>Ga0070741_10004402_pt1 | contig 32949 bp, 24 predicted proteins | sample Coa_R1_4_FD_66440 | JGI IMG/M metagenome (GOLD analysis project Ga0070741, IMG submission 66440) | Surface soil microbial communities from Centralia Pennsylvania, which are recovering from an underground coalmine fire - Coalmine... | ecosystem: Environmental > Terrestrial > Soil > Unclassified ... | reverse complement strand
GACCCGGAGCCGGCGGGCGCGGAGATCCGCCAGCCCGTCCACCACGTCGACCACCTCGCCCCAGCGGTCCGCGTCGAGCCGGATCGCCACCGCGTTCAGCGCGAAATCCCGGCGCGCGAGGTCGTCCGCCAGCGTGGCCGGCTCGACGTCCGGGAGGGCGCCGGGGACCCGGTAACGCTCGCGGCGGGCGGTCGCCAGGTCCAGCCGCCGCCCATCCGGGAGCTCCACGGTGGCCGTCAGGAACGCCGGATGTTCCACCGCGCGCCCGCCCAGCGCGCCCGCGAGCCGCCGGGCCACGGCCGGCGCGCTCCCCTCGACCACCAGGTCGACGTCGACGCATGCGGCGACCCTGTCGCGGAAGAGGTCCCGGACCAGCCCCCCGACCACGGCGACGCGCGCCCGCGCCGCGTCCCCCAGCGCGCCGGCCCGCTCGAGCCAGCCCGGCAGCGGGGCGGGCAGCCGCATCAGGCGCTGGCGGGCGGAGAGCGGGAGCGCCCGTCGCGACGCGGGATCTCGGACGACGACGCCCACCGGGCTTCCCGTGTCCACGACCAGCACGAAGGGGTGCGCGGGGCCCAGGCGTCGGCGGACGTCGATCTCGGAGGCCCCCGCCGCCACGGCGGGCGCATCCCACAGCACGGCCCCGAGCGGGGCGTCCTCGAGGCCGAGGCGGCGGGCGCGTCCCAGGGTTTCCCGGTCCGCCACGGCCCAGCTCCGGCCGACCCGGGCCGCGACCACCGCGGAGCGGCGCGCCGCGGCGCGCTGGGCCTCCCCCACCGTGAGCGTCGCCGGCACCACCGTGACGCCGGCATCCATCAGCCCCGCGGCCCGCGGCTCCACCTGGGGGTATCCGCCTCGACGCACGACCACCGCCGCGGCCGCCCTCATCGCCCTCGGCGTCCCGCCCGGTCCGAGTCGCCCCGCCCCCGCACGTCAGGCTCGCGGATGGAAGCGACGGTAGAGCCGGCGCACGGCGTCGGTCGGCAGATGGGTGTAGATCTCCGTGGTCCCGATGTCCGCGTGCCCGAGGAGCGCCTGCACGGAGCGGAGGTCGGCGCCGCCCTCGAGCAGATGGCTCGCGAACGAGTGCCGGAGGGCGTGAGGGAAGGCGCCCCGCACCCCGAGCCGGCGCGCGTGGGCCCGCACCACCCGCCAGAGGCCGGTGCGGCCGAGCGCCTGGCCCCGGGCGTTCACGAACAGCGCGCCCGGATCCCGGCGCCGGGCGACCAGCGCCGGGCGCCCGCGCTCGAGATACGCCCCGAGCGCCCGCCGGGCCGCGTCCCCCAGCGGCACCAGCCGCTGCCGGTCCCGCTTGCCGCGGCAGACCAGGAGCTGGCTGGCGAGATCGACGTCGCCCGGGCGCAGCCCGACCAGCTCCGAGGCGCGGAGGCCGGAACCGTACAGGAGCTCGAGCGCCGCCCGGTCGCGGAGGGCCGCCGGACGGTCGCCGGCGGGCGCCTCGACCAGGAGCGCGGCGTCGCCGCGCGAGAGCGCGCGCGGGAGGCGCCGCGGCAGCCGCGGAGTCTCCAGCAGGGCCGCGGGGTCCTCCCGGACCAGGCCGGCCGTCCGGGCATAGCGGTACCAGCCGCGAATCGCGGCCAGCCCCCGGGCCAGGCTGCGCGCTCCCTGTCCGGCGTGCCGGAGGGCGTGGAGGTGATCGACCAGGTCCTCGGGCCTCGCGGTCTGGAGCGTGCGCCGCCGCCCGCGCAGGAAGCGCGCGAGCCGGCCCAGGTCGCGGCGATACGCGGCGATGGTGAGGGGCGAGCTCCCGTCCTCCACCCGGAGTCGCTCGAGGAAGTCGTCGATCACGCAGGCGCTGGCGGCGGGCGTCGCGTCCTCCCTCACGGCCGCGGACCGGCGTCCCGCGAGTCGAGCAGGATCGTGACCGGGCCGTCGTTCGTCAGCCGGACCTGCATGCGCATGCCGAAGCGGCCCTCGACGACCGGCACCCCGGCCTTGCGGAGCGCCTCGGCCACGTCGTGCACCAGCGGCGCCGCATCCGCCGGCGACGCCGCGCCGAGGAAATCCGGGCGGCGGCCGCGGCGGGTGTTCGCCAGCAGCGTGAACTGGGAGATCAGCAGGCATGCCCCGCCGGTCTCGAGCAGCGAGTGCTGGAACTTGCCCCGGGCGTCCTCGAAGATCCGGAGATGGGGGATCTTCTCGGCGACGTAGCGGACGTCCGTGGGTCCGTCACCGGCGGCGACCCCGAGCAGGGTGACCACCCCCCGGTCGATGCTGCCGATCACCTGGCGATCCGCCTCGACCGAGGCTTCGGTCACTCGCTGCAGCAGGGCCCGCATGTGGTCCTGTCTCGACGGAGTATAGCAACGCGCGCCGGGACGGCGCAAGGAACCGAGACGCGTCGCAGCGCTCGCGGGGAGCGCGCGGCGACGGGTGCACGCCGCCGGCACCGCAGGAAACCGTCATCACCTGGCCGCTCCCTGACGTGCGCGATGACGGACGCGGCACGCCGGCGGCGCCGCAGAAGGCGCCGACCCGCGGGCCGCCGGCCCGTGCCTGGCGCGATCCGCGCCGGTGCCCGCGGGTCCGTCGCGCGTCAGCGCGCGACGCGTCCGACGTCCGAAGCTTGACAGCCTCCCGCGTGCACGGTACGCTCCGGACTCGCGTCATGGCCCGGGGACGGTGCCGCCGGACACGGGCGCAGCCGATCGAGCGGGGGAGGTGAGTCGGTGGCCAACATCAAGTCAGCGATCAAGCGGATCCGCCAGCAGGAGAAGCGCCGGGTCCGGAACGCGGCCGTGCGCTCGACCATGCGCACCGCCGTGAGAAGCACGCGGGCCGCGATCGAGGCGAAGCAGCTGGACGAGGCGCGCCAGACGCTTGCCCGGACCATCCAGCTCCTCGACAAGGCGGTCACGAAGGGCGTGCTTCACCGGAACGCCGCGGCCCGCCGGAAGTCCCGCCTGACCCGCCAGCTGAACGCCCTCGTCGCCGCCCGCTAAGCCGCGAGCTCGGCGACGAGGCAGGTCAGCAGGACGCGGGGGGTCCCCATCCCCGTCTTGACGGCCTGCTCGACCTCAAAGCAGCGGGCGATCCCGCGCGCGATCCCGGCCATCCCGGTGGCCTGCGCACGGGCCATCAGCCGCTCCACCGCCCAGTCCGGCCGCCGGCGCGCGAGTGCGCGCGCCCCCTCGCGCGCGTCCTTCCCGGCGGTGGCGGCGGGCAGGACGCGCCAGAGGTCCCGCAGGTAGCCGACCAGCCAGGCCAGCAGGAGCAGCGGCTCGTCGCCGGCCGCGAGCAGCTCGGCGAGGAGCCGCTGCGCGTCGGGGGCGCGCCCCTCCTCGAGCGCCTGGGTGAGCTCCCAGTGCTGACGGGTGCGCGTCTCGCCGGCCAGGGCGCGCACGACCTCCTCCCCGATAGGCCTGGCGGGTCCCTCGACGTAGAGCGCTGCCTTCTCGAGCTCCGCGGCGAGCCGGCCCAGGTCCTCGCCGACCAGATCGACCAGCGCCTGCGCCGCCTCTGGCGCGAGGTCCAGGGCGCCGGCGCGCGCCCGCTCCCGGAGCCAGCCCGCGACGGCGCGGCCGGTCGGGGGTCGGAGCTCGACCACGTCGGCCGGCGGCAGCACGCGAAGCGCCGGTGCGCCTCGCTCGGTCCCGGTGGCGACCAGGAGGACCGTGGTGTCGTCCGCGGGCCAGCCGCCCGGCGTCGCGCGCGCCGCGGCGAGCGCGTCCCGCCACCGGTCCGCCGCCTTGGCCGGGAGCGCGCCCAGGCCCCGGACCAGCACGAGCCGGCGGCCGCTCGCGAACAGCGACAGCGTGGCCCCGGCGCCGACGACGGCCTCCGGCCCGACCTGGTCGGCGTGCAGCACCTCCCGGTTCCAGGCGGCCGCCGCGGCGTCGGGGACGAGCAGCCGCGTGAGGCGCTCGACCAGGTCGTCGACCAGGAACGCGTCGGGGCCGTGGATCAGGGCGACCGGCGGGACGCGTCCGGCGGCGGCATCGCGCAGGAGGGCGCCGGCCTCCAGGTCAGAACCCCTCGAAGGCGAAGCTGACGATCGCCCGCGCCACGTCGACGGCGGCCTGGCGGACCGCCCCCTCCTCGCGCGCGAGCGTCTGGGTCACCTGCCCGGCCACCGCGAAGTCCGCCCGCTCCTCGATCCGGTCCTGCTTCCAGATCACCTTCTTCTGGCGGAGGTCGCGGAACGTGAGCGACAGCCCCAGCACCAGCCGGTACTGCGTGACGTTCGCGCTCCGGTCGAACGCCAGCGAGGTCAGGCGGTACTCGATGATCGAGCCCTCGAGCGCGGCGTCGGCCTCGTCGGCGTTGCGCGCGATGCGCACCCGGCCACTCGTGACCACCGCCTCGGTCAGCGCCTGGGTGATGAAGTCCTCGATCCCGGGCTCCTGCGTCTTGTTCGCCAGCACCGGCACATGGATCGTGTGGATCCCCGGCGGGAGGCTCGTCCGGAGGGAGTAGCCGCACCCGCCCAGCACGAGCGCTGCCGCGGCCCGCAGGATGGCGCGGCGGGTCATCCGGCGCGCTCCGCGCCCCGCGTGACGATGTTCACCAGGCGCCCGGGAACGACCACCACGCGGTCGACCTCGCGGGCGGCCAGCCACGGCCGCACCTTGGCGTCGGCGAGCGCCTCGCGGCGGAGGTGCTCGTCCTCGATCTCGGGCGGGACCAGGAGCCGCGTGCGGACGCGGCCGTCCACCTGGACGACCACCTGGACGGCCTCGCGCTCGAGCGCGCCGGGATCCGCCGACGGCCACGTCGCGCGGAACACGCTCTCCGCGTGCCCGAGCTGCGCCCAGAGTTCCTCGGCCAGGTGCGGCGCGAACGGAGCGAGGAGCAGGACCAGGACCTCGATCGCCTCGCCGAGCAGGCTCGCCCGCTCCCCCCCCGGCGTCCGGTCCAGCGACTCGGCGGCGAACGCATGCATGGCGTTGACGAGCTCGTGGAGGGCGCTGATCGCCGTGTTGAACCGGAATTCCTCGATGTCCGTCGTCACCCGGCGGACCGTTTCGTGGACGGTGCGCCGGAAGGCGCGCCCGGCCGGCGACAGCGTCGCGGGCCGTGGCGGCGCGTCGGCCACGTCGGCCCGGTGGGCCTGGAAGAACCGCCACACCCGGTTCAGGAAGCGGAACGCCCCCTCGACGCCCTGGTCGCTCCACTCCAGGTCCTTCTCCGGCGGCGCCATGAACAGCTCGAACACGCGGCCGGTGTCCGCGCCGTAGGTGGCGATGAAGTCGTCCGGGCTCACCACGTTGCCCTTCGACTTCGACATCTTGGCCCCGTCCTTGATGACCATGCCCTGCGTGAACAGGTTGCGGAACGGCTCGTCGAGCTTGAAGTACCCGAGGTCCCGGAGGACCTTCGTGTAGAAGCGGGCGTAGAGCAGGTGCAGGATCGCGTGCTCGATCCCGCCGGTGTACTGGTCGACCGGCATCCAGTAGTGGACCGCGCCGGGCTCGGCGAGCCCGCCCTGGTGGCGCGGCGAGCAGAACCGCAGGAAGTACCACGAGGACTCGACGAAGGTGTCCATCGTGTCCGTCTCGCGACGCCCGGGCCCGCCGCAGCGCGGGCACGGCGCGTTGACGAACGCCGGCACGTCGGCGAGCGGCGAGCCGCCCTTCCCGGTGATCTGCACGTCCTCCGGGAGCACCACCGGCAGGTTCTCCGGCCGCTCGGGCACCGTCCCGCAGCGGGGGCAGTAGACGATCGGGATGGGGGCGCCCCAGTACCGCTGGCGGCTGATGCCCCAGTCGCGCAGGCGGTAGTTCACCTTCGCCTCCCCGATTCCCTGCGCGACGAGCCAGTCGATGGCCCGGCGCTTGGCCTGCGCGACGGTGAGCCCGTCCAGGAACCCCGAGTTGATCTTGACCCCGTCGCCCGTGTACGCCTCGCCGCTCCAGCCCTCCGGGCGCCGCACCGTCTCGATGATGGGGAGCCCGTGGGCGACCGCGAAGTCCCAGTCGCGCTGATCCTCCCCCGGCACCGCCATGATCGCCCCGGTGCCGTACCCCATGAGCACGTAGTCCGCGAGATAGAGCGGGACGGTGGCGCCGGTGAACGGGTTCACCGCCTGCGCCCGCAGGCGCAGGCCGCGCTTCGGCCGATCGGTCGCGAGCCGCTCGATCTCGCTCTGCCGCGCCACCTCGGCGCGGAACGCCGCGACCCCGGCCCGCTCGTCGGCGTCGACCAGCTGGTCAACCAGCGGGTGCTCCGGGGCCAGGACGACGTACGTCATCCCGAACGAGGTGTCGGGCCGCGTCGTGAAGACCCGGACCGCGAGGCCCGGCCGGCCCGCGACCGGGAGGTCGAACTCCGCGCCCTCGCTCCGGCCGATCCAGTTGCGTTGCATGGTGAGGACGCGCTCCGGCCAGCCGGTCAGGCGGTCACACCACTCCAGGAGCTCCTCCGCGTAGGCGGTGATCTTGAAGTACCACCCCTCGATCTCCCGCGGCACCACCTCGGAGTCGCATCGCCAGCACCGCCCCGCCTCGACCTGCTCGTTGGCCAGCACGGTCTGACAGCCCGGACACCAGTTGACGCGCGCGCTCTTCCGGTAGGCCAGCCCCCGCTCGAACATGCGGACGAAGATGAGCTGCTCCCAGCGGTAGTACTCGGGATCGCACGTCGCCACCTCGCGGTCCCAATCGTACGAGATCCCGAGCGCCTTCATCTGGCTCTTCATCGTCTCGATGTTCTCGTACGTCCACACCGCCGGGTGCACCCCGTTCTCGATCGCGGCGTTCTCGGCTGGCAGCCCGAAGGCGTCCCATCCCATCGGGTGCAGCACGTTGTACCCGCGCATCCGCTTGTAGCGCGTGACGGCGTCGCCGATCGCGTAGTTCCGGACGTGCCCCATGTGGATCCGCCCGGAGGGGTACGGGAACATCTCGAGGCAGTAGAACTTCGGCCGGCCCGGCTCCTCGCGCACGCGGAACAGCCCGGTCTCCTCCCAGACGCGCTGCCACTTCGTCTCGATCGCCCGGAAAGGATAGTGGTCGGACCGCTCCGGTATCACGGGTCGCTCGCGCCTCCTGAGGTCAAGTACCGGGCATGTTTAGCAAAGATCACGCCGGGATGCAAGGATGCGGCCTGGACCTGCGCGGCGTCAGCGGGGAGGTCGCGCCGCGCCGACGGGACGCGTCGCGGGGTCAGGCGGCACTGGACGGGCCCTCCCCGGCGGTCCTCGAGGCCACGGGGTCGATCTCCCCGCTCCCCGAGCCCGGTGCCGCGGCGGCCCCCTCGGCCGGCGCCGACGGCGCGGGCGCCGACGGGTGGAAGAAGTCGTAGATCCGCTGGGCGAGCCTGGGCGTGACCTTCGGCACCGCCGCCAGCTCGGCCACCGACGCCGCGCGGACCCGGCGGGCGGAGCCGAGGTGCTTGAGGAGGCTGGTCCGGATCGTCGGGCCGACTCCCGGCACCTGATCCAGCACCGACACGAGCGTCCGCCGCTGCCGGAGCTTCTTGTGGTAGGTGATCGCGAACCGGTGCGCCTCGTCGCGGATCCGCTGGAGGGTCTGGAGGCCCGGCGAGGCGAGGTCGAGCGCCAGCGGGTGGAGGCTCCCGGGGTGGTAGACCTCCTCCTCCCGCTTGGCGAGCGCCACCATGGGGAGGTAGTCGAGCCCGAGCTCCTCGAGCACGCGCAGCCCGGCGTTGAGCTGGCCCCGGCCGCCGTCCAGCAGGACGAGATCGGGGAGCGCGCTCCCCTCCTCGAGCGCCTTGCCGTACCGCCGCCGCAGCACCTCGGCCATCATCGCGAAGTCGTCGGCGCCGGGGACGGTGCGGATCTTGAAGCGCTTGTAGTCGTCCTTCCTCATCTCCCCCGCTTCCCACACGACCATCGACCCGACCGCCTCCTGCCCCTGGAGGTTCGAGATGTCGAACCCCTCGATCCGGTGCGGGGCCTCCGGCAGCGCCAGGGCGTGGCGAAGGTCCTCCGCGACCACCTGCCGGCGGCTCGAGCGGGAGAGGAGGTGGGTCTGGAGCGCCAGCGCGGCGTTCTCCTCGGCGAGGCCGACCAGCTCCCGCCGGCGCCCCCGCTGGGGGGCGTGGAGGTCCACGCGGCCGTCCCGCAGCCCGGCCAGCCACCCGGCGACCAGCCCGGCGTCCGGGACCTCCGTGGACAGCAGGACCTCGCGGGGGGGCACCACCGCCTTCGAGTAGAACTGCTGGAGGAAGGCGGCAAGGATCTCCCCGTCCGACACGCCGCCCAGGCTGTCCAGGAAGAACGACTCGCGGCCGAGGAGCCGGCCGCGGCGGACGAAGAACACCTGGATGCACGCCTCGGAGCCCTGGCGGGCCAGGCCGAGGATGTCCTGGTCCTCCTGGTCGGTCGAGATGACCTTCTGCCGCTCCCGGACGGTGTTCAGCGCCTGCACCTGGTCGCGGAGGATGGCCGCCCGCTCGTACTTCTCCTCCGCGGCGGCCTGCTCCATCTCCGCCGTGAGCCGCCGCGCCAGATCCTCGTCCCGGCCCTCCAGGAACGCCCGGACGTCGGCGACGGTGCGGGCGTACCCCTCCCGGGTCTCCCAGCCGGTGCACGGGGCGTGGCAGCGGTGGATGTAGTACTGAAGGCACGGCCGGTCCGCGTTCCCGTCGATCTTGATCGAGCACGTCCGGAGCGGGAACAGGGCCCGGACCAGGCGGAGCGTCTCCCGGAGGGCGGTGGCCGGGTAGAACGGGCCGTAGTAGGTGGCGCCGTCCTTCTGGACCCGCCGGGCGACCAGCAGCCGCGGGAACTCCTCGTTGGTCGTGAGCCTCAGGAACGGGTAGTGCTTGTCGTCCCGCAGGACGATGTTGTAGCGGGGCCGGTGGCGCTTGACCAGGTTCGACTCGAGGATCAGCGCCTCCAGCTCGTTGCTGGTGACGATGTAGTCGAGGTCGGCGATCTGGTCGACGAGGGCGTCCGTCTTGGCGTCCCGCATCCGCGACGCCTGGAAGTACGACCGCACGCGGGCGCGCAGCGACGCCGCCTTGCCGACGTAGACCACCTGCCCCTTGCCGTCCTTGTAGAGGTAGACGCCCGGGCGGTCGGGCAGCCGGTCGAGCTTCTCGGTGAGGTCCATCGGGCCTTATGGTACGCCGCGCGACCGGCACCCGGGGGCCGGCGCGCCGCGCGGGCCGGAGCGGAGCCGCCGCCGGCAGCGGCCGGGCCCGGGACCCCCGCCTGCGCCGTCGCGGGCCGGACGGAGGGCCGGGCCGGCCGGCCGGGTGCCCCGCGCCGGGAGGACGCTACCCCCGGACGGCCAGGTCCAGTTTCCGGAGCGTTCGGAGCCGGTCGCGCAGCTCGGCGGCGCGCTCGAAGTCGAGCCGCTTGGCGGCCTCTCGCATCTCGGCCTCGAGCTTCCGGGCCGCCTCGGCCACCGCCTCGGGCGACTCGAACTGCTCCGGCGGCGCCTCCGCCTCCACCGTGTAGTAGTCGCGCTCCTCGATCGAACGCAGCACCTCGCGGATCGACCGCCGGATCGACTCGGGGGTGATGCCGTGCTCGGCGTTGTAGGCCGCCTGGAGGGCCCGCCGGCGCTCCGTCTCGGACAGGGCGCTCCGCATCGAGGCCGTCACCCTGTCCGCGTACATGATGACCTCCCCATGGACGTTCCGGGCCGCCCGGCCCGCGGTCTGGACCAGGGACGTGGCCGAGCGGAGGTAGCCCTCCTTGTCGGCGTCCAGGATCGCGACCAGCGACACCTCGGGGATGTCCAGCCCCTCGCGGAGGAGGTTGATCCCGATGAGGGCGTCGAACTTCCCGAGCCGCAGGTCCCGGATGACCTCGACGCGCTCCAGGGTGTCGATGTCCGAGTGGAGGTACCGCACGCGGAGTCCCATCTGGAGGTAGTACTGCGTGAGGTCCTCGGCCATCCGCTTGGTGAGCGTCGTGACCAGGACGCGCTCGCCGCGCTCGGCCCGGGCCCGGATCTCCTCCAGCAGGTCGTCCACCTGCTCGGCGGCCGACCGGACCACGATCGCGGGGTCCATGAGTCCCGTCGGCCGGATGATCTGCTCGACGACCGCGCCGCCCGCCCGCTGGAGCTCGTAGTCGCCGGGGGTCGCCGAGACGTACAGCACCTGGCCGACTGTGGCCACGAACTCCGCGAAGGTGAGCGGCCGGTTGTCGAACGCCGACGGCAGCCGGAAGCCGTACTCCACCAGGGCCTCCTTCCGCGACCGGTCGCCGTGGTGCATGCCCCGGAGCTGGGGCACGGTGACGTGGCTCTCGTCGATGACGACCAGCGCGTCCCGCGGCAGGTAGTCCATCAGGGTCGCCGGGGTCTCCCCGGCCTTCCGGCCGGCGAGGTGGCGCGAGTAGTTCTCGATCCCGTGGCAGTAGCCGATCTCCCGCAGCATCTCCAGGTCGAAGAGGGTCCGCTGCTCGAGGCGCTGCGCCTCCAGCAGCCGGTTCTGCCCGCGGAAGTACGCCAGGCGCTCGCCCAGCTCGAGCTTGATCGAGTCGATCGCGCGCTCCAGCTGCTCGGCCGGCGTCACGTAATGGCTCGCCGGGTACACGGCGGCGCGCGGCACCCGCTCGACGACCTGCCCCTTGAGCGGATCGATGCGGTGGATGGCCTCCACCGTGTCGCCGAACAGCTCGATGCGGAACGCGGCGCTCTCGTCCGAGGCCGGGAACACCTCCACCACGTCGCCACGGACGCGGAACGTGCCGCGGTGGAAGTCGTAGTCGTTCCGCTCGTACTGCAGCTCGACCAGGCGACGCAGCAGCTCGTCGCGCTCCCGCTCCTCGCCCTCGGTGACCTCGAGGTGCATCCCGTGATAGGTCTCCGGCGACCCGAGGCCGTAGATGCACGACACCGACGCGACGATCACCACGTCGCGCCGCTCGAACAGGGCGCGCGTCGCGGAGTGCCGCATGCGGTCGATCTCGTCGTTGATGAGGGCGTCCTTCTCGATGTAGGTATCGGACTGCGGGATGTACGCCTCCGGCTGGTAGTAGTCGTAGTAGGAGACGAAGTACTCGACGGCGTTGTCCGGGAAGAAGGACCGGAATTCGCCGTACAGCTGCGCCGCCAGCGTCTTGTTCGGGGAGATCACGAGCGTCGGTCGCTGGAGTCGCTCGATGACCGAGGCCACCGTGAACGTCTTCCCCGACCCGGTCACGCCGAGCAGGACGGCGTGCGGCCGGCCAGCGCCCAGCGTCTCGGCCAGCCTCGCGATCGCCGCCGGCTGATCTCCCCGGGCGACGTAGTCCGACACCAGGCGGAACGGCGGCATCGGCTCAGCTCACAAACGGGACCGGGCGCCGGGCCGCTCCCGGCGGCGGCGCCGCAGAGCGGCGCTCAGGCGCCCGACGGCAGCGCGGCGGGAACGGCGTGGAGGTACTTCCGCCAGGCGTCCAGGAAGAAGGGAGCGTGCGGGTGCCGCAGCAGGTGCACCGAGAAAAGGAACTGGGGATGCGACGGCATCCGCACCAGGATCATCCCCGCCTCCTCCACCGTCCGGTTCCCCTTGTGGAGATTGCAGCGCAGGCACGCGGCGACCACGTTCGTCCAGTGGGTCCCGCCGCCCCGCGAGCGCGGCAGCACGTGGTCCACCGTCAGGCGGTCGCCGCGGCGGCCGCAGTACTGGCACGTGTAGTGGTCCCGCCGCAGGATGTTCTTCTTGTTGAACGCCACCCGTTCCACGAACGGCTTCCGGATGTACATCATCAGCCGGATCACCGAGGGCAGCGTGAACGTGTGCGACGGGGACCGGACCACCCGAGGCGAGGGCTCGACGGTCTCGGCCTTTCCGGTGAGGAGGAGCGTGAGGGCGCGGCGGGCGTTGGTGAAGTGCAGAGGCTCGAAGCTCCCATTGAGCACTAGTACCGCGACCTCATCCATACGGTGTGGAATGATACGGACGCCGCGTCGGGGCTGTCAACCGCGCGACCCCTGCGGACGCCGCGCCGGCGCGGGCGGTCGCACGCACCCGCCGGGCGGGCCGCACAGGGCGCCTGCCTGGCGGAGTTCCTGAGCATAGCAGGCGGATCCCCGCCGCCTCGAGCGCGGCCAGGTGGCCCCGCTGAGCCACCGCCCGGCTCGTGGAGATCCAGCAGGCGAGCTCCCGCCGGATGTGCGCGAACCCCCAGCCGTCGATCCGCGTCGTCATCGCGCGAGGTGTCGGTCCATCCCGCCGGGTCGTGGGGCGCCCGGCGGCGCGCTCGGCGAGCCCGATCGCCTCGGCCAGCGACAGGTGGGAACGCCTCCCAGCGCCGGATGGCGCGGGCGGCCGCGTTGAGGCTGCCGGGGACGCGCACCCGCGCCCCCGAGGGCCACCACGCTCGGCGAACTCGAGCCCGCCGTCGCTCGTGCAGAGGCCGGCGTCGGCGTGGGCCCGGCTGACCGGGAGGAGCGGCTCGGCGCCGAAGAGCTCCCCCACCAGCCGGATGACCAGCTCGAGCAGCCGGATGACCGGCTCGAGCGCGACTCGCGTGCCTCGCCGCCCGGCCGTCACCCCGGGCCGCCTGCTCCTCCCGGGTGAACTCCATCTCGGCCCCGATTCCCGGCCGCGCCGGCCCCTCGCGCGATCATCGATCCGCCGCGGCCCGGCCGCGCGTCGCCTGCGTCAGGAAGAAGAGGAGATTGGCCGGCCGCTCCGCCAGTCGCCGCACGAAGTAGCCGTACCAGTCCTCGCCGAATGGCACCAGCACCCGCAGCCGGACGCCGCGGCCCCGGAGCGCGCGATGGAGATCCGGCCGCACCCCATGGAGCATCTGGAACTCGAAGCGCTCCGCCGGGAGGCCGATGTCGCGCGCCTGGTCCGCGATCACCCGGATCAGCCGCTCGTCGTGGGTCGCGAACGCCGGGTAGGCGCCGGCGGCCTGCGCCTCGCGCGAGAGCAGCATCCCCGCCAGCCGGGCATACTGGCGGTCGACATCGGCCTTGCGCGGGTACGCGCGCTGGGGGGGCTCGCGGTACGCCCCCTTGCAGAGTCGGACCCGCAGGCCGCCGGCCACCAGCTCCCGGAGATCGGCCTCGGTCCGGTAGAGGTACGCCTGGAGCACGCACGCGACGTTCGACCAGCGGCGCCGAAGGCGGCGGTACATGGCCAGCGTCCGGTCGACGTACGGGGAGGCTTCCATGTCGAGCCAGACCAGCGTGTCGCGGGCCCGGGCCAGGACGCGCTGCACGTGCTCGACCGCCAGATCCTCGCCCAGGTCCAGGCCGAGATGGGTGAGCTTCAGGGACGGCGTCGTCCGGAGCCCGCGGCGGCGCATCTCGTCCACGAGCTCGCAGTACACGTCGGCGGCGGCCGCGGCCTGCTCCCGGCTGGTGACGTTCTCGCCCAGGTACGTGACGGCGGTGAGCAGGCCGGCGCCTTCCAGCGCCTCCAGCGCGGCGAGGGCGTCCGCGGCGCTCTCGCCGGCGACGAACCGACGCACGACCGATCGCGTCAGCGGGAACCGCGCGAGCCCGCGGCCGATGGCGGGCCTGGTGGACAGGCGCAGCAGGGCGTCACGCAGCACGTGGGCCGCCGCGGCGCCCGGAGGCGTCCGTGTGCGGGGTCGCCGACGCCGCCGACATCAGCGCGCCCATGTCGGTCACTTCTCGCCGCCGGTCCTCGGGAGCCTGACCTTGGGAAGGGACAAGACTCCCGCCCCCCTCGCCATGGTACCGTGCGACGCCTCGCACCATGTAGGGGCCGCTGCGCCTCGACCACCGCGTGGAGGCCGCCCCCCTCGAACTGGCCCCGGCCGCGCGATGGGCACCCTCGGCGTCCCCGCAGGCCTCCGGCCGTCCACGTCTCGGCCCGACTCGCGGCGCCGATGCCCGCCCCTGAAGGGCCATCCGAGCCTGGCCTGCGGACGCCGCCGCCGCGGACGGCGGCCCGCTCGCGCCGCAGCGCGGTCGATCACTGTCGGCGTCTCTCCCGGTCGGCGGCCGATGGCCGCCCGGCCGGCGGCGCGGCCGACGGTCGCCAGCCGACCGCGTCGAGGAGGATGCCTTCCCGGAGTCCCGTGTCGGCGACGGTGAACGCCTCGAGCCCCAGCCCGGCCAGCGCGGCGGCCAGCACGAGGGCCCCCGGCACCAGCACGTCGGCGCGCCCCGGCTCGAGGCCCGGCAGCCGGGCCCGCGCGGCGAGGGGGAGCGCGGCGAGCCACGCGACCAGGCGGTCGATCCTGGCCCGTGCGAGCCGGTGCCCCCGGACGCGAGCGGCATCGTAGCGCGCCAGGGCGAGGTCGAGCGCCGCGAGCGTCGTCGGGGTCCCCGCGGTCGCGACCCATTCCACCGGGTCCACCGGACCGAGCACTGGCCACACCTCGTCGCGAAGCCGTCGGGCCACGTGCTCGCGGCAGGCGCGGAGCTCGCCCGCGTCGACCGGGTCGCGGGCGAAGAAGCGCTCCGCCAGGTCCACGACCCCCACCGTCACGCTCACCGCCCCCAGCACCCGGTCGCCCTCGGCGACCGCGAACTCCGTGCTCCCGCCGCCCACGTCGACGAGCCCGAATCGATCACGGCGGCCGCCGAGTCCCCACGCGGCGCCGAGGAGCGTCAGGCGGGCCTCCTCCGCCCCGCTGACGACCCGGGCGCGCACGCGAGGCTCCGCCGCGAGCCGGGCCAGGAGCGCGTCGCCGTTCTCGGCCTGCCGCACGGCCGCGGTCGCGACCAGCAGGATCTCGTCGGCGCCCAGCGCGAGCGCGCGGTCGCGGCAGCGTCGCACCGCGCGGAGCGTCCGGTCGACCGCCGCCGGCGCGAGCCGCCCGCGCTCACGCAGGCCCTCGCCGAGCCGCGCGACGACCTGGTCCACCGCCCGCGGGGTGAGTCCCCCGACCGGATCGGCGTCCGCGACCAGCAGCCGGACGGTGTTCGTGCCGAGGTCGACGGCCGCCAGCGCCGCGCTCACGCCGGCGGGGCCGACCGCCGGGCGACCAGCGTGGCGAGCGTGGCGCAGAGGGAATCGAGGCCGACCGGCTTCTCGATCACCGCGTCGACCCCGTGCCGCTCGAGGCTGGCCGCGTCCACGCGCCCCGGCCACGCCGTGAGCAGGACCACGCGCGTCTCGGCCCGGACCTCCTTGGCGAGTCGCGCGACCTCCAGCCCCGACCCGCTGGGAAGGGCCAGATCGGTGATCACGGCATCCATCGCCTCGCGTCGGAGCGCGGCCGCCGCCTCGACGCCGCTCTCCGCCGTCCGGACCACGTACCCCGCGAGGCCCACCGCCTCGGCGACGGACTCCCGGATCGCCGGGTCGTCCTCGACCACCAGGACGCGGACGCGCGCGCCGCGGGCGAGGGCCGCGGACACCGGGCGCGCGCCGGCGGGCGCGAAGGCCGGGAGCCGGAGCCGGACCGTCGTGCCCCGTCCCGGCGCCGTCTCGATCGCGAGGTCGCCGCGGTGGCGCGTGGCCGCCGCCCGCGCGACGGCCAGGCCGACGCCCAGCCGGCCCGGCCCCTTCGTCGTGAAGAACGGCTCCCCCGCGCGGGCGCGAATGGCCTCGTCCATCCCCCGCCCCTGGTCGGCGATCACGATCTCCACGCGGCCGACCCCGTCCCACGACAGCCGGACGCGGATGGGCGCCCGGCCGTCCACGCCGGACTCGCGTGCGTTCTGCAGCAGGTGGTCGAGCGCGTGGCGCAGCTCGTCGGCGTTCCCGCGCACGACCGGCACGGTCTCGAGCTCGAGCACGATCGGTGGCCCCCCATCGCCCGCCCATCGTTGCTCGGCCGCCCGCACGGCGTCCCGGACGAGCGGCGCCAGCTCGAGGGGCGCCGCCCCCGGATCGGCGGCGCTCCCGCGGAACCCGAGCAGCTGCCGGACCGCCTCGGCGACTCGCCACGCCGCCTCCTCGGCGACGGCCAGCTGGCTCGACGTGTCGGGATCGGCCAGCCGGTCGCGCACCGCGGCCAGCCGGCCCAGGACGACCGCGAGGAGGTTCGCGATCTCACCCAGCGGCGCCGGCGTCACCTCCCCGGCCGGCGGGGCCATGGTGGCCAGCGTGACGGGGGCCGCCGCCTGCGCGTGCTGCCGGACATTGCGCAGCGCGAGCGTCGCCAGCCGCTCGAATCCGGCCGGCAGCGCTGGCACGCACGGAACGGCCGCGCCGGCGACCAGGACCGCGACGGGCCCGTCGTCGGCGACCAGGGGAAGGACCGCCCGCACCGGCGTCCCGAGCCAGCGCCCGAGCGCCGCGTCGGCCGCCCCATCGCCGCCGATCGGGGCGGCGTGCCCGCTCGCCAGGGCGGCCGCGAGGCGGGGCATCCCCGCCTCGGGCGGCGGGCCGGCGTCGGGGGACATGCCCTCGCTCGCGGCCAGCTCGAAGCCCTCCGCCGTCCGCATCAGGACCGCCACCGCGGCCGCACCGAGCCGCGCGGCCGCGTGGTGCGCGACCACCGCGGCCGTGCGCCCCACGTCCAGGCGCGCCGAGAGCAGCGCCTCGAGGAGGGGCGCGTCCGCATCCTCACGTGCATCCGCGCTCCCCGGCGGACCGCCGGGCGCGAGCCGATCCGCGATGACCAGCAGTGGGCCCAGCGCCTCGGCGTCGAGCAGGACTGGTCGCCGGCGCCCGACCAGAAGGACGCCCGCCGCCGCGCCACTCGCCTCGAGGATCGGGAGGGCCACCGCGGCGAGCACGCCCTCCCCTGCCAGGACGGGATCAGGCCCACCGACGCCCGGGGCCGTCTGGACGACGTCCCGCAGCTCCAGCGCGCGCCTGACGATGCCCGGGGCCGCGCCGGCGCCCATCGCGGCCGCGAAGCCCCGCTGGGCCGCGACTGCCAGCCGGTCGCCCTCCGCCACGAACACCGCCGCGCAGTCCGCGCGCGCGTGCAGGAGCGCCGCGGCGAGCCCCAGCAGGCGCGCCTCGTCCGGCGTCCGGTCCCGGGAAAGGTCGAGCAGGTGCGCGAGGGCGGCCAGCCGGCCGCGCGTGGGCTCGTCCAGGAGGGCACCGGGCGGCTCCCCGGTCCGCGCGGCGACGCCGACCGCGGCGGCGAGGCTGTCGAGGCGGCGAGTGATCCCGGCGAGAGCCTTCCGGATCTCGCCGAGCGAGCCCTCCTCGCCGCTCATCGTCGGGAGTATAGGAACCCGCCGGAGGCGGGTCAATGCGCCGTATGGGGCCACGGAAGCCGTCGGCGACGGCCCGGTCCTCGCGCCAGGGACGCGGTTACCGGCCGCGCCCCGCGGGGCCCACGAGCTCCGCCTCCTCGCGAGCCTGTTCCTGCCCCCGGTCAAGCCGCTCCGGAGCCCTTGAGGCCGTGGCCGGTGAGCGGGACCACCACCGGCTCGGCCGCACCGAACGTGCCGGCCTCGGCTTCCCGCCAGGCGGCCGCCGGCGCGACCGCGGCGGTCGGTTCGACGTACAGGCCCTCGCGCGCCAGTCGCGTCTGCGCGGCCAGCACCTCGGCATCCTCGACCACGACGAAGCACCCACCCGAGCTCGCCACCGCGCGCCGGATCTCCTCCGGCCGCACCGGCTGCGCCACCCGGATGCCCTCCGCGATCGTCTGCCCCGGGCCCGGGTCGCGTCCGAGCGCGGGACCCGCGAGCGGCATGCACCCGGCGCTCTGGACCGCCATCAGCCGAGGCAGACGCCGCACCGCCCCGGCCGCGACCAGCTCGCTGAAGCCGAGCCAGAGCCCGAGCAGGAGCGTCCCGTGGCCGACCGGCGTCACGATCCACTCCGGTGCCCGGTGGTCCAGGTCCTCCCAGAGCTCGTAGGCGACGGTCTTCGTGCCGTGGAAGAAGCGGGGATCCCAGCAGTGGCTGGCGTACCGGCCGCGCGCCGCCTGCGCCGCCTCGGCCACGGCCTGCCGGCTCCCGGGCACGCGGACGAGGCGCGCCCCGTAGGCGGCGATCTGGGCGAGCTTGCCCGGCGAGGCGCTGTCCGGGACGTAGATCGTCGCGGCGAGCCCCGCCCGCGCCGCGTACGCGGCGATCGCGGAGCCGGCGTTGCCGGACGAATCCTCGACGACGTCCTGGGCGCCCTCGGCGCGGAGCGCCGCGATGAGCACCGCCGCGCCGCGGTCCTTGAAGGACCCGGTCGGGTTGGTGCTCTCGACCTTGAACAGGAGCCGCCCGTCGCGAGAGGCGAGGAGCGGCGTCCCGCCTTCCCCCAGCGAGACCTCCGCGGCCGCGACCGGGATCACCGCCCGGTAGCGCCAGACCCCGCGCGCCGCCGGCGGGAAGGCGGGGGGGATGGGCGCCGCGGTGGGCTCGAGCGCCCAGGGCCCGCCGCAGACCGCGCAGCGCCAGGCGGTCGCCGCGCTCGCCGTCGCGCCGCAGCGGCCGCAGCGGAGGGGGATCACGCGGGGTCCGGGCGGACGCCGCCCGCCCTCCGCCGGACGGCGGAGGGCGGCGACGGCGTCCCGGACGTCACTTCTTGAGGGTGCGGATGTAGTCGATGATCTGCCACCGCTCGGTCTCGGGCAGCGAGGCCCACGGCGGCATGGCGCCACGTCCAGTGCTGATCTTCCAGAACAGGCAGCCGTCCGACTGCTGCTGCACCTTCGCCGACGTCCAGTCCGCCGGCTTCGGGTTCAGGGCGGCCGCTCCTGGGCCGTCTCCCTTCCCCGACTCGCCGTGACACGCGGTGCAGGTCCGGTCGACGACCAGCTTCTTGCCGGCCGCGATCGACTGGGGCGTGCGCGGCACGGGGTTCTTCTTCGCGTTCTCGGCGGCGGGACAGGTCCACGCGGCCTGTGCCTGCGCCCACGCCGGCGCGGTGAACGCGACCGCGGTCAGCACGACCGCGACGAGAGTCCCGCCCAGCATCAGACGACGCGCCATGGGAGCCTCCTCTCCGGGACGACGAGCCGGGTTCGTGACGGATTTCACAACATGTCTGTTGTCTACCGCGAAGCGCCTCCACGGTCAAGCGGCGCCGGCGTGGTGCTCGCCCTCGAGCCTCATCGCCGGCGCGTACGGCGCCAGGATCGCGAGCAGCGCGGCCGCCAGCCCGTACGCGGCCGAGAGCAGCGCCGGGGCGGCGGAGGGGGCCGTTCCGGGCCAGAAGAGCCCGCCGGATGCGAGAGGCGAGTGGATCAGCCCGCACAGGCTGCCCAGGCTGCCCACCGCGAAGAATGCCGCGGCACGGAGCAGGCGGCCGTCGATGATCATGGCGAGCGCGGAAGCCCAGAGGAGCGCGGTCAGGACGAATCCGTTCCCGAGCACCCGGAGCGCCTCGAGCGCGCGGGCGCCCTCGCCGCGCAGCGTCGCCGGGTCGACTCCCGCGCCGCTCAGGACGGCGCCCACCTGGATCAACGCCAGCGCGCCGACCGTCGGGACGAACGCCAGGGCCACCGCCGGCGCGTGCCGCGGCGGGCTCGCCAGGAAGGCCTGGGCCGTGATCCCGAGGCCCACGAAGACGAGGATCGGCGCGACGGCGGCCTCCGGCACCAGGCCCACCAGGAACGAGACCAAACCGGCGGCCGCGCCCACGCCGATCACCAGTCCCGTGGCGAGGGTGTAGCCGGCCCGGGCGCCCATCGCCTTGTAGGCGGGGTGACCGATGTACGGCGTGTTCTGGACCACCCCGCCGGCCAGGCCGGCGAGGATCGTCGCGACCGCCTCGGCGAGCAGCACGTCCCGGGGCCGGTAGGGGTCGCCGGCCGCGATCGCACTCTCCGTGTTGTCGATCCCGCCGATCACGGTCACCACCGCGAACGGGAGCCCCACCGCGAGCGCCCCCCACGTCGCATCCAGGGCGTCGAGCCACCCGAGCGACGGCCACGGCACGCCGACCCGCCACTCGCCCGCGATCGCGAGCGCGTGCCCGCCGGGCGCGATCCCCGCCCACCGCTCGGCCGCGTAGATCGCCCCGCCGGCGACGACGGCGGCGAGCGCCCCGGGGATCCCGCCCGGCAGCCGCACGCCGGCCACCAGCGTCACCAGGACCAGGCAGAGCGCGACGAACCCCACCAGCGGGTCGGCCACGATCTTGAGCGTCGGCAGGAAGGCGATCAGCAGCACAGAGACGCCCGCGATCGAGCCCAGGAGCGCCGCGCGCGGCACCAGCTGCCGGACCCGGTCGCCTGCGAACGCCAGGGCCAGCTTGGCCACGCCCATGAGCACGGTGAGCCCCATCCCGACCTTCCAGGTGAGGATCGGGTCATGGGTCGCGAGCATGAGCGGCCCGAGGACGCCGAAGGTGATCCCGAACAGGGAGGGCGTGTCGATGCCGAACGGCATGGCAGTCACGTCCGCCCGGCCCGTGCGCCGCGCGAGGCGGCGGGCGAGCCACGTGTACCAGAGGTCCCCGACCAGCACGCCGAACGCGGTGCCGGGGACCATGCGGTACAGGACCAGGTCGGCCGGGAACCCGAAGACGGCGACGAGGAGGCTCGCCAGCACGACGAGGTTCGTGAGGTTGTCCACCGCGAGCCCGAAGAAGGCGTTGACGTCCCCGGCGGCGTACCAGCGACCGTCCCCCGCGCGCTCGCCGCCTGTCATCGGGCTCGGCCTCCGTCGCTCTCCGCCCGCCTCGCCTCCGGACGCCGGCGGCGCCGGCCCCGCGTCCGCCGGCTCAGCCGGCCGCACGGGCCGCGCTCAGCTCGCGAGCCGCCGCCCGCAGCCGCTGTGCCAGCGCCGCGCACCAGGCGAACCGGGTTCGCCCCTCCGCCACCTCCGCGGCCGTGAACTCGAGCGGCGGGGCATCGGACGGCGGCTCCAGACGATCGCCCAGCCGGAGCCGCAGCCCGAAGGACTGGCCCGCGCGCGGTCCCGCAGCGTCCAGGAGCACCTCGATCCGGCCGTCCTCCCGCTTGGCGTGCGAGCGCGCGAAGCCGGCCAGCCACGCGGCGAGCTCTTCGTAGCCCGCGGGGATCCGGGGATTCATGCCACCGTGGCCATCTCGGGCCGGCCGGCCGGCGCCCCGGCCCGCGCGGTTCCGGGGGCCGGCCCGGGAAAGCGCCGCCCTCGGGCTCAGCCCGTGGGAGGGAGCGCGTCCCCGCCGCTGCCGGCGGCCGCCCCCCGCCCGCGCCGGGCGGGGGGGCAGGCGATCGCCGATGCCCGGCCGCTCAGCACTCGTTGAACCCGCAGCCGTAGCACTTCTTGCACCCCTCCTCGTACACGAACGTCGCCTGGCCGCACTCCGGGCAGATGTCGCCGGCGACCAGCTTCCTCGCCGGGCCCTCGCCGGATGGCGCCTCGACCTTGACCTGCCCCAGGTGCTCCGCCAGCACCCGCGCGATGCCGTCCGGCAGCGAGAGGATTCGCTGCGGGCCGAAGCCGAGCGGGCGGCCCCCGCCGATGCCGGAGAGCTGGGCGACGATCTCCTCGAGCCGCCGGGTCGGCGACAGCGGCGAGGGCATCCGGAGGGCGAGCGACACCAGCCGGCCGATCGCCTCCGCGACCGCCATCGTGTCGGAGCCCGCCTTGCCGACCGAGACGAACACCTCGAACGGCTCGCGGTCGCCCTGCTGGTTCACCACGACGTAGGCGGTGCCGAGCGGCGTCTCGACGCGGTACGTCCGCCCGGTGAGGCTCCGGGGCCGCGGCTTGACCACCGCGCCGGCGGCCGGGGCCGGGGGCTCGCCCCCCCGCTCGGCCTTCGCCGACTTGGTCCCCACGTGCAGCACGCCCTCCTTGCAGCCGTCCCGGAACACGGTGATCCCCAGGCAGCCGAGCTCCCACGCCAGGAGGTACGCCCGCGCGACGTCCTCGACCGCCGCGGAGTTCGGAAGATTGATGGTCTTGGAGACGCCGTTGTCGGTGTGCTTCTGGAAGGCCCCCTGGTGCCGGACGTGCCACTCGAAGCCGACCTCGTGCGCCGTCACGAACACGCGCTGGACGTCCTCCGGCACGCCGGCCAGGCCGTGCACCACGCCCCGCCGGGCGACCTCCTCCATCAGGGCGTCGGAGTAGAACCCCCGCTCCCGCGCCACCTCGGCGAACACGGGGTTGGTGAACGGCAGCACCCGATCGCCGACCTTGTGGGTGAACGCGACCGCGAACGCCGGCTCGATCCCCGACGAGCAGCCGGCGATCATCGAGATCGTCCCGGTGGGCGCGATCGTCGTGACGGTCGAGTTCCGGAGGGGCCGCCCGTTGCGGTAGATCGACCGCGGCCAGTTCGGGAAGGGGCCGCGCTCCTCGGCGAGCTTCGCCGACTGGTCGTGCGCCTTCTCGTTGATGAACGCCATCAACCGGTCGCCGAGCTCCAGCGCCGGCTGGCTGTCGTAGGGGATCCCCATCCGGAACAGGAGGTCGGCCCAGCCCATCACGCCCAGGCCGATCCGCCGGTTCGCCTTGACCGTGTCGTCGATCTCCGGCAGGGGGTACGGGTTGACCTCGATCACGTCGTCCAAGAACCGGACCGAAAGCCGCACGACCCGCTCGAGCTCGGCCCAGTCCACCGTCCACTCCCCGGCCGCGGACCGCCTGGCGAACTTGGCGACGTTGATCGACCCGAGGTTGCACGCCTCGTTGGGGAGGAGCGGCTGCTCGCCGCACGGGTTGGTGGCCTCCACGAGGCCGATCTCCGGGGTCGGGTTGGCCGGGCTGGCGTTGATCCGGTCGATGAACACCATCCCGGGATCGCCGGTCTGCCAGGCCGCGCGGACGATGCGGTCGAACACCTCCTGGGCGGCCAGGCGCCCCACCGACTCGCCGGTGTGGGGGGCGATCAGGTCGTACTCCTCTCCCTTCTGCAGCGCGTCGATGAACCGGTCGGTGGCGGCCACCGAGATGTTGAAGTTCGTGATGCCGCCGTCCAGCTTGCACTCGATGAACTCGAGGATGTCCGGGTGGTCGACCCGGAGGATGCCCATGTTGGCGCCCCGCCGCGTCCCACCCTGCTTCACCGCCTCGGTGGCGCTGTTGAACACCCGGAGGAACGACACCGGTCCCGACGCCCTCCCGCCGGTCGAGCTCACGATCGCGTCCTTCTGCCGGAGGCGCGAGAAGGCGAAGCCCGTCCCGCCGCCGGACTTGTGGATGATCGCCGCCGCCTTGACCGCGTCGAAGATCTCGTCCATCGAGTCGCCGACCGGCAGCACGTAGCAGGCCGAGTACTGGAGCTGATTGCCCTTGCCGGCGTTCATGAGCGTCGGGGAGTTCGGGAGGAACTTCCCGTCCACCATGAGGTCGAAGAACGCGCCCGCGATCTCGTGGACGACGGCGGCGCTCTTGCCCCACCGCGCCTCCCCCTGCGCGATGGCGCCGGCGACCCGCCAGCACATCTCCTCGGGGGTCTCGAGGACCTGGTCCCCCTCGCGCGTCAGGTAGCGCTCCCGCAGGACGCGCAGCGCCTGCTCCGTCCACTTCCCGACCTTCGCGGGCCGCGACGCCATCAATGTCATGGCGACCTCCTTCACGATTCTCGACCGGCTGACCGACGCCGGAGCACATCCGCTCCGTGGTGGCGGGGGGCATGCTGACACACGCGATTTCGGGCTGTCAAGGGAAATCCCCAACACATCGTGCCTGCGGTCACACGGTACCACAATACCTGGGGCTTCGCCCCCGCGCCGCGCGCTCGGGCGCCGGGCCGGGACCCGAAGCGCAGGAGCGAGGCGGGGGAACCCCGCCTCTCGGGGATCGCGCCGTCGGGATCGCCCGCCCACTCCGGGGCGCGGGCGATGCGCCGGCCGCGCGGTCTCGCGCGGCTTCCGCCGGGGGGGGCCGCCCCGGCCGTCCCCGCTGGCCGTCGCCGCTTGACAGGCTCGCCCGGGCACCATAGAGTCCAGGCACGAGCGAAACTGACCAGTCAGTTCCACTCAGCCCGTCACCCGGGAGCGCACGGTGGTGAGCGACGCGACGACCCGCCCCTCCCCCGCCCGCGCGCGGCGCCACGCCGCCAAGCGCGAGCACATCGTCGACGCGGCGTCCCGGATGTTCGCCGCCCGCCCCTATCATCTCGTCAGCATGGATGACGTCGCCGCGGCGGCGCGGGTCGGCAAGGGCACGCTCTACCGCTACTTCCCGTCGAAGGAGGAGCTATACCTGGCGACCGCCACCGAGGCGTTCGACCTCCTGGTCCGCCGTCTCGACCGGGCCGAGTCCGAGGGGCTGCCGGTGCTGACGGCGTTCCCGCGGATGATCGAGGCCATCGTCGACACCTTCGCCCGGCACCTGCCGCTCCTGCGCCTCACCCAGCAGAGCGAGCTCCGCCGGATCCTCCGGAAGAAGGAGGCCCTCCGGGCGCGGCGCCAGCGCATCGCCGCGGTGCTGGCCCGCATCCTGGACCGGGGCGCCCAGGCCGGGGTCTTCCGCAAGGTCGACCGGGTGCTGGTCCCCTCCATGCTCATCGGGATGGTCTGGGGGGTCGCGCTCAACCACGCTGACGACACGCCGGCCGAGGTCCTGGCGCAGAGGATCCTCGACCTCTGCCTGCACGGCCTCCTCCAGACACCGGGGGACCCTCGCTGATGGCCTTCGTTCGCCGGCACCGTGTCGCGCTGGTCCTCCTGGGGCTCCTCGGAGTCGTCGGCGCGCTCGTCTTCGGCCGCCTCCGCGAGCAGGAGGCCCGGGCCAAGCAGCCCCGGCGGCCGGTGGACGTGCAGGTGGGGGTCGTGCGCCCGGTGCGTCGGACCCTGGAGGTCACGCTCTCGTTCACCGGCGACGTGCTCCCGAACCGCCAGACGCCGATCTTCGCCAAGACCTCGGGCTACATCCGCGCGATCCACGCCGACCGCGGCCAGTTCGTGCGGGGGGGCACGCTCCTGGTGGAGATCGAGCCCACCGAGATGGAGACGGCCCTGGAGCAGTCCCAGGCCGCCCTGGCCACCGCCCAGGCGGGACTCCAGGTCGCCCGGTCGAACCTCGAATCGGCCAAAGCCAACCTCCTGAACCAGCAGGCGCTGCTGGCAAAGGCGCAGGCGGTGCTGGCCAACGACCGCCGCCAGGCCGAGCGCATGGCCGAGCTGTTCGCGAAGGGGCTGGTCTCGGCCCAGGATCGCGACAACGCCCGGACCACCTACGAGTCGTCCGAGGCGGCGGTCAGAGCCCAGGAGGCCCAGGTCGAGGCGGCCCGGGTCCAGATCGCGACGATGGACAGCCAGGTTCACCTGGCCAGCACCCAGGTCGAACAGCAGCGCGCGGCGATCCGGATGGCCCAGGTGCACCTGGACGAGACGCGGATCACGGCGCCGTTCAGCGGCTTCATCTCGCAGCGGAACCTCGACGTGGGCGCGGCGGTGAGCAACCAGGCGGCGGCGACGAGCAACGCGTCGATCGGCATCCTCATGCTCCAGGAGATCGACCCGGTCAAGGTGCAGCTCGAGGTCCCGGAGCGGGACATCGCGCGGGTGCGCGTCGGCAACGAGGTCCGCCTCACGGCCGACGCCTACCCGGGGCAGCGGTTCTCCGGCAAGGTCGCCCGGGTGGTCCACGCCCTCGACCCGCGAACCCGGACGATGGGGGTGGAGATCGACATCCCCAACCCCGATTACCTGCTCAAGCCCGGGATGTACGCCCGGGTCGAGCTGGTGCTGGAGGTGCGGCCCGACGCGCTGCTGGTCCCGCTCGAGGTCCTGACCGGCGTCGAGGGCCGCCCGAGCGTGCTCGTGGTCCGGGACGGGAAGGTCGCGACCGTGCCGGTCGTCCTGGGGCCGACGGACGGCCCGGAGGTCCAGGTCGTGAAGGGCCTCACCCCCGACGCCCAGGTCATCCTGCAGGGCAAGGACCTCGTCCGTGACGGCATGACGGTGCGGAGCGAGCCGGCCAAGACCTACTGAATCGCCGATCCCGCCATGTGGCTCACGCTCCTCGCCGTCCGGAACGCGATCGCCATCCTGATGGCCTCGCTGGCCATCGTGGTGCTCGGGGCCACCTCCCTCGAGCGGCTGTCGATCGATCTCTTCCCGAACATCAACCAGCCGGTCGTCTCGGTCGGCACGGTGTACACGGGCGCCAACGTCCAGGACATCGAGAAGACCGTGACCTACCCGATCGAGAAGGTGGTCAGCGCGGTCCCCGGCGTCCATCACGTCGAGTCCCGGAGCCGCCAGGGGATCTCGGTCGTCCAGGTCTGGTTCAACTACGACGCGGACCTGGTCGCCGGGCAGAACGAGATCATCCAGCGCATCGGCCAGATCGCCAACCAGCTGCCGACCGGGATCAAGCAGCCGTTCGTGATCAAGGCGGACCTCTCGAACATCCCGGTGTGCCTGCTCACCGTCTCGGGGGGCGGGCTGGACGAGCGGCAGCTCTACGACCTCGCCTACAACACCATCGAGCCCCAGGTGGAGCGCATCAACGGCGTGGCCGCCGCCAACGTCGACGGCGGCAAGATCCGCCAGATCGCGGTGAACCTCAACCGCGACCTCCTGTACGCCAAGGGCATCTCGGTCCTGGACGTCGTCCGCTCGGTGAACGACGCGAACTTCCTCCTCCCGTCCGGCGACATCAAGATCGGGACGGTCGACTACAACCTCTTCACGAACAACCAGTTCCAGCTCGTCAAGCCGATGGAGGACATCGTCGTCCGCAAGGTGGGCGACGTCCCCGTCCGGGTGCGCGACCTCGGCTACGTCGAGGACTCGTCGGAGGACCAGACGAGCATCGTCCGGGTGAACGGCGAGCGCGCGGTGTACCTGCGGGTCAACAAGCAGCCGTCGGCGAACACGATCGAGGTCGTGGACGGGGTGAAGGCCCTGATCCCGCGCCTGGTGGGCGTCCCGCCGGGGGTGCGGATCGGGCTGACGTTCGACCAGTCGACGTACATCCGCCAGTCGATCGAGAGCCTGTGGCACGAGTCGACCCAGGGCGCCGTGCTGGCGTTCCTGGTGATCCTGATCTTCCTGCGGAGCATCGTCTCCACGCTCATCATCTCGATGGCGATCCCGCTCTCGATCCTCTGCACCTTCATCGCGATGTTCTTCCTCGGCCAGACCCTGAACATCTTCACCCTGGGCGGCCTCGCCCTGGCGGTGGGCCGCCTCGTCGACGACTCGATCGTCGAGCTGGAGAACATCAACCGACACCTCGCCATGCCGGGAAAGGACCGCCGGACCGCGGTGCTCGACGCGGCCCGCGAGGTCGCGATGCCGATCTTCGTCTCGACGATCACCACGATCGTCGTCTTCCTCCCGACCGTCTTCCTCGAGGGCCAGGCGAAGCTCCTGTTCATCCCGCTCACGTTCACGATCTCCTTCTCGCTGTTCGCATCGTTCCTGGTCTCTCGGACGGTGACGCCGCTGCTGTGCCTCCGCCTGCTGCGGCCCCCGCAGCCGCCCGCCGCGTCGAGCCCGCGCTGGCGGGACCGGATCATGTCGTGGAGCCAGGCCGGCTTCGACCGCCTGGACGCCGCCTACCAGGACACGCTCGCCTGGGCGCTCGGGCACCGGAAGGTCGTGGTGGGCGGGGTGTTCGCCGTGTTCCTGGCGAGCCTCGGCCTGCTGCGGCTGGTCGGCACCGAGTTCTTCCCGAGCTCGGACGAGAGCCAGTTCCGGGTCTACCTGCGGGCGCCGCTCGGCACGCGGGTCGAGGAGACGGAGAAGATCGTCGCCCGCATCGAGTCCCTGCTCCGCGAGAGCCTCCAGCCCGGCGAGCTGAACGCGATCGTCGCCTCGGTGGGGATCCCGGCCGGCCGCTCGGCGATCTTCACGAGCAACACCGGCCCCCATGCCGCGCAGGTGCAGGTGTACCTGAACACGCCCGACCGCCGCACGCGCAGCGACGTCCAGATCGTCAACGCGATCCGGCCGAAGTTCGCCGGCGAGTTCCCCGGCTCGCTGACCTACTTCAACCTTGGCGGGATCGTGAGCCGCGTCCTCAATCGCGGCTCCCAGAACCCGCTCGAGGTCGAGGTGCTGGGATACGACCTCCAGGAAGCGCCGGGGCTGGCTCGCGAGGTGGCCCGGGTGATGCGCGAGACCCCCGGCGTGGCCGACGTGCAGGTCAGCCGGGAGGGGGACTACCCGCAGTTCAGCGTCGTGGTCGACCGGGAAAAGGCGGCCATCGTGGGGGTGAGCCAGCGGGACGTCGCCCAGGCCGCGCTGTTCTCCCTGAACTCCAACGTCAGCGTCAATCCCTCGATCTTCACCGACCCCCGGAGCGGCAACCAGTACAACATCGTGGTCCAGCTCGACCGGCAGTTCCGGGTCCAGCCGGACGACCTGGGGAAGATCTTCGTCACCGCGCCCGGCGGCCGCCCGGTCGTGCTGTCGACGATCGCCGAGATCCACCGGAGCGTGTCGCCGGTCGAGATCGAGCGGAAGTACCAGCAGCGTCTGATCCGGGTCTCCGGCAACCCCGCGGGCCGGGACCTGGGGGCGATCTCCGACGACATCGAGCGGCGCCTCGGGACCTTGCCGCTCCCGCCCGGGTTCGCGCTCCAGATGGGCGGGCAGACCGCGCAGCAGCGCGAGGCCTTCGCCAGCCTCTTCTTCATGAGTATCCTGGCCCTCATGCTCGTCTACATGGTCATGGCCGCGCAGTTCCGGTCGCTGAAGGACCCGTTCATCATCATGTTCTCCGTGCCCATGGGGCTCATCGGGGTCATCCTGGCGCTGTTCCTCACTCGCACGACGCTCTCGACGACCTCGTTCATGGGCATCATCATGATGGTGGGCATCGTGGTCTCCAATGGCGTCCTCCTCGTGGAGTACACCAACGAGCTCCGCCGGCGCGGCCTGCCGCTCGCCGAGGCGGTGGTCCGGGCCGGGCGCACGCGGCTCCGCCCGATCCTCATGACCAGCCTCACCACCTGCTTCGGGCTCATGCCGATGGCGCTGGGATGGCTGGTCGGGGGCGAGGCGAACGCCCCCCTGGCCCGGGCGGTCATCGGCGGCCTGGTGGTGTCCACGGCGCTCACGCTGCTGCTGATCCCGACGCTGTACACGATCCTCGAGGAGCGCTTCCCGCGGCGGCTCGAGTCCCACGAGGGAACGCCGGCCGCCTGACCGGGACGCGCCGCTCGCTCACCGGACGGGAGACACCGTCGCCATGCACAGCCGACATCCCGTTGTCCCGGGCGTGATCCTGGCGCTGGCCGCCGCGCTCGCGTGGAGTCCCGCCGTCCGGGCGCAGGCGCCCCCGGCCGCGCCGAGCGGCCCGGCCGCACCGCCGCCCGCGCCGAGCCCGGCGGCGCCGCCCGCGACCCCGCCCGGCACGCCCGCCCCCGGTCCGGCGACCACGCCGGCGCCGGCCGCCCCGCCGACCCCCGGCACCGGGCAGGCCGCCCGGCCGCTCCACCTGACGCTCGCCGAGGCCACCGCCCTGGCCCTGCGGCAGCAGCCGACGATCCGGTCGGCGCGGCAGTCGCAGCTCGCGGCGGAGGCCCGCGTGCCGCAGGCGGCCGCGGCCTACTACCCGCGCGCCGACGTGATCGGCGCGGCCACGCGCACCCAGACGTTCTCCACCACGCTGAACCGCTCCGTCCGCGGCAACAACCTCGACCTGGAGCTGCAGGCGCGGCAGCTGGTCTTCGACTTCGGGAAGACCGCGGCCCTGGTCGACCAGGCGCGGGCCGGCGCGCGCATCGCCGCCGACGAGCTCACCCGGGTCCGCGAGGTCGTGGTCCAGAACGTCCGGCAGGCCTACTTCGGGGTGCTCCAGGCCCAGCGACTGGTCGCGGTGGCCGACGCGAACCTCGCCCGCTCCGAGCTCAACCTCCGGAGCGCCCAGGGGTTCTACGACGTCGGGACGAAGCCGAAGTCTGACGTCACGAAGGCCGAGGTCGAGGTCGCCAACGCCCGGGTCCTCATGATAAGCGCGCGCAACAACGTCCGGCTCGCCCAGACGACCCTGGCCAACGCCCTGGGCCTGGAGGCCACCGCGCCGATCCAGATCGACGACATCCTGACCTACGAGCCGCTGGCGCTGGACGCCGCCCAGCTCCTGACGGAGGCGCTCGCGAACCGCCCGGAGCTCCGCCAGGCCCAGGCCCGCGTGGACTCCGCCCGGGCGCAGCTCGCCGGCGCGCGCGCCGAGTACCTGCCGGACCTGTCCCTGGTCGGCGTCTACGGGGGCGCGGGGGAGGACCAGCTGCGCGAGACCTGGTCGATCGGCGCCCAGCTCTCGTGGAACCTCTTCCAGGGATTCGCGACGCAGAACCGGGTCCGCGAGGCGCAGGCTCTGGTCGAGACCGCCCGCGCGGACGCCGATTCCCTCGAGCTCCAGGTCCGGCTGGAGGTGGAGCAGGCCTACATCACCGTCGTCGAGGCCGCCGAGCGGATCGGGGCGACCCAGAAGGCGATCGAGTCGGCCCAGGAGAACCTCCGCCTCGCCCAGGGGCGATACGACGCCGGCGTCGGAACGATCCTCGACTTGACGGATGCCCAGCTGGCGCTCTCGAACGCGGAGGCCGACCACGTCCGGGCGCTGACCGACTACCGCGTCGGGCTCGCGACCCTCGACCGGGTCGTCGGTCGCCTGTAGGCGGGCGGTGGGGCGAACACCGCCCCCGCCTCGGGCGTCGAACGGGTAGCAAGCCGACTGCGACCATGAGCGCGAAACGACGACGGAAAGGCTGGATCCTGGTGGGGGTGGTGGGGGCCGCCCTGGCCACCGCTGGCTACGTGTTCTCCACGAGCCGCGCCCCCTCCAGCCAGTTCCGCACCGCCCGCGTCGACCGGGGGCCGATCGTGGCGACCGTGTCGGCCACCGGCGCCTTGGCCGCGGTCACGACGGTCCAGGTTGGCAGCCAGGTTTCCGGCCAGGTCAGGGACGTCCTGGTCGACTTCAACACCCAGGTCCGCCGCAACCAGCTGATCGCCCGCATCGACCCCGAGACGTTCCAGGCCAAGGTGAACGCCGCGCGCGCCGACCTCGAGAACACGCAGGCCCAGGTCCTGAACCAGCGCGCCAACGTGGAGAAGGCCCGCTCCGACGTCGAGAACGCCCGGGCGGCCGCCGCGACCGCGGCGGCGAACATCGAGAAGGTCCGGGCCGACGTCGAGAACGCCCGCGCGATGATCGCCAGCGCCCAGGCGAACGTCGCGCGGGAGACCGCGACCACGAACAACGCGCGGATCGAGCTCGAGCGGCGGATGGATCTCTTCCGCCGGCAGCTCGTCTCCCAGAGCGACCGCGACCAGGCCCAGACGGCGTTCGACACCGCCCAGGCCCAGCTGGAGGCCACGCGGGCCCAGCTGCGCGCCGGCGAGGCGGCGCTGCGGTCCGCCGAGGCCCAGCTGGTCGCCGTCCAGTCGCAGGCGCGAGCCGCGACGGCCCAGGTGGGCTCGGCCCAGGCGGCCCTCGGGGTGGCCGAGGCCCAGCTCAAGGCCGCCGAGGCCACGGTGCGCCAGAAGCAGGCCGCCCTCGAGCAGGCGCATCTGGACCTCGCGCACACGGAGATCCGCGCGCCCGTCGACGGCGTCGTCGTCTCGCGCAACGTCGACCCGGGCCAGACGGTCGCCGCGAGTCTCCAGGCCCCCACCCTGTTCACGATCGCGCAGGACCTCACGCGGATGCAGGTCGAGGCGGCGGTGGACGAGGCGGACGTCGGCCGGCTCCGCGAGGGCCTGGACGCCACCTTCACGGTCGACGCGTTCCCCGGCCGGACGTTCCGCGGCGAGATCTCCCAGATCCGCAAGGCCGCCCAGGTGGTCCAGAACGTGGTCACCTACACCACCGTCATCACGGTGCCGAACCCCGATCGGATCCTGCTGCCCGGGATGACCGCCAACGTGCGCATCCCGGTCGATCGCCGCGCCGACGTGCTCCGGCTTCCCAACGCCGCGCTCCGGTACCGGCCGCCGGAGGCGAGCGACGCCGGGACGCGCGGGGGCGCCCGCCCCGGCACGACCCCGGGCGCGGCGGCGCCGGGCCCGGCTCCGGGCGGGAACCCGGGTGCGTCCCGGCCGGCGGCCCCCGAGGGCGGCGCCGCCGGCGCGGGCGGCGCGCCGCGGACCGGGGAGGCGGGGCTCGGCGAGCTCCGGGCGAGGCTCGTCCGCGAGCTGGCCCTCACCCCGGACCAGCAGGCGAAGCTCGACGCCATCCTGGCCGAGTCCCGCCGGGCGATGGCGGCGCTCCGGGGGCAGCGGCCGGACGACCCCGCCCTCCAGGCGCAGCGCCGGCGAGTCCGCGACGACATGCGCGAGAAGATCCGGGGCATCCTCACCCCCGAGCAGCAGAAGGGCTTCGAGGCGATCGTGACCGCCCCGCTGCCGGCGGGCGCGCCCCGCGTGACCGCGGCGCGCGTCTACGTCCCGGGGCCCGACGGCCGGCCCAAGGCCGTGTCGGTCCAGCTCGGGCTCACCGACGGCACCTACTCCGAGGTGGTCTCCGGCGATCTCCAGGCCGGGCAGGAGGTCATCGTCGGCGCCGCCACGGCCGCCGGGCAGCGCAGCTCGGGCGGGCCGCGCCTCCGGTTCTGAGCCGAGGGCGTCGATGGCCGCGCCGGCCGCCCCCCTCATCGAGGTCGCCGGGCTCGTGAAGACGTACCAGCTCGGCGACCACCAGGTGCAGGCGCTCCGGGGCGTGAGCCTCACCATCGGCGCCGGGACGTTCGTGGCGATCATGGGGCCGTCGGGCTCGGGCAAGTCCACGTTCATGAACCTGCTGGGGTGCCTGGACACCCCGACCGCCGGCACCTACCGGCTCGACGGCGAGGACGTCTCCCGGCTGTCGCGGGACCAGCTCGCGGCGATCCGGAACCGGAAGATCGGCTTCGTGTTCCAGACGTTCAACCTGCTGCCACGCATGACCGCGATCGAGAACGTGGAGCTGCCGCTCCTCTACAACGGCACCCCCGTCGCGGTCCGGCGCGAGCGGGCCCGGGCGGGCCTCCGCGCGGTCGGCCTCGCCGGGCGCGAGGGCCACCGCCCGAGCCAGCTCTCCGGGGGCCAGCAGCAGCGGGTGGCCATCGCGCGCGCCCTGGTCAACGAGCCCCGGCTCATCCTGGCCGACGAGCCGACCGGCAACCTGGACACCGCGACCAGCATCGAGGTCATGGCGATCCTGCAGCGCCTGAACCGCAGCGGCATGACGATCGTGCTGGTGACCCACGAGGAGGACATCGCCCGCCACGCGTCGCGGATCATCACGTTCCGCGACGGCCAGGTCCGCTCGGACGTCCCGGTGGAGCATCCCACCGACGCGGCCAGCATCCCGGGCGTCGCGGTCCCGGAGGCCGTCGCGTGAAGGGCTGGGCGGCCGTCCGGGT
>Ga0070741_10004401_pt1 | contig 32949 bp, 22 predicted proteins | sample Coa_R1_4_FD_66440 | JGI IMG/M metagenome (GOLD analysis project Ga0070741, IMG submission 66440) | Surface soil microbial communities from Centralia Pennsylvania, which are recovering from an underground coalmine fire - Coalmine... | ecosystem: Environmental > Terrestrial > Soil > Unclassified ... | reverse complement strand
GCAGCGCCGCTATCCATCCCTGGAGCGTCCTCCGCTCGGCATCCTGCCTCGCCCTCAGCCGCTGCGCGCGATGCCATTCAAGGCATCGCGCAAGCGCAGCGGCTTCGACCACTCTGGCTGTTGCCGCGCGCACTGCCCTTGCGCGGCGCGGCACGCATCCTCGCCGGTCCCGAGCGCATCGAAAGCGGCTGGTGGGACGGCGAAGACATGCGCCGCGATTACTACATCGTCGAAACGCGCACCGGCCAGCGCGCCTGGGCGTACCGCGCGCCTGGAGCGGAGGACGGCTGGATGCTGCACGGGTGGTTCGCATGACGCACGAACCGCCGCACCGCTTCGGCCGCCACACGCGCCTCGACGGGCCCGGACGCGAAGTCGGTGAGCCCTCGATACGCGTCAAGGAGCGTTTCGCGCGAAGACGCGATCAGCCCGCCGCACGCGCGACGCCGCCGCCCGAGCGCAGCTACGCGGAGTTGCATTGCCTGTCGAATTTCAGCTTCCAGCGCGGCGCCTCGCACGCCGAAGAGCTGTTCGAGCGCGCGAAAAAGCTCGGCTACGCCGCGCTCGCGATCACCGACGAGTGCTCGCTCGCCGGCATCGTGCGCGCCTGGGAGGCCGCGAAGGATACCGGCGTCGATCTCATCGTCGGCAGCGAATTCGCGCTCGTGGACGGGCCGAAGCTCGTCGTGCTCGCGGCCGACCAGGCGGGCTATTCGGATCTGTGCCGGCTCATCACGACCGGCCGCCGCGCCAGCGTCAAAGGCGAGTACCGGCTCACGCGCGCCGATGCGGAGAAGCTCGGGCCCGGCGTGCGCGTGCTGTGGATGCCCGGTCCGACGGCAGCAGCCGGCCAAGCCGTTCTCGACGATGCTGCAAAGTGGATAATGCAATATTTTTGCGGCCGCGCCTGGCTCGCCGTCGAGCTGCACCGCGGCCCCGACGATACGGCCGAGCTCGCGCGTCTGCGCACGCTCGGCGCGCGACATGGTCTGCCGCTCGTGGCCGCCGGCGACGTGCACATGCACGTGCGGCGCCGGCGCGCGCTGCAGGATGTCATCACCGCGATTCGCCTCGGCTGCACCGTCGCCGAAGCCGGTCACGCGCTGTTTCCGAACGGCGAACGGCATCTGCGCCGCATCGAGACCCTCGCCTCGATCTATCCTGCGGATCTGCTCGCCGAGACGCTGCGCATCGCCGACGATTGCCGCTTCGATCTCGCGAAAATCGACTATCGCTATCCCAAGGAGCTCGTTCCCGCGGACCGCGACGCGATCGGGCACCTGCGCGCCCTGACGTGGAAGGGCGCGGCGCGCATTTGGCCTGCGGGCGTGCCCGACAAAGTGCGCGCCCAGCTCGAGAAGGAGCTCGATCTCATCGCCGAAAAGGAATACGAGCATTTTTTCTTGACCGTCGAGGACATCGTCTCCTGGGCGCGCAGGCAGACTCCGCCTATTCTGTGCCAGGGTCGCGGCTCGTCGGCGAATTCGGCCGTTTGCTATTGCCTCGGCATCACGGCGGTGAATCCCGAAACGGCACATTTGCTGTTCGAGCGTTTCCTCTCGCGCGAACGCGACGAACCGCCCGACATCGACGTCGATTTCGAGCACGAACGCCGCGAGGAAGTCATCCAGTACGTGTTCGGCAAGTACGGCCGCGATCGCGCCGCACTCGCGGCGACCGTGATCAGCTATCGGACGAAGAGCGCGCTGCGCGACGTCGGCCGCGCGCTCGGGCTGCCCGACGACGCGCTCGATCAGTTGAGCGCGATCGCCACCCAAGTGCCGGGCGGCCAGCCGCTCGCGACGGAAATGCGCGCGCGCGGCTTCGATCCGGAAAGCCGCGTGCTCGTGCAGCTCGTGGCGCTCGCGCGCGAGCTCAAGGGCTTCCCGCGCCATCTTTCGCAGCACGTCGGCGGTTTCGTGATCTCGGACCAGCCGCTGCACCATCTGGTGCCGGTCGAGAACGCGGCGATGCCGGATCGCACGATCATCCAGTGGGACAAGGACGATCTCGAATCGATGCGGCTGCTCAAGGTCGACTGCCTCGCGCTCGGCATGCTGACCTGCCTGCGCAAGTGCATCGACCTGCTGCACGAATGCGGCTTGTGGACGCGGCCCTACCGCGGCGAAAAACCGACCTTCCGCGACATTCCGCAGGACGACGATCCCAAGGTCTACGACATGATCTGCGACGCCGACACGATCGGCGTGTTCCAGATCGAATCACGCGCGCAGATGTCGATGCTGCCCAGGCTCAAGCCGCGCAAATTCTACGATCTCGTCATCGAAGTAGCGATCGTGCGGCCGGGCCCGATCCAGGGCCAGATGGTGCATCCGTATCTCGCACGCCGCAAAAATCCCGAGGCCGTCGAATATCCGCGTTCGAAATTCGAGAGCGCGCAAGCCCACAAAACCCGCGTCGAAGATGTGCTCGGCCGCACGCTCGGCGTGCCGATCTTCCAGGAGCAGGTCATGGAGCTTCTGCGCGTGACGGCCGACTTCACCTCCGGCGAGGCCGATCAATTGCGGCGCTCGATGGCCGCGTGGCGGCGCCGCGGCGGGCTCGAGCATTTCGAGGAACGCATCTTCACGGGCATGGCGAAGAACGGCTACGACCGCAAATTCGCCGAGCAGATATTCCAGCAGATCCAGGGTTTCGGCGAATACGGGTTTCCCGAATCGCACGCCTCGAGCTTCGCCCTGCTCGCCTGGGCGTCGAGCTGGCTCAAGCACTACCATCCGGCCGCATTCGCGTGCGCGCTCCTGAACTCGCAGCCGATGGGTTTCTATCAGCCGTCGCAGATCGTACAAGACGCGCAGCGCCACGGCGTGCGCGTGCGGCCCGTCGACGTCGGTGCGAGCGATTGGGATTGCACGCTCGAGCCGGGCACGCTGCGCGATGAACCCGTGCTGCGCCTGGGCTTGCGCCAGGTGAAAGGGCTATCGGAGGAACTCGCGCGGCGCATCGTCGCCGCACGCCGCGAGCGCGCCTTCGCGGATGTGGCCGACTTGACGCGTCGCGCTGCCCTCGCCGCCGCCGAACGTGCGCGCCTCGCCGATGCCGGTGCGCTGCGAAGTCTGAGCGAGCATCGCCATCGTGCGCGTTGGGACAGCGCCGGTGCCGAGCTGCCGCTGCCCGTGCTCGCCGATGCCGCGATCCGCGAGCGCCATGTGCACCTGCGTCCGCCGTCGCTGCGCGAAGATGTGATGAACGACTACGCCACGCAAGGTCTCTCGCTGACGCTGCACCCGCTCGCACTGATCCGGCCCACGCTCGAGAAACGCCGCGCGGTCACGGCGCGCGCCGCCGCACGCGCCGACAATCACGGCCGGCGCCTGCGCTGCGCGGGCCTCGTCACGGTGCGCCAGCACCCGGGCACGGCCAAGGGCGTGGTCTTCGTCACGCTCGAGGACGAAACCGGCCAGGTCAACGTCGTCGTCTGGAACAAGATCGCCGAAACCCAGCACCGCGTGCTGCACGAGGCTTCGGTCATGGCCGTCGACGGCACGCTGCAGGCCAGCGAAGGCATCTATCATCTGATCGCCGAACGCCTGCACGATTACAGCGGTTTGCTGCCTGCCTTGGGATTTGCGTCGCGGGATTTTCATTGAACGAGAGTTCCGCCCGTCAAGGCGCGAACCGCTTCATCCAATAGACAGGAGCACGACGATGATGGGCAATAGCGACGATTTGAATCGCGCCGGAGAGCTCACGAAAGATGATCGAAAACGGAAAACGCCGCAGACGTAGCCGGCGCAGGTAAGGCGGGCGAACTATGGGAAAACGTTGCGGTGATTCGCATACGTACTCGAGAGCAGCTATGACTTCCGCAAGGTAACGGGCTCCGAGTCCCGCCTGCTGGGATTCGTAATATTCGACTTGCTTCAGGTGCTCGCCTCCGCGGCCGGGAGAAAAGATGCCCTCACCGAAGCAATGCTCGCGCCTTTCTGAAAACCTCTTCGGCCGGAATTGATTGAACGGCGCTGGAATCGAACTCCTTCAGGCGTCGCTCCGACTCGTCGAGCCACAGCTCGTCAAGCTCTTGCGGAGACAGGCTGTCCAAGCTCTCCAGCAACTCATGCGCCAACTTCGCCCGATCGGCAACCGGAAGGTTGAGCGCTTCGCGCTCGAGGGTTTGCAGGTCCATGCACTTAGTGTATCAAGAAGCCAAAGCCCTGGCTGCGAACCGGGAAGAAATCAGCGCAGCGTCTTCTCGAACCAATGCTGAGCGTAGGGATTGTCGTTGAAACGCGCGATCTCGCGATACTGCGAAGAGCGATACAGCGCGAGCGCTTCGTCGAGCGAACCGTTGGTGTCGAGCCGAACGCGGTGCAGCTTGCGCTGGCGTGCGAGCCGTTCGAGCTCGGTCAGCATACGCCGGCCGAGACCGAGACCGCGCGCTTGCGGCGCGATCCACATGCGCTTGATCTCGCCGATCCCGGGCGCAAACTTGCGCAGCGCGCCGCAGCCGATTGGCGCACCGGAAAGCCGCGCCAACACCATGACGCCTCGCGGCGCGACGTATTCGTCGAGATCGGCCGTACCGCCCTTGCCGCGATCGAAACCGCCGCGAAAGCGCGCATCGAGCTCGTCGAAATAGCGCCCGAGGCAGAGCTGCGCCTCCGCGCTGCGAGGATCGACCGTCACGAGCTCGACACTCGCCGCGCGCAGCAAACGCTCGACGTCGTCCATCGCGGCGACCAGGCGCTCGGCCTGCGGCGGCGTCAGGCCCGCGACGAGCGTCTGCGCGAAACGATCGGACAAATCGTCGAGCCGACGCAGCTCCGCCCGCCCTGCACGCGACAGGCGCACGCAGCGCACACGGCGATCCTGCGCCGAGGGCCGCGTCTCGGCCAGCCCTTGGCGTTCCAGCCCGCGCAGCAGCCGACTCAGGAAGCCGGAATCGAGATCGAGCCGCGCACGCAGCTCGCGCACGGTCGCGCCCCGCGCGCCGATTTCGAACAGTACGCGCGACTCGGCGTACGGCCGATCGCGCCCGAGAAAGCGCTCGTTCAACATGCCGAGCCGCTGCGCGACGGTGCGGTTGAAGGCGCGGATACGCTGGATGTCGGTACGCACGATTAGCTGACTTTAGTCAGATAATTGGTGCGGCGCAAGTGAGGGACCCTTCCTCGCCGCCGCACATCCGCTAGAATCGCTCGGAACGCCTGCCCCGGAATGGAAATGCCCTAGTGACGACGCTCACCGACTCCTCGTCAGATTCACCTTCGAAATTTCCTCTCGTCGCCATCGCCGTCGCCGTGTTTGCCGTCTCGGGCTGCTCGGGGCTCATCTATCAATCGATCTGGTCGCATTACCTCGGTCTTTATCTCGGTCATTCGGCGTACGCGCAATGTCTCGTGCTGACGATTTTCATGGGCGGCCTCGCGATCGGCTCCTGGTTCGCGAGCCGACGCGGGCAGCAGTGGCGCAACCTGCTATTGCGTTATGCACTCGTCGAAGCGGCGATCGGCGTGTTCGGACTCGTGTTCCACCCGGTCTTCGTCGCGAGCACGAGCTTCGCATACGATACATTGCTGCCCGCGATGCCGAACGACGGGCTCGTCTCGCTCGCCAAGTGGGTCAGCGGCGCTCTGCTGATTCTGCCGCAATCAGTGCTGCTCGGCATGACGTTTCCGCTCATGGCGAATGGCGTGATCCGCCGCATGGACGCCGGCCCGGGTGCGATCATCAGCGTGCTTTATTTCAGCAACAGCTTCGGCGCTGCAGCCGGCGCGCTGATCGCGACTTTCGTGCTGCTGCCGAGCATGGGTCTGCCTGGCGCCATGCAAGCGGCGGGAGTGCTCAATCTCGTCGTCGCTCTCGTCGCCTGGGCGTTATCGCGCCGCGCCGATCCGGGCCATGTCGGCACGTCATTACGTGCGCCGCGGCTGCACGAGGAAACGGCAGGCACGACACCGGCGCGGCTACTGCTAGCCGCCGCTTTCATCACCGGAGCAACCTCGTTCGTTTACGAGATCGTCTGGGTGCGCATGCTGAGCTTGAGCCTCGGGACCACCCTGCACTCGTTCGAGCTCATGCTCACCGCCTTCATCGGTGGTCTCGCCCTCGGCGGCTGGGTCCTGCGCCGGCGCATCGATGCGCTGCCCAACCTGATCTGCGCGGCGGCTTACGTGCAGATCGCGATGGGGCTTGCGGCACTCGCCACTTTGATGCTGTATGGCAAGTCCTTCGAATGGACAGCGTTTCTCATGCACTCGCTCGCGCGCAATGCTTCGGGATACGTCTGGTTCAACCTCGCGACGGCCGGAATCGCACTCGTCATCATGATGCCCGCGGCATTCTTTGCCGGCATGACACTGCCAATGTTTTCGCTCGCGCTCGCACGCGCGGGCGCGGGCGAAGCGGCGATCGGCCGAATCTACGCGGCGAATACGTTCGGCGCGATTCTGGGCGTGATCGCTGCCGTGCTGCTGCTGATCCCTGGCCTCGGCCTCAAACTTGCGATGACGCTCGCCGCACTGGGCGACATCGCGCTCGGTCTCGTGCTTTTCCGCCGCTCCGCAGGCGAGCATGACCGCGGATACGCCGTCGCGCTTGCCGTTTCGGGTCTGTTCGCGATCGCGTTTACGCAGCTCGCGCCCTTCGATCAGCGTACGCTGGCTTCGGGTGTGTATCGCACCGGTTCAGCGCGCATACCGGACGATGCGCACCTGCTGTTTTATCGCGATGGCGCCACGGCGACCGTCGATGTCGGTGAACGCAATGGCATCCGGCTCGTGGCGACGAACGGCAAGTCCGATTCCGCAATTCAAATGCGCGATTCGGAACCGCCGACCGAAGACGAGAATACGACCACCTTGCTCGCCGTGCTGCCACTCGCGGCGAATCCGCAAGCACGCAGCGCCGCAGTCATTGGCATCGGCACCGGCATGACCACGAACACGCTGCTCGGTTCGCCTGCGCTGCAAACCGTCGACACGATCGAGATCGAGCCGGCCATGGTAGCCGCCGCGCACGCTTTCGGCAAATACTCCGAGCGCGCGTTTCTCGACACGCGTTCACACATCCACATCGAGGATGCGCGCGTGTTCTTCTCGGCACGCCGAGCGCGTTACGATATCGTCGTTTCGGAACCGTCGAACCCGTGGGTCACTGGCGTCGCAAGCCTCTTCACCGACGAATTCTACGCGCACGTCGCTCGCCATCTCGCGCCGCGCGGCGTTTTCGTTCAATGGGTGCAACTCTACGAGATCGACAACGCCCTCGTCGCGACGATCGCCAATGCGCTCGCCGATCACTTCCGCGACTATCGTTTGTATCTCAGCAACAATGAGGATCTGCTCATTGTCGCGAGCGCCGATGCCGAGCTCGCGCCCGCCGACCCGAACATCTTCGCGAATCCCGCGATCGCCGCATCGCTGGCGCATATCGGCATCCGTTCGTTGAACGACCTCTCGGTACACGAGCTCGGCAGCAAGCGCGACCTCGCTCCGTATTTTCAGGCATTGTCGACGCTCAAGAATTCCGACTATTACCCGGTGCTGTCGCTCGAGGCGCCTCGGGCGCGCTTCGCCAACTCGTCGGCCACCGCCGTGCAGCGCCTGCTCGAATCGGATCTGCCGCTCGTCGAAATGACGCAGCACCGCCCCGCACCCGCAGCGGATGCGGCCGTCTCGATTGATCCCAATTTTGCGCGCACGTTCGAGATCGCCGCTGCGCACGAGCTGCTTGCCCGCTACCGCGATGAGCCGCCCGCTACCGCCTTGCTCGACGGGCAGACGCTCTCGACGCTCGCTGCGCTGCGCGAGTACCAACGCACCTGCGGCAAGTCGGCGGACGCACATATCGCGATCGGCTGGATGTACCAGATCGGCGCCGCGATGATTCCGAATCTAAACCCGAGCGAGCTCGAGCCGCTCTGGCGGCATGACGCCTTGCACGCATGCAAGGACGCTCCTTCCCTGGCCATCGAGTTCGAAAATGTCCTTGCTGCCCTCGCCGCACGTGATGCGAAAGATATTTCGGAACGGGCGCAGAACCTTCTTACGGAACACGCTGCCGATCTCACGCCCGAACTCGCGGACTATTTGTTGCGCGCCGCGATGCTCGCTCAACGGGTTACCGGAGAGTCTGAGCGAGACTTGACGATAACACCGACATTCCAGGGCAAGATCAGCAGCCCGGAAGTGCGCGTCGAGGAGCGGATTTACCTCCAAACCACCGTTGGATCGCATTTACGCAGGCCTTAGCACTTAAATACAGGTGCGACTTGGATAGAAATGTCAATTCCTGCGGCCGTGGCTTTGGCACACGCGCGCACCACGAAAACGTAGGGCGCACCCAGTGGCAAAACGCACTCTCGAGGCTTCCTTACAGGCCACCGACAATTCTTGCGAAACCTGTTCGATCGTCAATGATAACTGTGAAATGATTCCCGATTATCGGTTCAATTCCCTCATAGAAAACAGCCCAATTCCAATCTTCTTCAATGTATTCAAATTCCACCTCCGGGGCCTTGTATTTCGACAAATCGATATTTGCTTTTACGGCAACTTGATTTGCAACTAAAATGATCTGTTCTGGACTAAAACGGGGCGAATGATGGCGATGTGTAGATTGCCCACAACCCAACAAGGAACCACAAAACACCGCAACACACAGCATTAGGCGGCAAAAATCCATATCGGTTCCAGGGCTCCGATCTTCTACATTCCAGCTTGAGTGCAAAACTTTTTTTCGTTCATTTTCTTGGCAGCTTGAATTTCCTTAATTATCACTTCGCAAAGGCGGCCTTTACATCTGGAAATATTCAGACAAGGCACTTCATCCCCGTAGGCTGCGCATTCTCCGCTGCCATTGGCGAACTCTGGTTTAAATGGTGGCTTTCCATCCCCCACCACGGAACAGCTCACTGGATGCCCGTGGTCGATATGGAACTGCTCATGCTGTTTCGCACAACCCTTGGCAATCCGGCACGCGTCATCTGGGAAGGGTTCCATTCTTTGGGTCTTTTTGTCCCTAAACTGACAAATCTTCGGATTGACACAGGGGAATATTTGGCCGCCACAACATTGAAGCCCGCCCTCTTCGTTATCATCCGCTCCTTCGCGCCACGGATGGTCTGCACAACAGTCACACGGAGTTAAGCCGAGGCGATCTGTTAAGTAGAGCGGCGCGCTTGCGCCATACGCATAGGAATTTATCCCCCCGCTCAATCCAATTATATCGCTCTCGGCATATCGACCAGTTTCGGGGTCATAGTCTCTGAAATAATTGTAGTTGAGTCCCGTCTCAGCATCAAAATATTGTCCCGGAAATCGCACGTTGAACGTAAACTGCGTCCCAGTATTACCCGGATCTTGGTTGGGTGCACTCTCACCGAAAGTGCTGCCAAAATAGTCCCAGGACCAAACCATGGAGTCGTCGCCTATGCTTGCTACCCGACGAGGCGTACCCAGCTGATCGGTTTCCACGTAGTAGACGTAGCTCGGGAGCCCAGGCGGAGAAGGAGAAGCCACAGCAACTCCAACCAGCGTGCCATCGGCCCAGATGTATTCGTTCTGCTCACCCCAGCTCGCTTCGATCGAACAGCCTGAGCCAGAACCGCTGCAATATGTCGTTTGCGCATAATCCGCGAGAAGCGAGCCCGTCGGCGAGTAGCCGAATGCTGCTCCAATCAGGACACCCGCACTGGTCGGCATCGCTCCGGCCGATTGTTTCAGAACGCGTTCGCCGCGGCCGTTGTAGTTGTAGGTCCATCCACCGGCTTGAACCAGACGATTGCGATCGTCATAGACGAACGCACTACCATCGCGATGAGCCATGTTACCGTTCGCGTCATAATCGCGAATGGAGCTTCCGGCAGCCAATAGGTGATGTGTTGTCTGCGGCGAACCGTAGGTGTACGTAGCGACCGCGCCCCCGTTTAGACTCTTGCTTAGGCGATCCCCCGTCTTGTCATACGTGTAGCTCTCCAGCGAACTGCCATTGGCAGTCACGTTCTGCAGCCGATAGAGAGGATCATATTGGTAGTTTCGCGTCGGCGGACTTGCACCAAGGGTGCTGCTCGCAGTCATAAGATTCCCCAGGACGTCCACCCCCGCATCAACCGTAAGACCGGTGGGATTGGAACTTGCCACGCTGTCGATGGCATAGTCTTTATCGTACGTCTTGGTGAGTAGCGCTCCGGTATACCAAGTAACTACGTTGGCGGGGCCAAATGGATAATATGTAATGTCGCTCACAATCGGTACATCGACGGAGAACTCTAGGGTTCCCACGTAGTAGTCGACGCTCATAATTCGGCCGGCACTGTCGCGTCCGTAAGCAACGACGTTACCACTCGGATAGGTCATCGTTTCAAGCCGGTCCGCCGGCGTGTAGCTGTATTGGGAATCTATCTCGAGAGCGCCAGTACTTTGACTGATGGAAATCACGTTTCCCCGCTGATCGTAGCAGTAGCTCGTGCTTCCCGAACCATCAGTCATTTTCGTCATGCGTCCGACCGGAAAAGAAACATCGCAAAGGATTGCTGGGTTCTGCTGATCGTAGGTGTACGAAACGTTCAGGCTCGTCGTCGGGTAGGCGATTCCTTTCAGGCGGTTGAGCGCATCATACGTATAGGTCGTGGTGACCCCACGTGCATCTGTTCGCGTCCTACGATTGCCGGCGGCATCGTAGGTGTAGCTCGTATGCCCCGTATCCGGGCTGTTAAGGTCGGTTAGGTTGTTGAGCCCGTCATACGTATAGGTCGTCGCGAGATTGTCCGGGTCCGTCACACTGCGCAGGTTATCGCGCGCGTCGTAGGCGTATTGCGTCGTCGTGTCGTGCGTGGCGGTGCTGACGCCCGTGTGATCCTGCAGCATCTTCACGAGACGGTTGAGTGCATCGTACTGCTGCTCGGTGCCGACGTGGTTGCTGGTGCCGTCGATCGAGTAGATCGGGTTGCCGTTAAGGTCGTAGCCGTCCGCGTAGGTGATGCCAGTCGGCGGTGCCTCGGGCGGGTTCGTGTACGACTGCACCGGCGCGCTTGCCGCGTTCAGCGTGGCGGTCAAACGGTTGAGCGCGTCGTAATTGCGCGTCAACGACCGTTTGAGGGTGTTGCTCGCATCGTACGTGTTTTCGTTCTTGCGATTGCCGGCATTGTCGAGCGTGTACTGAATGTGGTCGCCGACGTTGTTCGTGATATCGGTGAGTCGGTGCGCGCCGTCGTAGCCGTAGCTCAAGTAGGCGCCGTCTGGATCGGTGACCTGCGTGACGTTGCCGACGTTGTCGTAGGCGAACGTCGTCGTCGCATCGAGCGTGCTGTTCGGCGTGCCGTTGGCATTCGCACGAACGGTACGCGTGAGCAGCCAGCCGCGCGCGTGGTAGGTCATGTCGGTATAGACGCCATTTACGTCCTGGACACGCGTAACGCGGCCGTCCTTGTCGTAGCTCACGTACGTGGTGACTTGGCCGAGTGCGTTCGTGATCGACTTGAGATCGCCGAGGTAGTGGCAGGTGCCGCCGAGCGTCGCGCAGCCGGAGAGATCGGTCGTCTGATAGTACGCGTACGTCGTTACGTCGGACACGTCGGTGCGCGGACCATCGGTGCTCTTCAGCAATCCGACGAGCGGACACGTACCCGCCGTGACGTCCGCCTGCTCGCAATACGTGAACGCCCATTGGCGCACGCCCGTCGGTGCGTTCGACGACGAACCGCAGGTGTAGCTCAGCGCACCGCTGACGGCCGGATCGACGATGCAGCGGTACGTCGTCTGTCGCCGCGTGTTGTAGACCCAGTGCGTCTTCGTCTCCAGCGTGCCGCTGGCGTTGTAGATGCGGCGCTCGATCGGTTCGCGCAGCGCCGTGTCCCAATCGGTCTGCAGCGTGCGCAAGCCGACGGGCGTGCCGCTGCAGCCGCCCGTGACGCCTTCGACACGGCTCGTTTCGAGGCCGTGCGATTGGTCGTAGGTGTAGCAGGTCGACACGCCGTTGAAATCGGTCGTGCTGCTCGGGTTGTTGTAGCTGTCGTAGGTGCGCGTCGCGACGTTCGCAAAACCGATCGCCGGACCGCTAAGCGTGGATGCCAGCGAAACGCCGTTCACTATCGTAAACGCATGGTGCGTGACGCTGTTCTGCGGATCGGTGACGTCCGACGAACCGTCGCTGTTGTAGACGAGACTGAACTTGTCGACGCCTCCAGCATGCTGCGTGGCAATCGCGTTGCCGGAGGTGTCGTAATCGAACGTACCATAGCGTGCGCCGTTTTCATCGACGACGCCGGTGAGCGCCGCCGGGAACGCACCGCCTTGCGTGTGCGCGGATTCGTTGTAGAGATAGTTCCGCGCGGTCGGCGTACCGGGATACAAAACCGAAGCGAGATTGAAATTCGTGTCGATCGTGTAGCGATACACTTGTCCGGCCGGATCGGTGACCGTCGCCAGCATGCCGTTCGCGTTGTAGGTGAATTGGAGCTGCCGCTGCGCAGGATCGGTGACGGTGATCAAATATCCCGACGTCGGCGCAATCGACGATGGCGTGTTGCTCGTGCTGTAAGTCAGTGTCGTGACGAAACCGTTCTTGTCGGTGATCGAGAGCAGCTTGCCCGAACCGTCGTAGACTTCGGTCTCCAAGGTGTCCGCGCGCGAATACGTCCAACCCGTGGGGTTACCGTTGCCGTCGGTTTGTTCGACGAGTGTGTCTTGGATATCCGGATCGGATGTCCATATGTTATTCGACAATGTAAATGTCAGCGATCTGCCGTCTTCGTGGCGAAGAATAGTCCGCGTCGGCGTCGTCGTTGAATAATCCACGTTGCGTGAATACGTATGCCGCCAATTGGTACCGACTGCACCCGCTGCAGGTAGGTCGGTCGTGTACTCCCTTTTGAAGCGCAGCCATCGCCCGATAGTGAAATCCGTCTCGGCGAGATACATATCTCCTGTTCCCGCATTGATCGGGTCGCCAACGCAACTGCCGCAGGTTGGTTGGCCCTTGTTCTTCGCCAGCGAGAATGGTGGGTCAATGCAAAGCCAAGTGAAGTTATAGCCGGCTGGGGTATCGTTGGGAAAGTTTTCGTAATGAAATATGGTGTCGCCGCCCACACTGCCGTTGTTGTCCCACGGGGCGCTCCAATCGACATGGCATGTGTCGAGAAAAAGCAACTGCGGATCGCCGAGACCTATCAACCACGTTTCCTTCTGCTCGCATTGGGTACTCGCAGACTGGTATGACGCACAGCCTCCAGTACTTGCAAACGCCCGCGGAACGAATAACACCAGGAACACGAGTAGCAGACACACGCGAAAACAAGTAGTGGACATGAGTTGCCTCGATTCTAGGCGCGATCGACAGCTTGAGCGTAGCTTTACGCTATGACATGGTCCATTCGACCATATGACGAAAGTTGCAGAAATTGATCCGGGTACGGAGTGCGTATAGTCCAGGCACTAGTCTTGCATCGCGCCTGATCGTCGTTGCGCGACATGCCACAGCACGCCGCAAGGGTCGATCACGTGGGCGGTCCGCAATCCCCACGGCTGCATGGCCGGCGCCTTCGGCGCAGGCACGCCGAAGCTGCCCGGCAAATCCAAGGCTTCGATGTGCTTCCACCAGGCATCGAGATCGTCGACCATCAACTGCAGCATGAAATTGTCGGCCCATTCCTTTTGGTAATAGCGCTGGAGGATGAAGCCGCCGGAACCCGCATTGAAAATGGCGACCTCGCCGTCGAGCACTTTTTCGAAACCGAGTGTTTCGTAGAACCGCTTGGAAAGGTCGAAATCCTTGGTCGGCACAAACGGGCGAATCCGTTCTGTTCCGGTAGGAATGGTGCTCATCGTTGATTATTCCTCGTGCTGTCTGTTCTGTTGCCGAACCAGCAACTCGGTTCGGGCGAGCGTGACGCTTCTACACAATCGCGTCTTGGTTCGCAGAAAAAAGTGCGGTCAAAAACTCCTCCGCGAGTCTCAATCGCCCCCACCAACCGCGCTGCGTCCCGCTCAACACCCTCAACATCATCCCACGCCCGCCGGGCAAGCGACCCATCGGCGCAAAACAAAGATCGCGCATCCGCGCGAGCGAGTCCCGATCGGATTGGAACAATGGCGTGAGCCAGCGGCTCCAGAATTGGTAGATGCGCACGTGCGTGCGTCGTTCGCGTTCGTAGCGTTGGATCGCGGTATCGACGTTCGCTTCGCTGCGCAGCGCTTCGCGCAAGGCGTAGGCATCCATGAGCGCCATGTTGACGCCTTGGCCGAGTTGCGGGCTCATCGCGTGGGCGGCGTCGCCGACGAGCACGAGTCGTCCGCGATGCCAGCGATCGAGCACGGCGTCGCGGTAGCTCGCACGGGCGAGGCAGCTCATGTCGGCGATGCCGGCCAGGCGCTCGCGCGCTTGCGGCCACAGCGTGCCGATTTCTTCGGCGAGCGCGCCGCTGCCGCGCGCGGCACAGGCGTCGAAATCCTTCGTCGGCAGGCTCCAGAAAAAGCTCAAGCGCGGCGTCGCGTCGCCGGGACGCGTGCCGACGGGCAGGAGGCCGATCATCTTGCGCGCGGCGACGTAGCGCTGACGCAGCTCGTTCGCGTGCGCCCACTCGCCTTGCGGTACGAGACACCAGAAGGCGCCCCACGGGTACGGCCGGTCGAGCCGCGGCTTGCCGACCGCACTGCGCAGCGCCGAGGCGGCGCCATCGGCGGCGAGCACGAGATCGTAGGGGCCGTACTCGCGGCCTGTCTCGTCGCGGAGCCGGCGTCCCGATTCGTCGACGGCGACGATGCGCGTGCCGCAATGCACGCTCTTCGCACCGGACCAAGCGTCGGCAAGAATCGAAAACAAGGCACCGCGCTGCATGCCGAGGCCGAACAGGCGCGCATCGAGGCCCGAGTAACGCATGTCCATGACCGTGCGACCGCTCGGCGTGTCGCCGAAGAGACGCATGACGCGCACACCGTGGGCGAGCGCCGCGTCGAGCAGCCCCATGCGCCAGAGCACGCTCAGGCCGGTCGGCTGCAGCAGCAGGCCGGCGCCTACCGGTCCGAGCTCCGGCGCGCGCTCGAAGACCTCCACGCGATGGCCGTCCTGCGCGAGCAGGATCGCCGCCGCTTGTCCGGCCGTGCCGTAGCCGACGATCGCGATCGCGAGCGCGTCCGCCATGCGTTCCCCGATTTTCCGCCGCTATTGCGTACCCGCGAGCGGCCCCATGAACTGCCGATAATGCTTGAGCTCGGCGATCGAATCGCGCACGTCGCTCAAGGCCGTGTGCGCCGAGTCCTTGTTGAAGCCCTTGTGGATCTCGGGCGCCCAGCGCCGGGCGAGCTCCTTGAGCGTCGAAACGTCGAGATTGCGGTAATGGAAGAATTTCTCGAGACGTGGCATGAGCCGGTGCAGGAAGCGGCGATCTTGGCAGATCGAATTGCCGCACATCGGCGATTTTCCCGCGGGCGCCCAGCGCGCAAGGAAATCGACCGTGTGCGCCTCTGCCGTGGCCATGTCCACGGTCGACTCGACGACGCGCTGCCACAGCCCCGACTTGCGATGCTGATTGCGGTTCCACTCATCCATGGCCTCGAGCCGCTCGGGCGCATGGCGAATGGCGAATTCCGGTCCTTCTTCAAGGATATTCAATGACTTGTCGGTGACAACGGTCGCGATTTCGAGGATCGAATCGGTATCCGGATCGAGCCCCGTCATTTCGAGATCGATCCAGATCAGGTTGTCTTCGTGCGGTAACGGTGCGCTCATAGGATTCGGTCGCCGGATCGAAGCCCGAACCTTAACATTCCGGGCTCCGCCCGCACAGCCGCAGCAATTGCGCGCTCGCCACTGGCACGCTACCCTCACCGGTTAGGCAATCGGCTTCAGGGGAGCCTCGCCTTGGATCGTGTCCTGTTGGTGGAAACGTCGGCCACGCGCCGCCGCGCCATGCACTCGCTACTGGCCAGCAAGGGATTCGCGGTCAGCGAGTTGCACACCTACGACCAGGCTCTGCCCGTGCTCGAACGCTTGGGTACCACGCCGGCCGGCTTCCGCGGCGTCGTGATCGGCTGGCCCGAGCATCCCGACGGCAGCGCCGACGAAGTCTTCAGCCTTCTGCGCCGCGACGATTTCGAGCATTTCGCGGTGCTGCTGCTCGCCGATTCGAACGACGGCGCGGTCGTCAACTGGATGATGAAGCGGCCGAGCACCGGCTTGCTGCTGTGGAGCGACTACAGCGAATGCGCGGATGCGATGCTCAAGCTCATCAACCCGCCGTCGCTCGTGCTGCCCGATCTCGACCACGGCGGACAATCGCATCTGCGCGTGCTGTTCGTCGACGATTCGGCCACCGTGCGCGTCGCGTTCCGGCGCCTGCTCATGAAGCACGGCTATCTCGTCGAGACCGCCGAAGACGTCGAGGACGGCTGGCGCAAGGCACAGGAGACGACGTTCGATCTCGCCATCGTCGACTATTTCATGCCGGGTGCGAACGGCACCACGCTCGTCAAGCGCATGAAAGACGATCCGCGCACGAGCGGCGTGCTCTCGGCGATCATCACCGGCACCTATTCCGATCGCGTGATCAACGAATCGCTGTCCGCCGGTGCACTCGAATGCCTGTTCAAGAGCGAGGCGCGCGAGCTGTTCCTCGCACGCCTGGGCTCGCTCGCGCGCGCGGTGCAAGACCGCAAGTCGGTCGACGCCGAACGGCGCAGGCTGCAAAGTATACTGAGCTCGGTCGGCGACGGCGTGTACGGCGTCGACAGCCGCGGCACGATCCAGTTCGTGAATCCGGCGGCGCTCGACATGCTCGGCCACGGCGCGGCGGAAGACTTGATCGGCGAATCGGCTTTCGATGCGTTCCACCACAGCTACGAAGACGGCACCGCCGTGCCGCGCAGCGCTTGTTTTCTCTCGCAGTGCTACGCACAGGGCAGCCAGGTGCCGGGATGGCAGACCGTGTTCTGGAGCAAGGCGCGGCGGCCGGTGCCCGTCGAATGCACCGTGTATCCGATGCAGGTCGAAGGCCGGCGCGAAGGGTCGGTCGTCGCGTTCCGCGACATCTCGGCGCGGCGCATGCTCGAGGAAGAACTGCGTTGGCAGGCCGGCCACGACGCGCTCACCAAACTTCACAACCGCGCCTGGTTCGAGACGGAGCTCGAACAGGAGATCGCGCGCCTCAAGCGCACCGAGCACGTCTCGCTGCTGCTCTTCCTCGACCTCGATCGCTTCAAGTACATCAACGACACCGCGGGCCACACGGCGGGCGATCAGCTGCTCGTCGAGATCAGCCGCAGGCTTTCTTCGCGCCTGCGCGCAAGCGATCACATCGCCCGCATGGGCGGCGACGAATACGCGGTGATCCTGCGCAACATCAACAAGGCCGACATCGGGCAGATCGCCGACGAATTCCGCAAATCGCTGGGCTCGCTGCCGTTCAGCTACGGCGGCAAGAGCTATCGCGTTGGCGTCTCGATCGGCGTCGCGAGGCTCGACCAGAACACGCCGTCGCGCAGCGAGGCGATGGCCGCGGCGGACGTCGCGCTGCATCTGGCCAAGCGCAACGGACGCAACCAGGTGCACGTGTTCTCGCCCGACAGCGACCAGCGCGCGCGCATGGACAAGGAGCTCGGCTGGTCCTCGCGGCTCGAAGCCGCGCTCAAGAACTCGGGTTTCGTGCTGTGCTACCAGCCGATCCTGCCGCTCGCGCAGATCGAATTCGACGCGCTGCCCGACCAACCCGGTGCGCTGTGGACGCGCCACTTGCGCCGGCGCGGGCCGGCGCAGCGCGATTTCTACGAAGCGCTGATCCGGCTGCGCGCGCCGGACGGCAGCCTCGTGGCGCCGAACGCGTTCCTGCCTTCGGCCGAACGCTTCAGCATGATGGCCGACATCGATCGCTGGGTCATCCGCCAAGCCTTCCAAGTGCTGCGCGATCAGAACGCGCAAGACGCCCCGACCGGGCTCGCGATCAATCTGTCGACGCAATCGCTGACGCATGGCGACCTCAACCGCTACATCACCGACTGCCTCGTCGAATTCAACGTCGATCCGCGCGCCGTGATCTTCGAGATCACCGAGTCGGGCGCGCTGAACCACGTCGAAGCCGTGCGCCATCTGATCCAGGAATTGAAACCGTTCGGCTGCCGCTTCGCGCTCGACGATTTCGGCATCGGCTTCTCGTCGTTCGCGCACTTGAAGCATCTCGACGTCGATTTCCTCAAGATCGACGGTTCGTTCGTGCAGGACCTGCTCAACGATCCGGTCGATCTCGCCGTGGTCAGCGCGATCACGAACATCGCCCATTCGATCGGCAAGATCACGATCGCCGAACACGTCGACCGCCCGGAAATCCTGCGAACGCTGCACGCTTGCGGCGTCGACCAGGTGCAGGGCTATTACGTCGGACGGCCGCACCAGAGTTTGCGCGCCGCCAACGGACAGCTCGAAGTGCTGCGCGGCGGCGAGCCGCCCGAGGGGCTGAGGGCTGAGGGCTGAAGGCTAAGGTTGGAACGCTTCCGCCGCTTGCGAGGAAAGCTGGTGCCCAGGAGGAAGCTTGCGTTGGCCGCCTGAAGACCTGATGCGGAGTGAGTATGTATGGAAATCCGACAGAATGGCGACGTGCAGCACCTAATCGATAAGCCGGTTAACTTGCGCTGTCCTCATTGTTCGACACAAAGTGTTCTCATTCCGGTCGCTGTTCCTCGCTGGGAGTTGGTCCACCGCTTTGGGTTGGCCGAAACGGGCATCGTTTACCGCTGTAGCTCCTGCAATCGCGCTATCTTTCTTAGATTTAGAGTTCGTCACCTTGCGAACCCTGTTCAGCTTGACGACGAATTTGAGCAAGTCACTACTTCCGTTGAGCCATTCGAAACCCAATATCTCGCTGGCGCGGTGCTCAACGATTTTCGCGAAGCGCTAACTTGCTATGCGCATTCCTGCTGGAATGCATTCGCGTCGATGTGTCGCCGCTGTATCCAAAGTGTCTCGGAGTCCTTCGGAGCTGAGGGAACCACGAAGATTCAAGCGCAGCTTCGAGAGCTGAAAGAAATGGGAGTAGCAGACGACGAAACTTTCGAGCAGCTCCAAGCAATCATGATTTCTGGTCACGATGGCGCACATCCACATCTTCCACCACTTTCGCCCGCAAGGGCAGCAGTATTGCTTCAGCTCATGAAGGACGTTCTTTATCAGCTCTACGTGCGACCAGCAAAAATCCGCGAGGCAAGCGATCTCCGAAAAGATGCTATCGCGAGGCAATCTGGCGGTTAACTATCCCCGCAAGCGGGGAAGTATGAGCGTATCATCGCTCAATGTCCTCCCCCCTCACTCCTCAGCCCTCGTTCTACTGGCACGATTACGAAACTTTCGGCACCGATCCACGCCGCGATCGGCCGGCCCAGTTCGCGGGCTGGCGCACGACGCTCGAGCTCGAGCCGATCGGCGATCCGCTCTCGATCTACTGTCAGCCCGCGACGGACGTACTGCCGCAGCCGATTTCGTGCCTGATCACGGGCATCACGCCGCAGCGCGCCGAGCGCGAGGGTCTGCGCGAAGCCGAATTCGCGGCGCGGGTGCACGAAGAGCTCGCGCAGCCGGGCACCTGTGGCGTCGGTTTCAACTCCATCCGCTTCGACGACGAGTTCACGCGCAACCTGCTGTACCGCAATTTCTACGACCCTTACGAGCGCGAATGGAAGGACGGCAACTCGCGTTGGGACATCATCGATCTCGTGCGCATGTGCTATGCGCTGCGACCGCACGGCATCGCCTGGCCGCGACGTCCGCGCGACGACGGCAGCGGCGACGTGCCGAGCTTCCGGCTCGAGGATCTGGCCGCCGCCAATAACCTGGCGCACGGCCGCGCGCACGATGCCCTTTCGGACGTCGAGGCGACGATCGCGCTCGCGCGGCTCGTCAAGTGTGCGCAGCCGCGGCTCTGGGACTTCTATTTCGGTCTGCGCCAGAAGCAGCGTGTGCTCGATCTCCTGGACTGGACACGGCGCACGCCCGTGCTGCATGTCTCGTCGCGCTATCCGGCCGAGCGCGGCTGCCTCGCGATGGTCGTGCCGCTCGCCGTGCATCCGGATCAGCAGAACAAGGTCATTGTCTACGATCTCGACGTCGACCCCGCGCCATTCATCGCGCTCGAAGCCGACGAAATCGCCGATCGCGTGTTCACCGCGCGCGCCGACCTGCCCGAAGGCGTCGAGCGCATTCCGCTCAAGGCCGTGTCGATCAACCGATCGCCGGCGCTCGCGCCGCTCGCCGTGCTCAAGGATACCGACCTCGCCCGCATCGGCCTCGACACGGCGCGTTGCGAGCGCCATCTCGAACGGCTGCGCGGTGCGGCCGACATCGCGGAAAAAGTCCGCCGGGTGTTCGCGAGCCCGCGAGCCCGCGAGCGTGCCGACGCCGAGCTCTCGCTCTACGGCGGTTTCGCCTGCGATGCGGACAAGCGACTGTTCGCCGCGGTGCGCGGCACGCCGCCCGAGGAGCTCGGCCGCCGCGAGTTCGCCTTCCAGGACGCGCGCTGCGCGGATCTGCTGTTCCGCTACCGCGCGCGCAACTGGCCCGAGACGCTGAGCGACGCCGAGCGCGAACGCTGGATGGCGTTCCGCGAAGAACGCCTGACGACGCACACGCCGCTCACGGCGCTCACGCTCGCGGAGTACTTCGCCGCGATCGCCGCCGCGCGCGCCGCTCCGGACCTCATGCCGGCGCAATACGCGATCTTGGACCAGCTCGAGGCTTGGGGACAGTCGATCGCCGGGGAATTCGCTGCGGAAACCGTCACCTCATGAACAAAGTATATTTTTCCAAGAATACCTTCCGTTTCCTCGGCGCGCTCGCGCGCAACAACAACCGCCCGTGGTTCAAGGCGCACCAGGCCGATTACGAGCGCCACGTGCGCGAGCCGTTCCTTGCGCTGATCGCCGACATGGAGGCGCCGCTCGCGAAGATCAGCGCCCATTACCGCGCCGACGCGCGCCGCAACGGAGGCTCGCTGTTCCGCATCCATCGCGATACGCGCTTCGCGGGAGACAAGACGCCGTACAAGCCCTGGGCGGGCGCGCGTTTCTTCCACGAGCGGCGCCGCGAAACGCCGGCGCCGTCGTTCTATCTGCACATCGCGCCGAAGGATTGCTTCGCGGGCGGCGGCATCTGGCAGCCCGAACCGCCGACGCTCAAGCGCATCCGCGATTTCCTCGCCGACAATCCCGCCGCCTGGAAGCGCGCCACGCAGAGCAAGGCATTTCGCGGCCACTTTTCATTCTGGGGCGAATCCTTGAGCCGTCCGCCGCGCGGCTACGATCCGCAGCACGAGCTCATCGAAGATCTCAAGCGCCGCAATTTTGCCGCCGGCGAAGAATTCACCGAGGCGCTCGCCTGCTCGAGCGAACTGTTGCCGCACGTCGTCGGCACGTTCAAACGTTTGGCGCCGATGATCGACTACTTGTGCGCCGCGCTCGATCTCGAATTCTGAAGCCGCATTTGGGGGAATCGCTATGTATCGCATCTGCTGCGTTCTGACGTTCATCCTGCTCGCCGCGTGCAGCCGTGAGCAGATGCTGCAGAAGTTTTCCACTCCGCAAGATCAAGCGGAAGCCAAGCACTACGTCGAGCTTCTGCGCACGCGGCAATTCGGCGAGTTCCGCAAGGTGACCAATACGGCCATTCCGCGCGAAAACCTCTTCGCGGAGCTCGACGCGATGGCGAAGAGAATCCCCGAGGGCGAGCCGAAATCCATCAAACTCGTGGGCGCTGTGCGCTCGACCGACAACGGCGAAACGAGCGTTCGCACGACGCTCGAATACGAATTCGACGGCGGATGGATGTTGGCGGTCGTGAAGATCGAAGATCCGGAGGGCGCTCGGCGCCTCATCGGGTTCAACATCGTCCCCGAGAAGCAATCGCTCGAACAGGCGAACCGGTTCGACTTCCGCGGCAAGGGCTTTGCGCAGTACTTCGTGTTCTGCGCGGCGATTCTCGGCGTGACGATTACGGTGTGGGCGCTCGTGCTTTGCGCGCGGACGCGGAATTTGCACAGGAAATGGTTGTGGGTGCTTTTCATACTGTGCGGGTTCTGCGAGCTCGCCGTAAATTGGTCGACCGGCGACTGGTCGTTCTCGCCCGCGGCCGTGCAGCTCTTCAGCGCCTCGTTCGTCGCGCCGTTCTACGGCGCCGTCACGATTTCCACCTCGTTGCCGCTCGGTGCGATCCTGTTCTTGTGGCGGCGGCGCCGCGGCAGCCTTACACACGTCGAAGCGACGCCGAGCACCTGAATCACTGCTCGAATCCGCCGTAGAAAATCTCGCCGTAGAGGAACTGCGCCCCAGCGATATCGTCGGGCGTGAGCTGCCGCTTGATGTGGAACAAGCATTGCGGATCGACGCACATCACCTGGCAGGTACCGTCGTCGGTCACGTGCAGCAGGCCGATCGCGTGGCCGAGCTCGTGCAGTATGAGGCTGTCGACATCGTTCGGAGCGTACGTATTGTCGTACGCATCGTTCTCGTTGCCCGGCGCGAACTGGTAATACGCATTGGAATTGAACAGGATATTCCCCGCGCCCGTGCCGCCGTTCGGCGGCGGCGAGTAGCCGACCGCAGCGCCTTCGCTCCCGCCGGTGCCGAAGGCGAAAACGCCGATACGGATTTGGCCGGTGGCCGGCGGCACGGCCGCAGGATCGTCGATCGGAACGCCGCTGTCGCTCGCGAGCTTCACGAAGCGGATGCCGGTGACGGCCGACCAGCGCGCCATCATCGCGGTGATGTGCGATTCGAGCGTCGAGATCGGCGCCGGCGTGAAGCCCCCGCCCGGTGAATTCTCGATCTCGATGGAATCCGTGCTCGTGCCCGGGCACGCACTGCCGCAATAGACGCTCCCCGACGTTCCTGCCGGAATGAACGACCAGTACACCGTGCCGCCCGGCGTGCCGGCGTTGTTGTCGCCCCATTTGAGGTACAGCGTCTCGCTACCGCTCGTGTACGAGCTCACGTGGTAGGCGTGCGCGGCAGCGTTCGCCAAACCGAACGCCGTCGCCGCCGCGATGCGTATGAAACGATGGGCGCCCACTAGCGACTCCGCATGGACTCGATAGTCCGCGCCAGTTTACGCCCGCTCGGGCGTAAACTTAACGCGCCGCTTCTTGCAGACAGCCATGCACAGCGTTCCCCTCCAATTCGATGCGCCTTCCGATCGGGCCGAGTTCCGCCGGCCGACCCGCGAAGGCGTCGAGCTCTATCGCGCGCACATCGTGCGTCACGCGTTCGAGCCGCATACGCACGACGCCTACGGCATCGGCGCGATCGAGAGCGGCGCCGAGCGTTTCCGCTATGCGGGCAGCGAGCACGTCGCAACCGCCGGCTCGGTCGTGCTCATGCACCCGGATATGCTGCACACCGGTCGCGCCGCCTCCGAAAGCGGCTGGCGCTACCGCATGATCTACATCGAGGAAGACCGGCTGGGCGAGATCGCAGGCGGAACATGGCGGTTCCCGCACGCCGTGGTACACGGCGATCCGGCGCTCGCCCGCGGCGTTTCGACGCTGCTGCAAACGCTTTGGCAGGCGCAGGAACCGCTCGCTTTCGACAGCGCGTTGGCGGAACTCATCGCAGTATTGCACCCCTATGCGCTCGGCCCGCGCAGTGCGCGCACCGAAGCTCGCGCCCGTTTCGACCGCGTGATCGAATACATGCACGCGCATCTCGGCGAGCGCTTGCGGCTCGAGGATCTCGCGGCGGTCGCGCAGCTGAGCCCGTTTCATTTCCTGCGCAGCTTCCGTGCGCAACACCATGCGACGCCGCAGCAGGCGCTCATGGCGCTGCGCCTGGCCGCGGCCAAACGGCGTCTCGCGAGCGGCGAAGTGCCGGCGGAGGTCGCGGCCGCGACGGGTCTCGCCGATCAGGCGCATCTCACGCGTTCGTTCGCGCGCCGCTACGGTGTGACTCCGGCGCGCTACCAACGCCAGCTGCGCGGCTGAGAACCGCAATCCCGTACAAGACCGGCGCCGCGCGCCGATGCACACTGCGGCGAGCGAATCGGGAGCATGACGATGTGGAGCGGCGTGGCGTTTGCCCTGGCGGCGGGCGTGATGTGGGGTCTGGTGTTCGTCGGGCCGCTCATGCTGCCCGAATATCCGGCCGTGCTGCTCTCGTGCGGACGCTATCTCGCGTTCGGCCTCATCGCGCTGCCGCTCGCCTGGTTCGATCGGGATACGCTGGCGCGGCTCACGCGAGCCGATTGGATCGAGGCTCTCAAACTCGCCGCGGTCGGCAACCTGCTCTACTACCTTTGTCTCGCGAGCGCGATCCAGCAAGCCGGCGGCGCGCTGCCGACCGTGATCATCGGCACGCTGCCCGTCGTGATCGCGATCAGCGCCAACGTCCGCGACCGGCGCCGCGACGGGCGCTTGCCCTGGCGGCGGCTCGCCCTGCCGCTGCTCGCGATCGGCGCCGGCATCGCCTGCGTCAACGAGGCGGAGCTCGGCAGACTCGCTGCGCAAGGCGGCGCGGATCTCCCAGGCTACGGCTTCGGCGCCGCACTGGCGGCGTGCGCCGTCGCGTGCTGGACGTGGTATCCGCTGCGCAACGCCGACTGGCTGCGCGCGCACGCCGGACGCGAGGCGCGCACATGGGCGACGGCGCAAGGTCTCGCGACCTTGCCGCTCGCACTCGCGGGATACGCGCTTGCGGCATCCTGGCTCGCGCTGCGCGGCAGCACGCTGCCGCTCCCGCTCGGCCCGCGTCCATCGGCCTTCGTCGGACTCATGGCCGCGATCGGACTCTTCGCATCGTGGCTCGGCACGCTGTGCTGGAACCGGGCGAGCCAGCGTCTGCCGACCGCAGTCTCGGGCCAGCTGATCGTGTTCGAGACGGTGGCGGCGCTCGCCTATGTTTTCCTGTGGCAGCGCCGCTGGCCGGCGCCGCTGACGAGCGCTGGCATCGGTCTGTTGCTCGCCGGCGTCATGTTGGCCTTGCGCATCAAGCCGCAGCCGGTCGCCACCGAAGCGAGCTCATGCGCGCCGCCCGGATAGCGGATTTCATGGCCCGGCGCAACTGTCAAACATACGTTTGACTCGCATAAAACGAACGTTTAATCTCGCGCGGTCTCCGGCGCCGCCCTGGGAGGGATTCGCGCCGGCGGCACGGCCGGGAATCGTGCGATACAAGTATACAAAGTTGCGTTTTCCTGCGTACGGCTCCCATTTGACCGCTCCCGAGGGCATCGGCGGCGACATGGACGCCTTTCCCCGTCCGATCTCTCCGTGGCGGTCGCGTCGCGGCCCGCGTTTGCGGGTCCACGGGGAGGTATCTTCATGCTTCGATCGCTCGCAAGTTTCGCCTTGCTGTTCGCCGGCAGCACCGCGTTCGCCACCACGACCGGCGTTGCGTTCGTCCACGGCACGGGCCAACAGACCGACGCCTACGACGACTACTGGCAGCCGCCGATGGTCAACTCGGTGATCCAGGGCCTGTCGAACCGCGCCAACTATCTCGTCGTCAACTGCGACTTCACCCAGTACATGTGGACGAGCGGCGCCGCCGGTTGCCTCGCCACGCAGCTGTCCAATTTCATCGCCAGCAAGCACATCGACGATCTCGTCGTCATCACGCATTCCAACGGCGGCAACGTGATGCGCTGGATTCTTTCGAACCCGACCTACGACAGCCGTTATCCCGCGATCATCAAGTCGGTGCGCTGGGTGAACGCGATCGCGCCGTCGAGCGCCGGCACGCCGCTCGCGAACGCGGTCATCGCCGGCAACGTGTTCGAGTCGGCGGTCGGCTGGCTGCTCGGCTACCAGAACGACGCCGTGCGCCAGCAGCAGACGAGCTGGATGGCCTACTACAACGCCAACAACCTGTACGGCACCGCAGGTCGTCCCGCGCTGCCGAAAGGCTTCTGGGACATCGTCGGCACCGACGTGACCTATTCGCCGTTCAACTCCGATGCGTACTGCGGCGGCTACACGCTCAACGTGGGTCTCGAAGTGACCAAGGCATGGCTCGCGAGCTGCGCCGACGGCTTCATCGAGTGCACGAGCGCCGCGGCCGCAGGCAGCGTGTGGTTCTACGACCACAACGGCGTCGGCGGCCACACCCTGTCGCACAACCAGAGCCGGCGCGCCTGTTTCGGGCTCGACGTCGTGCTGCGCAACGATCTCTGAGCGGAGGTATAGAAATGAACAAATATCTTTCTGCACTCGCGCTCGCCGCCACATCCGTTTCCGCGGCCGCCGCGCAGCCGATCGCGCTGCTCGCTCCCGGCGCGCGCGACCAGGTACCCTCCGCGCTCGCGCCGGCGCCGAAGTCGCTCGCGACGAGCGGGCTCGACCGTGCGCCCGTGATGGTCTCGCACGCGCTCGATCCGTCCGCGTCGCTGGCCGCCGCACCGACCCCCTACGTCGCGCACAGCCGCGAGTTCTGGAGCGACGTCGGCGAGTCGGAGCTGCGCCGCGGCGTGAAGCTCGTCACCACGGCGCCCGGCGCGTTGATCCGGCTGAGTCCACAAGGCGGCGCCGGCGCCGCGCTCGATCCCGCCGGCGTGCTCGTCCGCGTGCACGGCCGTACGCTCGACGCGAACGGCGCCAGCACGGCCGTCGCCGATACGAAAGCCCTGCGCAGCGCCGGCATGGCCGTGCCTGCCGGTACGCTCGCGTTCCGGCTCGCCGCGGCGACGGGAAGTGGAGAAGTGGAAATTGCCGCACCGCACGCGCAAGGACGTTATCTCGTCCACGTCTTCGAGCCCGACAGCGCGATCGCGATGGATTTCGGCGCCGATCGCGACACCGTGCTCGGCGGCGGCACGATAGCGTTCCGCGCTGAGGCGGAGGGAAGCGCGCATCTCGCGCTCGCGTCCGGCCTCGTGACGGCGCCCGACGGCTACAGCGCCGATCTCGCCTTCACCGCCAACCCGGACGGCAGCTTCAGCGCCCGGTTCACGCCCGATGCCGCACACAGCCGCGGGCCCGCCCTGTGGGAAGCGCACGTCTTCACGGCAGTCGGCGGCGCGCAGCAGGTGCTGCGCGATGCGACGACCGCATTCGCCGTGACAGCGCCCACCGCGCGGTTCGGCGGCTCCGCCGAGCTCGCCCGCGACGGCGCGGGTTTGCATGTCGACCTCGCCGTCGACGCGTCCGCGGCGAGCCGCTACGAAGCAAGCGGTGTGCTTTACGGCACCGGTGCCGACGGCGCCTTGCATCCGGCGGCGCTCGCGCAGTCCGCGACCTGGCTCGGCGGTCCGGGGAAACTCGAGCTCGCGTTCGGCGCCGACACGTTCGCCGGCGGCTTGCATGCGCCGTTCGAGCTGCGCGATCTCAGGCTGGTCGATCAGGCCACGATGAGCGTCATCGAACGACGCGAGAGGGCGCTCGTGATCGGCGACTGAGCGCACCGGATCATCGCCTTCCCTCGATTCGGGGGAAGGCGATCAAGCGCCCGCGTCGCTTGCACCGAGCGGTTCGAGCCGCCGCGTCGACCATGCTTTCACCACGCGCCGGCCGAGGCGTATGAACGGCTTCTCGATGCACACCGTGGCGAGAATGCATACGGCAAACAGCGCCGCGCAAACGATGAGATCGACGAAGGGTGCCGCCAGCCCGCGGCCGGCGTACGCCGTTTCCATGTAATCGAAAAACCAATTGTGGAACAAATAAACCGCGTAGGTGAGCTCCGAAAGCAGGAATACGCCGGACCGTGCGCGCAGCGCGTCGCGGGCCGCGAAGGCGGCGAAAAAGACGGCGCAACCGACGAACACGTACGTATCGCGCGCGAGGTCGGGCTGATATTCGAGCATGAGAGCGTAGTACTGCACGAAGACGAGCGCGCCGAACGCGATGAGCACGCGCGCCGGGATTTCGCGGCGCTCGAACAAGTAGGCCATCGAGCCGAGCAGCAGGAACGGCGCGTAGATCGTGAGATAGCCCTTCGACCAGATTTCTGTCGCAGGAATCGGGGCTAACAAGCCGCAGCCCACGAGCGCGGCGATGAGGGCGATCGGCAACGCATTGCGGCGTGCGCCGAACATGTCGAAGGCGCGCAACATCGCCATGAATGCGTAGAACACGACCTCGATGCGCAAGGTCCAGTCCACGCCGGCGAGCGCGTACCGCGTGCCGAAGAAGTCGCCGACGAGCAGCAATTGTCGCAGCAAATCCGTGCCGTCCGGGAACCACCCGAGGAGCGTGTATTCGAGCAATACCGTGCCGACGAACAGCGGGTAAATCCGAAAGAAGCGCTTGACGACGAATTCGCCGGCGGTTTCCTTGCCGAGCACGTGGGCGATGACGTAGCCGGAAACGAGAAAGAACACCACGACGCCGGCGCCGCCGCGGTGCAGGAACGGCAAGACAAACGCGCAGACGAGCCGCGCCGGATACCATCCCGAAGGATCGCTCGCGAACGCGGAAAGCGCTGTGAAGTACTTGTGCCCGAGGAACACCGACACGAACGCGAACACGCGCAGGTAGTCGAGGAATGCGATGCGGCGGTCGTGGTTCATGCCGATTCGAACGGAAACGCGAGGACGTCGCGGATATCGTCGCTGCCGCTCATCGCCATGAGCAGACGCTCGACGCCGAGAGCGACGCCGGCGCAGCCCGGCAATCCGTGGGCGAGCGCGGCGAGCAGGCGTTCGTCGACGGGCAATTCGGGCAGGCCGCGCTCGCGCCGGCGCGCGTTGTCGCGCTCGAACCGCGTACGCTGCTCGGCGGCATCGGTGAGCTCGTGATAGCCGTTGGCGAGCTCGTGCACGCCGACATAGAGTTCGAAGCGCTCGGCCAGCGGCGGATCGCCGGCGCGGATCTTCGCGAGCGCGCATTGGCTCGCGGGGTAGTCGTACACGATCGTGATCCTATCCCGCGTAAAACCGGGTTGGATGCGGTGCGTAAGCAGCAGATCGAGCCAATCGTCGCGGCTCAAACCTTCGGGCTCGACGCGCACGCCGCCCAGCGCGCCGCTCAGCATCGACTCGTCGGCGACGAACGGATCGAGCCCGAGCGCATCGCGGAACAAGTCGCGATATGTACATTTTTCCACTTTTGCACTTTTCCCGACGAGCGCGAGCGCCGCCTCGACGAGCGCGACGGTTTCGTCGATCAGGCGCACGTGATTCCAGCCGACGCGATACCACTCGAGCATGGCGAATTCGGGATTGTGCCGGCGTCCGGCTTCACCGTCGCGGAACACGCGCCCGAGCTCGTAGTTGTCGCCGATGCCTTCGGCAAGCAGGCGTTTCTGCGCGAATTCGGACGACGTGCGCAACCAGCGTTCGCGCGCACCGGCGGCGACGTGTCCGGCGAACCGCGTGCCGAAACTCTGGATGTTCGGATCGGTGTTCGCTGCGCCCGAGAGGATCGGTGTCTCCACTTCGAGCACGCCGCGCTCGGCGAAGAACGCGCGGATCAGCGCGTAAAGCCGCGCGCGCAGCACGAGCGCGTCGCGGCGGCTGCGCGCCGGACGCATCGCCTCAGTGTTCCGCGAAAAAGGCAAGCAGCCGCGCCTCGTCCCACACGTCGACGCCGAGTTCCTGCGCCTTGGCGAGCTTCGAGCCCGCCTCCGCGCCCGCGACGACGAAACTCGTTTTCTTCGACACGCTGCCGGCGACTTTGGCGCCGAGCGCCTCGAGCCGCGCCTTGGCTTCGTCGCGCGTCAGCGAATTCAAGGTGCCCGTGAGCACGACGGTCTGGCCGTCGAGCGGTCCGGCGGCAGGTCCTTCGCCTTCGATCTGATCGAGCACGCGCCGCGCCGATGCGTCGCTACGGGCGACGAGGCTCTGCGCGTCACGCGTGGCCAGATGCGCATATGCGCGTTCGGCCACGTCGGCCGGAATGCCGGCGTCGATCCAGCGGGCCAACGGCGCGGCGGCGAGTTCCTCGAGACTCGCAAACGCGCCCGCGGCTTGTGAACTGCGCTTTTCGGTGAGTCCGGGGATCTCCATCGCGGCGAGCAGGTTCGCCGGCGCGAGTTCGGCGCGCAGCTTTGGAGTCGGCGCATGTTCGTCGCCGAGACTCACGCCGCGCGCGATGAGATCGTCGATGACTTTCTGGTTGCCCTTCTGTTCGAAGAAGTGGTCGATCGCGCGCGCCACTTCGATGCCGATGTCCGGCACGGCGCGCAGCACGGGCCAAGGTGCGTGGCGGATCAGCTCGAGCCGGCCGAACCATTGCGCGAGCGCCTTGGCCGTACTCTCGCCGACATGCTGTATGCCGAGCGCATAGAGGAACCGCGTCAGCGTCGTGCGCCGGCTGCGGTCGATCGCCTCGATGAGGTTTTCCGCCCATTTCGTCGCGACCTTGCCCGCCTTCACCGTCTCGGGCGTCGTGCCGTCGCGCTCGTCGGCGCGGCGTTTCATGTCGAGCAGATCCTCGAGCGACAATTTATACAAATCCGCGACCGTGGCGACGTAGCCGAACTCGCTCAGCTCCTCGATATAGCGTTCGCCCAAACCGTCGATGTCCATCGCGCGGCGCGCGGCGAAATGGAAGATCGCCTGCACGCGCTGCGCCGCGCAGGTCAGGCCGCCCGTGCAGCGCGCGACGGCTTCGCCTTCTTCGCGCTCGATCGCCGAGCCGCAGACCGGGCACCGGCTTGGCATGCGCCAAGGTTTCGTGTGCGCGGGACGCCGCTCCGGCACCACGCGCACGACTTCGGGAATCACGTCGCCCGCGCGCCGCACGATCACGCTGTCGCCGACGCGCACGTCCAGGCGCGCCACTTGGTCGGCGTTGTGCAGCGTCGCGTTCGTCACGGTGACGCCGCCGACGAACACGGGTTTGAGCTTCGCCGCGGGTGTCGCCGCACCCGTGCGACCGATGTTGACGATGATGTCCTCGACGACGGTCGTCTGCTCCTGCGCGGGAAACTTGTGCGCGATCGCCCAGCGCGGCGTGCGGCCGACGACGCCGAGCTCGCGCTGGGCGGCGAGATCGTCGACCTTGTAGACGACACCGTCGATGTCGAACGGCAGCGTGTCGCGCCGCTTGCCGATGGCCGCGTAATACGCGAGGCAGCCCGCGATGCCGTCGGCGGTGTCCACGAGGGAACTCACGGGCAGTCCCCAATCGCGGAACCGCGCGAATATCGCCGAATGGCGCACCGGCAGCTCGCCGCCTTCGACGACGCCGGCGGCATACGCGTAGAACGCGAGCGGCCGCGCCGCGGTGACGCGCGGATCCAACTGACGCAGCGAGCCTGCCGCGCCGTTGCGCGGGTTCACGAGCGGCTTGATCTTGCCGTCGGAATTGCGCGCCATCGCGTTGTACTTCTCGAAAGCCGCGCGCGGCATGTAGACCTCGCCGCGTACTTCGAGCACGCGCGGCCAGCCGCGGCCGCGCAGGCGCAGCGGTATACTTTTCACCGTGCGCAGGTTCGCGGTGACGTCCTCGCCGGTCTCGCCGTCGCCGCGCGTGGCGCCGCGTACGAACGCGCCGTTCTCGTAGCGCAAGCTGATCGCGAGGCCGTCGAATTTTGGCTCGACCGAAAACGTGAGATCGGCCGTACCGAGCCGCTTTTCGATGCGAGCCGCGAATTCGGCCACTTCCTCGTCCGTGAACGCGTTCGCGAGCGACAGCATCGGGATCTCGTGGCGGACCTCGGCGAATTCGCCCGAAGGCGCCGCGCCGACGCGCTGAGTCGGAGAATCGACGCTCGCGAGTTCCGGGTATTCGGCTTCGAGTGCCTCGAGCTCGCGCATGCGCCGGTCGTAGTCGGCATCCGAGATGGTCGGATCGTCGAGCACGTGGTAGCGGTAGTTCGCGTCCTCGATCTCGGCGCGCAGCTCCGCGGCGCGCTTCTTCGCATTTTCAGGCGTTTTCATGCGATCGATTGTCGCACGGCGGAAGCGGAAGATTGAACCACGAAGGACAAGAAGCGCACGAGGATGAGGAGAGACAAATCCCGCCGTGTTTCTTCGTGTCTTTCGCGGTTCAGGCCTTGCAACAAAGTACCGCCTCGACGATGCTGGACGAAACGAGGAGCAGCGACATGGCCAAATCGAGCTGGGCACCGTTTCCACATGCCGACAAGGCGTTCGACTATGCCGGCGACAAGCTCGCCAAAGCCTGGCCGAAGCTCCACGCGGGCGATCAGGAACCTTTTCCCGACGAAAAGCATGTCGGCAAACTTTTGAAGGCGAATCCGAAGCTCGGCAAGGACGCCGGCAAAATCGCGGTAGCGCTCCAGGACGCGTGGCGCGCGTTCCATCGCGGGGATTTCCACGAGGCCTACGAAGGCGGCGCAGCGCTCAAGGCACTCGGTGCGTCGGTCGCGATCAAGGCGGGCGGCATCCACGCGACGTATCTCGTCGCCAACGAAAAGGACCGGATCGCCCGCTACGAGGCACTCGCCAAGCTCGCCGAAGAGGCCATCGCCGCCTTGCCCGGCGAGGCCAACAGCCACTATCGGCGAGCGTTCGCGCTCGGCCGCTACAGCCAGAGCATCTCGATCGCCCAGGCGCTCGCGCAAGGCATCGCGGGCAAGGTACGCGCATCGCTCGATGCGGCGCTCGAGCTCGCGCCCAAGCACGCGGAGGCGCGCACTGCGCTCGGGCTGTATCACGCGGAGATCGTGGCCAAGGTCGGCGGCATGCTGGCCAAACTCACGTACGGCGCGAGCGCCGCGGAAGCCGAAAAACAGCTCAAAGAGGCGCTCAAGCTCGCTCCCGATGCGCCGATCGCCTGGATCGAGTACGGCAACGCGCAGATGCTGCTGCGCGGCGAAAAAGGCGAAGACGACGCGGCCGCGGCGTTCGCCAAGGCGGCCAAGCTCAAGCCGCGCGACGCGATGGAAGCGCTCGACGTCGCCTGGGCGCGCGATCAGATCGAGTGACGCTCAGCCGCCGAGGAGATCCGCGTACCCGGCGTCGAGACCCTTGCCGAGCTCGTCGAGCACGCGCACGCGACCGAGCAACTGCTTGGCGACATCGGCGCGCGTCTCGATCTTGACGCGCTCGATGTCGGCGAGATCCTGCAGCACGGACCACTGCATCTGCAGGTAGATCTCCTGCAGCTCGTAGCATTTGGAG
>Ga0070741_10004400_pt1 | contig 32953 bp, 28 predicted proteins | sample Coa_R1_4_FD_66440 | JGI IMG/M metagenome (GOLD analysis project Ga0070741, IMG submission 66440) | Surface soil microbial communities from Centralia Pennsylvania, which are recovering from an underground coalmine fire - Coalmine... | ecosystem: Environmental > Terrestrial > Soil > Unclassified ... | reverse complement strand
AAGAAGTTGGTGAATGCGGCGAGGTGATCGAACTTGGTCGCGACGATGCCGGCGATCAGCCCCAGCACGGCGAGGCTGCCGGCGGAGGTGATGAAGATCGCGAGGAGCGCGAGCGGCTCGCGCAGCGGCAGGTGCACGAACGGCGCAGTCACCGCGAGCATCACCATCGCGACCAGGCCCGCGCGCGCCAGCGCCGCGCACACATACGCGCCGAACCATTCGAGCGACCCGATCGGCGCCATCAGCAGGAACACGAGGTTGCCCATCATCTTGCTCTGCGTCAGCGACGAGCTGGTGTTCGCGAACGCGTTCTGGATCACCGTCATCATCACCAGTCCCGGAATCAGGAACTCGGTGTAGGAGACGCCTGGATACACCGACACGCGACCCTGCATCGCCTGGGCGAAGACGAGCAGATAGAGCAGCGCCGTGATCACCGGCGCCGTGACGGTCTGCCCGAGCACCGACCAGAAGCGCTTGCATTCCTTCTTGAGCAGGGTCATGAAGCCGACGCGCACGTCCATCGTCGGCACCTGGCTCGGCGGCGTCATCGACAGGTCAGTCACTGGTGAGCTCCACGAAGATGTCCTCCAGCGTCGGCTCGCGCGTGCGCACGTCCTCGACCGCGATGCCGGCCTTGCGCAGCGCCTCGAACACGCCGCCGATCGGATGCTTGTCCTTCTCGAGCTTGAGCTCGAGCGTGCCGTTCTTCTCGCCGACGACGCGCTCGCGCAGCGACTGCGGCAGCTCGATGCCCTGCGGGAGCTTGAGGGTGAGGAAGCGGAACGGATGGCGCGCCAGGATCTGCTCGGTCGATTCGATCAATTGCACTTCGCCGTGATCGAGGATGGCGATGCGCTCGCACAGCGCCTGCGCTTCGTCGAGGTAGTGCGTCGTCAGCACGACCGTGGTGCCGCCGGCGTGCAGCTCGCGCGTGAAGCTCCACAGCGCGCGGCGCAGCTCGACGTCGACGCCCGCGGTCGGCTCGTCCAGGATCACCACCGGCGGCTTGTGCACGAGCGCCTGCGCGATCAGCACGCGCCGCTTCATGCCGCCGGAGAGCGCGCGCATCATCGCGTTGCGCTTGTCGTTGAGATCGAGCCGATCGAGCAGGTGATCGATCCACGGCCACACTTCCTTGCCGCAGCCGTAGTAGCCCGCCTGGATGCGCAGCATGTCGACGACCTTGAAGAACGGGTCGAACACGAGCTCCTGCGGCACCACGCCGATCGAGCGGCGCGCGGTGCGCCAGTCGGTGACGGTGTCGTGGCCGAGCACGCTGATCTGTCCCGCGTCGGCGCGGATCAGGCCGGCGATCGTGTTGATCAACGTGGACTTGCCCGCGCCGTTCGGGCCGAGCAGGCCGAAGTACTCGCCCTGGCGGATCTCGAAGTCGACGCCCTTCAGCGCCTGTACCTTGCCGAAGGATTTCTTGACACCCGCGATGCGGATCGCAGTCTGGGTCGATGCGGTCATAGGGTCGCGAATTATACTCGTCACTCTTCAGGGTCTTTCATTTCCATGGCGGCGTTGCGTCCCTTCCATCTCGAGCTTGCGATGAGCTGTCTCGCTGAAATCCAGCACGCACGGCGTCCGGCCGATGCGATCCTGCAGGAGGCGTTCCGGACCCGTCCGCAGATGGGCTCGAAGGATCGCGCCGGCGTCAGCGATGTCGTCTATGGCGTGCTGCGCGACTACCGGCGCCTCGAGGCGCTCGTCGGCAGCGATCCCGCGGCGCTGTGCAAAGCCCAGCTCGAGGGAGTGAGCGCCGACGAGTCGAAGCTCACCGAGGCGCAGCGCCTCAATCTTCCCGATTGGCTCTACACGTCGCTCATCGCGCACTACGGTCCGGAAGAGACGCGGGCGATCGCGGCTGCGCTCCAGCAGCCAGCAACCGTCGACCTGCGCGTGAACACGCTGCGGGCGACGCGCGACAAAGCGCGGATGCTGCTCGCCGACGACGAGATCGTCGCGCAGCCGACGTCGCTGTCGCCGATCGGCCTGCGATTGGGCAAGCGCGCGCCGCTGCAGGCGACGCACGCGTACAAGGAGGGCGCGATCGAGCCGCAGGACGAAGGCAGCCAGCTGCTCGCGCTGCTGGTCGCGCCGAAGGCGGGCGACGTCGTCGTCGATTACTGCGCGGGCGCCGGCGGCAAATCGCTCGCGCTCGGCGCGCTGATGCAGGGCAAGGGCCGCATCCACGCGTTCGACAGCAACGCGCATCGGCTCGCCAAGCTCGGACCCCGCGCGCAGCGCGCTGGCGTGGGGATCGTCCAGCCGCGCGTGCTGAAGCCCACGACTTCGCTGAAGGATCTCGAAGGCGCTGCCGATGCCATCCTCATCGACGCGCCGTGCTCGGGCAGCGGCGTGCTCCGCCGCAATCCCGAATTGCGGCTGCGCTCGGTGTCGCTCGACAAGCTGGCCGCGGTCCAGTCGAAGCTGCTCGAATCGGCCGCGCCGCTCGTGCGGCCGGGCGGCGTCCTGGTCTACGCCACGTGCAGCCTCGCCAACGCGGAGAACGAGGGCGTCGTCTACCGGTTCCTCGGCAGCCACACGGACTTCGTGATCGACGACGCCGCGACGGTGCTGCGCGCGCAAGGCGTTCCCTACGAAGGCCAATTGCTCAAGCTGTTGCCGCACCGGCACGGCACCGACGGCTTCTTCGCCGCGCGGCTCAGACGGCGTTCATAGCCCGTCATTTACAATGCCGCGATGACCAAAGTGTCCCGCGCAAGCCCGCGGCCGGCCGTGCCGTCCCGCGATCCCGAGCTGCTCCGGCGCATGGGGCGACAGGCGCTCGAGATCGAGCGCGCCGGCCTCGAGGCGCTGCTGCCCCGCATCGACGACGCCTTCGTGCGCGCCTGCGAGCTGATGCTCGCGTGCACGGGCCGCATCGTCGTCACCGGCATGGGCAAGTCGGGTCACATCGGCGGCAAGATCGCGGCGACGCTGGCGTCGACCGGATCGCCGGCGTTCTTCGTGCATCCCGGCGAAGCCTCGCACGGCGATCTCGGCATGATCACGCGCCAGGACGTCGTGCTCGCCATCTCGTACTCCGGCGAGACCGAGGAAGTGGTCACCATCCTGCCGCTGATCAAGCGCCTCGAAGTGCCGCTCATCTCGATGACCGGCAAGCCGGGCTCCACGCTCGCGCGCACATCGACCGTGCACATCGACGTCTCCGTGCCGCAGGAAGCCTGTCCGCTCAAGCTCGCGCCGACCGCCAGCACGACGGCGACGCTCGCGATGGGCGATGCGCTCGCCGTGGCGATGCTGGAAGCGCGCGGGTTCACCAGCGAAGACTTCGCGCTCGCGCATCCGGGCGGATCGCTCGGCCGCAAGCTCCTGCTCACGATCGCCGACCTCATGCACACCGGCGCGCGCCTGCCGAAGGTCTCGCCCGACGTCACCATCTCCGCCGCGCTGCTGGAGATGACCCGCAAGGGACTCGGGATGACCGCGATCGTGGATGCCAACGACAAGATCCTCGGCGTTTACACCGACGGCGATCTGCGGCGCACGCTCGACCAGGGCATCGACGTGCGCACCGCGAAGATCACCGAGGCCATGACCCGCGGCGGCAAGACCGTCCGTGCGGAGAGCCTTGCCGTGGAAGCGGTGCAGCTCATGGAGAAGCACAAGATCACGTCGCTGATGGTCGTCGACGACGCCGGCAAGCTGATCGGAGCGATCCACATGCACGACCTGCTGCGCGCGGGAGTGGTCTGATGGCGATCATCAAGGGGCGCAGCGCGGTCGCACGCAAGGGCACCGGCCGCACGCGCATCACGAGCCTCGCCGAGGTGAAGCGGCGCGCCGCGAACATCCGCTGCCTGTTCCTCGACATCGACGGCGTGATGACCGACTGCAAGCTCTATCTGACGCCCGACGGCGAGGAGCTCAAAGCGGTGAACGTGAAGGACGGGCTCGGCATCAAGATGCTGATGCAGGCCGGCGTGCAGGTCGCGGTGATCTCCGGCCGGCCCTCGCTCGCGATGCAGAAGCGGCTGTCGTCGCTCGGCATCGAGCACGTGTTCCTGAACGCGCCCGACAAGCTGCCGGCGTACGACGAGGTGCGCAAATCGCTGGGCCTGCGCGACGAGCAGTGCGCGCACATGGGCGACGACATCCTCGATCTGCCGCTGTTCGAGCGCGTCGGACTCGCGCTCGCAGTCGCCGACGCGCATTCCAGCGCGAAGAAGGCCGCCGACTGGATCGCCGACAATCGCGGCGGCGACGGCGCCATCCGCGAAGCGGTCGACCTGATCCTCGAAGCGCAGGGCAAGAGTCCGTAGGGTTTTTTCGCCGATGCGTCGCCTGCTCTTCGCTCTGCCGATCCTCCTCGCCGTCGCGCTGCTCGTGCTGACCTGGCGCGGCAACGAGACCGCCGTCGAGCCGTCGAGCCCCGCGGCCGAGGCGCAGCCGCGTTACCAGCTCGACGATGCGCGCTGGATCCGCTACGACGAGCGCGGCCAGCCGGAATTCCAGGCGAGCGCCGAGTCGATCGAGTACTTCGACGACGAGTCGGCGAAGCTGTCGACGATCGAGATGCATTCGCTCGGCGGCGCGTCGTCGCCGTGGCGCATCAGCGCGCCGCGAGGTCATGCGCCGCCGCACTCGCAGCAGCGCGTGCAGCTCTACGGCGGCGTCGACGCGAACGGACAATGGCCGCAAGGCGAGCCGCTGTCGTTCCAGACGCCGAGCCTGTGGGTCGACGAGAAGACGCATCAGATCTACACCGACGCGCCGGTGCAGCTGCGCGGTCCCGGCCGCAGCGCGAGCGCGGCGGGCATGCGCGCCGACTGGATCGGCAAGAGCGTGGAGCTGCTCGGCCAGGTGCGGACGCAATATGTCCTGCCGCGCTGAGCTCCTCATCGCTGCGCTGATCGTCGTCGCGACGGCGTCGGCGGCGCCGTCCGCGGAGGAAGGCGCGCAAGCGGTGCCGCAGTCGGTCACGCCCGCGAGCGAATCGCCGGCGGTGAGCGCGCCTGCGGTGAGCAGCGAGACGCCGGCAGTTCCGGCGCCTGCGCCGGCGGAGCCTGCGCCGGCCTCGACGCAATCGCCGCCGCCGCCCGCTGCCGTTGCAGCGCAACCGCCGGTGAGCACCGACTTCCGCGCGAAGGCGCACGAGTACAAGTCCGCCGCCGAAGGCTTCCACAAGCCGACCGGCGAGATCACCGTCACCGCAGATCACGTCGAGTGGCAGACCGGCGCGATGCATTACACCGGCAACGTCACGCTCACCGTCGACACCATGGAGATGCGCGGCGGCGATCTCGAGCTGAAGCTCATCGAAGGCCGCCTGGATCACGCGCATCTCACCGGCGAGCCGGCGCGCATGTCGGACAAGGGCGTCGAAGGCCAGCCGCCGATCAGCGCGGTGGCCAAGCGCGTCGACTACGACCCGACCACCGCGATCGTCGAGCTCGCAGGCGGCGCGCAGCTGATGCGCGGCGCCGATCGCCTGACGGGTGAGCTGATCCGCTACGACGTCGCCGCGCGACGCGTGCAGGCCGCGGGGACCGGCGGCAGCCAGGTGAAGATCGTGATCCAGCCGCCGGCGCCGCCGAAGAGCGTCACGCAGCCGTGAGCTACGATTCTGCGGTGAGCACCCACGACACCGCCGAGCCGAAGGTCTACACGAAGGCGCGACTGTCCGCGCACGATCTGGTCAAGCGCTACAAGAAGCGCACGGTCGTGCGCGAGGTTTCGCTGCACGTCGACGCCGGCGAGATCGTCGGATTGCTCGGGCCCAACGGCGCCGGCAAGACGACGTCGTTCTACATGATGGTCGGGCTGATCGCGCCCGATGGCGGACGCATCGAGCTCGACGGCAAGGATGTCACGCGCCTGCCGATGCACGCGCGCGCGCAGAAAGGGCTCGGCTATCTGCCGCAGGAAGCGAGCGTGTTCCGCAAGCTGTCGGTCGCCGACAACATCCTCGCGATCCTCGAGATGCGGCCCGAGCTCGATCGCGAAGGCCGCAAGCGCGAGCTCGCGCGCCTGCTCACCGAGCTGCACGTCAATCACATCCGCGACAGCATCGGCATGTCGCTCTCCGGCGGCGAGCGCCGCCGCGTCGAGATCGCCCGCTCGCTCGCGGCGAATCCGCGCTTCATCCTGCTCGACGAGCCGTTCGCCGGCGTCGACCCGATCGCCGTGCGCGACATCCATCACATCATCGAGCACCTGCGCAATCGCGGCATCGGCGTGCTGGTCACCGATCACAACGTGCGCGAGATGCTCAAGATCTGCGCGCGCGCGTACATCCTCAATGAAGGACAGGTGATCGCCGAAGGCACGCCCGAGCAGATCGGCGCGGACGAGACGGTCAGGCGCGTTTACCTGGGCGAAGACTTCAAGCTCTGAAGCGGAGCTGTTCTCCGGTGCGCGAGCTGTTGAGCCTTGTGCGCAATTCCTACGACGCCGAAAGCCCCAGCGATTTTGGATCGTGCTCGCGGTCGTCGCCTATCCGGCATCCTGCCTTACGGCGACTCGGCGCGACATCGGTCGCGCCGACCGCTGCGCCGATCCAAATCGCTGGCGGCGCCGAAAGGAATTGCGCACAAGGCTCAAAGCTCGTGACCGGAGCAGCGCCTCGGATTTGGTCTGCCGGGGGCGTGCGCGGCCAGGGATGGCCGTGCACGAGCTCCAGGGAAGGAATTTTCAGGCGTCCCCCGGCGACCAAATCCGAGTGCGCCGCCGCGCAGGATTTATTTGAGCTGTTGCGCAATCCAGAGATCGACGTTGCGCTCGAGCACGTCGAGCGGGACGGGACCCGATCCGAGCACGACGTCGTGGAAGGCGCGGATGTCGAAGCGCTCGCCGAGCTTCCCCTTCGCGCGAGCTCGCAGCTCCTTGATCTTGAGCTCGCCGATCTTGTACGCGAGCGCCTGTCCTGGCCAGGCGATGTAGCGATCGATCTCATTGACGATGTCGTGCTCGGTCTTCGCCGCGTTGGCCTTGAAGAACTCGATCGCACGATCGCGCGACCAGCCCTTCGCGTGCATGCCAGTGTCGACCACGAGCCGCACTGCGCGCCACATCTCGTAGGTGAGCTGGCCGAACTTCGAGTACGGATCCTGATACATGCCGAGATCGTCGCCGAGCGATTCGGCGTAAAGACCCCAGCCCTCGACGAACGCGGTGAAGTCGAGCTGATGACGGCGGAAGCTCGGCACGTTCGGCAATTCCTGCGCGAGCGCGATCTGCAGGTGATGGCCCGGCACCGACTCGTGCAGCGACAGCGCTTCCATCTCGTACTTCGGCCGCGTCTCCGGCTTGTAGAGATTCACGTAATAGGTGCCGGCGCGACCGCCTTCCTGCGAGCCCTGGAAGTAGTACGCCGTCGTCACGTCGGGCGCGAGATCGTCGGGGATCGGCTTCACGCCGTAGGGCAGGCGCGGCAATTTGCCGAACAGCGCCGGCAAGCCCGGATCGATGCGCTTCGCCAATGCCTGATACGCCGTGAGCAGCTCGTCGGGCGTCTTGTAGTAGAAGCGCGGATCGGTGCGCAGGAAGGCGATGAACTCGTCGAAGCTGCCCTGGAATCCGACCTGCTTGATGATCGCGTCCATCTCGGCGCGGATGCGCTCGACTTCCTTCAAGCCGAGCGCGTGGATCTCGTCGGCGGTGAGCTTCGTGGTGGTGAAGCTGCGGATGCGCCACGCGTAGAAATCCTTGCCGTCCGGCAAGTCGCTCGCAGCGATGCTGTTGCGGCACGCCGGCAGATAGGTGTCGTTGAAGTACTTCAGCAGGCGTCGGTAGGACGGCACGACGACGGCGCGGATCGCCATCGTCGCGCGCTCGGTGAGCCAGCGGCGCGCGTCCGGCGGCACATCGGCGGAGAACTGCTTGAACGGGGCGAAGAACGCGCTGTCCTCGGGCTTGTCGACGATCTGCGCCTCGAGCTGCCGCGGCATGCGCTCCATCAGGATGCGCGGCTGCACGCGGTTCTCCTTCACGCCCTGCTTCATCAGCTCGATGGTCTGATCGGCATAGCGGCCGAACGCTTCGAGGCGGGCGACGTAGTCTTCGTAGTCCTTGACCTTGATGAGCCGCACCGAGCGTTGCACCTCGTCGGCCGCGGACTGGATGCCGCCTTGCGGGTCGATCGGCATCAGGAACGCGCGATAGCGATCGCCTTCGATGCGATCGTCGAGGCTGCGCGCGAACAAGTCGTAGTTGAGCTGATCGGCGGCGGACAGCGCGCCGTAGTCGACGCCGCCGAGCCGCTTGCGCGCGTCGACGTCTTCGTTGTGGCGCGTCGCGTAGGCCTCGAGGCTCTCGTCGCGCCAGCGGTCGTTGTAGCGCGCGTCGCCGATGCGCGAGGCCTCGATCGGGTTCTCGCGCAGGTAGCGCTCCCACTCGTCGTCGAAGAGCTTGTGCAGCGCGCTCGCAGCCGTCGGCTCCGCCGCCTGCGGCGGCGCAGCGATCAGGAAGGTCGCTGCGACCAGCAGCAGGCTCCAGTTCTTCATGTCACTCCAGATTCAGCTTCTTGATGCGGTAGCGCAGCGAGCGGAACGTCATGCCGAGCAGCGCGGCGGCCTTGGTCTTGTTGTAGCGCGTCTTCTCGAGCGCGTCGCGGATCGCCCGACGCTCCATCTCTTCCATCTGATCGGGCAGCGGCGCGTTGGCGGGCACCGTCGAGGCTGTTCCGCCCGCGGCGGGCGCAGCCTCGGAGGAAGGGAGATTGCGCAATTCGAGATCGGCCGCGGTGATGTGCTGGCCGTCCGACAGCGTCACCGCGCGCTCGAGCACGTTCTCGAGCTCGCGCACGTTGCCGGGGAACGGATAGCCCTGCAGCAGCTTCACCGCGCCGTCGTCGAGCACCGGCGTCGCCGCGAGCTTGTTCTCGCGCGCGTGACGCGCGAGGAAGGCTTTCGCCAGCAGCGGAATGTCCTCGACGCGCGCCCGCAGCGGCGGCACGCGCACTTCGATCACGTTCAGGCGATAGAACAGGTCCTGGCGGAAGCTGCCTTGCGCTGCGAGCCCGGCGAGATCCTTGTGCGTCGCCGAGATCACGCGCACGTTCACCGGCACTTCGGTCTCGGCGCCGACCGGCCGCACCGCGCGCTCCTGCAGCGCGCGCAGCAACTTCACCTGCACGTGCAGCGGCAGATCGGCGACTTCGTCGAGGAACAGCGTGCCGCCCTCGGCGGCCTGGAACAGGCCGGTCTTGTCGCGGATCGCGCCGGTGAAGCTGCCTTTCAGATGCCCGAAGAACTCGCTCTCCATCAGCTCGGAGGGGATCGCGCCGCAGTTGACCGGCACGAACGGCGCGGACGCGCGCGGGCTCTTGGCGTGGATGAGGCGCGCGACGAGCTCCTTGCCCGTGCCGGATTCGCCCGCGATGTGCACTGGCGCCTGGCTGCGCGCGAGGCGCTCGATCATGAGCCGCAGCTGCTTGATGCTCTCGTGATTGCCGAGGAGCCCGCCTTCGCTGGGCGCGTCATCGTTCTTGCCGGGCGCGAGCTTCAACGCCGTGTCGACCAGCTTGCGCAGGACTTCGAGGTTGACCGGCTTGGAGACGAAGTCGAACGCGCCGGCCTTCAGGCTCTCGACGGCGGCCTGCGCGTTGCCGTATGCGGTGATCACCGCGACCGGCAGGCGCGGATGCTCGGCCTGGATGTGCTGCACCAGCGAGATGCCGTTGCCGTCGGGCAGGCGCATGTCGGTGATGCAGAGATTGAAGGTCTTCTTGGTGAGCGCCTCGCGCGCTTCCGCGAGCGTCGCGCAGGCTTCGCTGCGCACGCCCATGCGCGCGAGCGTGATCTCCAGGAGCTCGCGGATGTCGGCCTCGTCGTCGACGACGAGCGCAGTGGGCTTGTGGTTCACAGCCATGGTTCCCCGGCTTGCCTTTATCGAGCCGCCTTGACTTCCATCAGCGCCAACCGGAAGCAGGCGCCGCCTTCGGTGCGCGGCACGTAGCTCAGGCTCGCCTGATTGTACTCACAGAGCTCGCGGGCCAGATAAAGGCCGAGGCCGGTGCCCTGATGCGCGGTGGTGAAGAACGGCTCGAAGATGCGATCGACCAGCTCGGGCTCGATGCCGCGGCCGGTATCCTCGACGTCGATGCAGGGCTTGCGCGTCGGGCCGACACGCAGGCAGCGCACGGTCACCGCGATCTTCTCGCCGCCGTGCTGGAACGCGTTGTCCCACAGGTTGACCAGGATCTGCTGCAGATGATTCGGGTCGAACACCACGTCGAACGCGGACGTCGCCATCTCGATGCGGATGTCGCGCTTGGCGGTGGCGACGCTCTCGCGATACTGCAGCACCGCGCGCTGCAGCCACGTCGGGACCGCGATCACCGCGGGGCTGCCGGTCTCGCGCCGCGACAGGGCGAGGATGTCGTTGATGATGCGATTGATGCGATCGCTGTGCCGCTGGATCATCCCGAGCAGCCGCTCGTCTTCGGGATTCCGATCGGGATTCTCCGCGAGCAGCTGGCCGGCGTTGCTGATGGCCGCGAGCGGATTGCGGATCTCGTGCGCGATGCTCGCCGAGAGCCGGCCGAGCGCGGCGAGCTTGAGCTGCTGCGCGCGGGCGCGCGCCTCGCGGGCGTCGTCGAGGATGATCAGCGCCGGCGCGTCGGGATCCGAGCCGAGGCTCGAGAAGCGGATGATGACTTCCTCTGCGCCGGGCGCGGGCGCGAGCGGCTCCGCGCTGATCGGCTTGCCGTGCTTCCAGTTCGCGAACGCCGCGCCGAGCCGAGGCGCGGCGTCGTGGAGCCGCTGCTCGCCCGGCACCGCGGTGAGCGACAGCAAGCGCCGCGCTGCGGCGTTGATCAGCCGGATCTGCTGGTTGTGGTCGACGACGATCGCGCCGGCGCCCATCTGCTCGACGATGCGCTCGTTGAGGCGCGTCAGGCTGGCGAGGTCGCTGCCGACGCGCGCCGCGAGCGCTTCGCTGCGCCGCGCGCGCTCGGCGACCGCGTTGGTGACGATCGCGGTGATCAGGACCAAGGTGCCGAGGATGCCCGTCTCTGTGAACGCCGCGCCGCCGGAGGGGATTTGGTACAGGCGCAGCGTTTCTTCGCCGAGCAGCGCGAGCGCGGCTGTCGCCGCCATCAGCAGCGACACGCGCGCCGAAAGGATGAGGCTCGCGCCGACTGTAGGCATGATCAGCAGCATGCCGAGCCCGCTCGGCACGCCGGTGCTCGCCCACATCAGCGGCACGAGGCAGACGAGATCGGCGAGGTATTGCACGATCGTCTGCGTTGCGACCGAGGGCCAGCGCATCGACAACGGCACCATCAGCCCGATTGCGATGGCGAGATAGCCGAGCCCGGCGAACTGGAAGACCTCGCCGTCGACCTGCTCGAAGAAGCGAGGCGCGTAGCCGCTGTAGTAGAGGATCAGCAGCAGGACGGCGAGCAGCAGGCGATAGAGCGACAGCGCGCGCAGGATGCGCCAGTCGTCCGCGGCGATCGAGCTGCGGACCGCGGCGCGCACGCGCGGACGCCCTCTAGCGGGAACGGCAGCGTTCACAGATCGGCGCCGCGTTGTTCTGCGGCTGCGGGATGTGCGCGCCGCAGATCGCGCATTTGGTCAGCGGCAGGTAGTCGTCTTTCCCGGGCGGTGCCGGCGGCGACGGGCGCGCCGACAGCGCTGCGCGCAGCAGCCATCGCCAGATGAACCAGCCGATCGCGAGGAGAGCCAACAGACGTAACAACCCCATGCGGCAAGTGTACCGCACGGGTGAGGGACCCTAGCGCCGCCGGGGCGATTCGCGCGAGAATCGCGCTCCTTTTGCACCGGGCGAGGCATGGCATGAATCTCCACGAGTACCAGGCCAAGGAAATCTTTGCGCGCTATGGGATTGCAGTCCCGCAAGGCGCGCTGGCGGCGAGCCCGGAAGCGGCGCGCGCCGCGGCCAAGCAGCTCGGCGGCGACAAGTTCGTGGTCAAGGCCCAGGTGCACGCGGGTGGTCGCGGCAAGGCAGGCGGCGTGAAGCTCGTCGAGGGCTTCGACGCCGTCGAGGAAGCCGCGAAGAAGATGCTCGGCCAGAAGCTCGTCACCAAGCAGACCGGCGCCGGCGGATTGCCGATCAACAGCGTCTGGGTGGAGAAGCCGTCGAACATCGCGCGCGAGCTCTACGTCTCCGCGCTGGTCGATCGCTCGCGCGAGCGCGTCGTCTTCATGGCGAGCGCCGCCGGCGGCATGGACATCGAGGAAGTCGCCGAGCACTCGCCGGAGAAGATCAAGCACGTCTACGTGCATCCGGCCGCAGGCCTGCAGCCCTATCAGGCGCGCCAGCTCGGCTTCTTCATGGGGCTCACCAAAGAGCAGGTCGACCAGTTCACCAAGATCCTGCTCGGCATCTACAAGATCTTCACCGAGCTCGACGCGAGCCAGGTCGAGATCAATCCGCTGATCGTCACCAAGGAAGGCGGCGTGATGGCGCTCGACGCCAAGCTCAACTTCGACGGCAACGCGCTGTTCCGCCAGAAGCCGATCGCCGAGATGCGCGATCCGTCGCAGGAGGACGAGCGCGAGCGCGAAGCGAGCAAGTTCGATCTCAACTACGTCACGCTCGACGGCGACATCGGCTGCATGGTCAATGGCGCCGGTCTCGCGATGGCGACGATGGACATCGTGAAATTGCACGGCGGACGTCCGGCGAACTTCCTCGACGTCGGCGGCGGCACAACGGCGGAGAAGGTCACCGAAGCGTTCAAGCTGATCACCAAGAGCTCCGAGGTGAAGGCGATCTTCATCAACATCTTCGGCGGCATCGTGCGTTGCGACCTCATCGCCGAAGGCATCATCACCGCGTGCAAGCAGACCGGACTGAAATTGCCGGTCGTCGCGCGTCTGCAGGGCACCAACATGGACAAGGGCCGCGAGCTGCTGCAGAAGTCGGGCCTCAAGATCACACCGGTCGACGATCTGACCGAAGCGGCGAAGACCGTCGTCAAGCTGTCGAAGGGAGCGTGAAGCCGTGAGCATCCTGATCAACAAGAGCACCAAGGTCATCTGCCAGGGCTTCACCGGCAAGCAGGGCACGTTCCATTCCGAGCAGGCGATCGCTTACGGCACGCAGCTCGTCGGCGGCGTCACGCCGGGTCGGGGCGGATCGAAGCATCTCGACAAGCCCGTGTTCGACACGTGCCACGACGCGGTGAAAGCCACCGGCGCCGACGCGACGATGATCTACGTGCCGGCGCCGTTCGCCGCCGACGCGATCCTCGAAGCCGCCGACGCGGGCATCAAGGTGATCGTGTGCATCACCGAAGGCATTCCCGTTCTCGACATGGTGAAAGTGAAAGCCGCGCTCGCCGAGAAGAAGGACACAGTGCTGATCGGGCCGAACTGCCCCGGCGTGATCACGCCGGGCGAATGCAAGATCGGCATCATGCCGGGCCACATCCACAAGCCTGGTCGCATCGGCGTGATCTCGCGCTCCGGCACGCTCACTTACGAGACCGTGCATCAGACGACGCAGAACGGATTGGGCCAGTCGACGTGCGTGGGCATCGGCGGCGATCCGGTGCGCGGCATGGGCTTCATCGACGTGCTCGCGCTGTTCGACAAGGATCCGAAGACCGAAGGCATCATCATGGTCGGCGAGATCGGCGGCAGCTCCGAAGAGGAAGCCGCTGCCTACATCAAGAAGAACGTGAAAAAGCCGGTCGTCGCCTACATCGCCGGCGTCACCGCGCCGCCGGGCAAGCGCATGGGACACGCGGGCGCGATCATCGCGGGCGGCAAGGGCACCGCGGATGAGAAGTTCGCGGCGCTCGAAGCGGCCGGCGTGAAGACGGTGCGCTCGCCGGCGGATCTCGGCTCGGCGATCAAAGCGGCGTTGAAAGCGTAGGACTGGATTCCCGCCTGCGCGGGAATGACGCGATGGCCCAGAAGATCGTCCTCGCCGCCGCCCAGCTCAACCTCTGGGTCGGCGACGTCGAGGGCAACGTCGACAAGATCATCGAGGCGTCGCGCAAGGCGCGCGACGAATTGCACGCCGACCTGATCGCGTGCCCAGAGCTCTCGCTGATCGGCTATCCACCCGACGACATCCTGATGCGCAGCGCGATGCCGGCGAAGATCGAGGAAGGCGTGCAGCGCCTGCTCGACGAAGTGCGCGACATCGTGCTGGTGATCGGGCTCCCCGAGTACACGCAGGACGCGATCTACAACGCCGCGTTCGTGATCCACAACGGCAGGATCATCGCGCGCTATCGCAAGCAGGAGCTGCCGAACTACGGCGTGTTCGACGAGCGCCGGCATTTCAAGCCGGGCTATGCGCCGTGCGTGTTCGAGCTCAAAGGCCGCCGCTTCGGGCTCACCATCTGCGAGGACTGCTGGTTCCCGCAGCCGATCGCGCAGGCGCGCGACGCCGGCGCCGAGTATCTGCTCAACATCAACGCGAGCCCGTTCCATCGCGGCAAGACGCGCGAGCGGCTGGAGACGCTGCAGGCGCGCGCGAGCGAGTCGGGCATGCCGGTGCTCTACGTCAATCTCGTCGGCGGCCAGGACGACGTCGTGTTCGACGGCGACTCGATCGCGCTGCACGCCGACGGCTCCGTCGCGTTCAATGCGCCCGCGTTCGAGGAAGGCATCTACACGGTCGAGATCGCGAGCGGCCGACTGCAAGGCGACGTGCATCCCGACGAAGGCGACGACGCGCTCGTCTACAAGGCGCTCGTGCAGTCGGTGCGCGATTACGTCGATCGCAATGGATTCCCCGGCGCGATCATCGGCATGTCGGGCGGCATCGACTCTGCGCTCGTCGCCGCGATCGCTGCGGACGCGCTGGGCCCCAAGCGCGTATGGGGCGTGTCCCTGCCGTCGCGCTACACGGCCGCGATGTCGAACGACGACGCGCGCATCGAGGCGGAGATGCTCGGCATCCAGTATTCGGTGATGCCGATCGAGCCGGCGTTCGAGGCGCTCGGCCAGACACTCGCGAAGGAATTCGCCGGCCGCGCGCCCGACATCACCGAAGAGAACATGCAGGCGCGCATCCGCGGCGTGCTGCTGATGGCGCTGTCGAACAAGTTCGGCCACATCGTGCTGTCGACGAGCAACAAGAGCGAGATGGCGGTCGGTTACGCGACGCTCTACGGCGACATGTGCGGCGGCTTCGCGCCGATCAAGGACGTCTACAAGACGCTCGTCTACCGGCTGACGCGCTATCGCAACGGGCTCGGCATGGTGATCCCGGAGCGCGTGATCACGCGGCCGCCGTCCGCCGAGCTGCGGCCGGACCAGAAGGACTCCGACTCGCTGCCGCCCTACGAAGTGCTCGATCCGATCCTCGAGTACTACGTCGAGCAGCAGCTCTCCATCGCGGAGGTTGCGAAGAAAGGATTCCCGGAAGAGATGGTCAAGCGCGTCGCGTCACTGGTGCGCCGATCCGAGTACAAGCGCCGCCAGGCGCCGCCAGGACCGAAGGTGTCGCGTCGCGCGTTCGGGCGCGAGCGGCGGTATCCGATCACGGCGGTGTACGGCGATATCTGAACGAAGTCCCGCGGTATGCGCGCGCGTCGCCGATCAGGTTCGCCCGGGGGACGCTAAAAGACGACTTCCATGTCTGCTCGTAATCGCCGTCCCTGGCGATTAACGCCCCCGGTCAAACCTGATCGACGCCGCGCAGAACGGTTGCTGTGCTTCGCCGAATTGGATTTGGCGGGGGCGTCGCGCGGCCAGGGAGGGCCGCGCACGAGCTAAACGGAGCTTTTACAGGCGTCCCCCGCCAAACCAATTCGGCGGAGCACCGAACAGCGCGCGAAACCTACGACGCTTGGTTCTGTTGCGTGCGCAGCTTGCGCACATCGTCGGCCTGGCTCTTCAACCCGAGCTTGTCGTAGCACTTCTCCAGCGACTCGAGCGCGTCGACCGTCGCGGGCGCGCCCGGGTAGTCGCTGACGACGTGCTCGGCGCGCTTGGCGGCGGCGAGCCACGCGCCGCGGCGCATGTAGAAGTCGACGACCGTCATCTCGGACTTCGCGATGCGGTTGCGCAGCTCGATCATGCGCAGGCGCGCGTCGCCGACGTACTGGCTGGTCGGATATTTCTGGATGAGCAGCGCGAAGTCGTCGAAGGCGCGCCGCGAGGACGTGACGTCGGAGAGCGCCGGATCCATCGCCGGGATCATGCGGATCGCGGGCTCGTCCTTCTGCGCGTTGATCAGGCCGCGCAGGTACTGCACGTAGTCGGCGTGCGGATGGCGCGGATGATCGCGCAGGAAGCGGTCGGCGCCGGCGAGGGCCTGCTCATCCTGGTAATTGCGGAAATAGCAGAAGATGCGTTCCATCTCGCCCTGCGTGGCGTACTCTGTGAACGGATGGCGCTGCGTCAGCTGGTCGTAGCGCGTGATCGCGGTGTTGAAGTCCGACGTCTCCATCGCGTCGCGCGCGAGGTGATAGAGCTTGTCGGCGGCGAACTTCTCCTCGCGCGTCACCCGGTTCGGGTCCGGCTTGAACGGATTGACCGGCGTCGGCTTGTCGGGATTGGAGCTGCAGGCGGCGATCGACGCGGCGAGCAGGGCGCAGGCCACGCGGGGCAGGGAGAATGAGTTCATGCGAAGTGGAGTGACCAGGGCTGATGCGGGCCGGAGTATAGCCGATGGCTGACGCCGACCCGCTGCGCGCCCGCGTGCCGCTCGCGCTGGCGGGATCGCGCCTGGATGCGGCCGCCGCGCAGCTGTTCCCCGATTTCTCGCGCTCGCGCCTGCAGGCATGGATCGCGGAAGGCGCCTTGCGCGTCAACGGCGCTGTCGCCGACAAGGCGCGCCAGCCGGTGCTCGAAGGCGACGAGCTCGAGCTCACGGCGGAGACGCCGCACAACGCGTCGGTGGTCGCGCAGGACATCGCGCTGTCGGTGCTCCACGCCGACGAGCACATCGCGATCATCGACAAGCCCGCGGGCCTCACGGTGCATCCGGGCGCCGGTCAGAGCGAAGGCACGCTGCAGAACGCGCTGCTGCACGCGTTCCCCGAAACGGCGCAGGTGCCGCGCGCGGGCATCGTGCACCGCCTCGACAAGGACACCAGCGGCGTGCTGGTCGTCGCCCGCACGCTGGTCGCGCACACCAAGCTCGTCGCGATGATTGCGAATCGCGAGCTCCATCGCGAATACGACGCCATCGTCGCCGGCGTGCTGTCGGGCGGGGGGCGCGTCGAGGCGGCGATCGCGCGTCATCCGAAGGATCGCAAGAAGATGGCGATCAGCGAGACCGGCCGTCCCGCCGTGTCGCACTATCGCGTGGTCGAGCGCTTCGCCTTCCACACCCATCTGCGCGTGAAGCTCGAGACCGGCCGCACGCATCAGATCCGCGTGCACATGGCGCACCTGAAGCATCCGATCGTGGGCGACTCCGTCTACGGAACGAAGTCCGTGCGCGGTCGCGGCATGGACGCGCGGCTACGCGAGACGCTCGCGAAATTCCCGCGGCAGGCCCTGCATGCGCACGAGCTCGCGCTCGCGCATCCGGTCACGGGCGAAGCGATGAGCTTCAGCGCGGCGCTGCCCAAGGACATGCAGGATTTGATCGCGGCGCTGCGCGCAGATGCTGCTACGGCTTCCCGACCTTGAGCGGCCCGTAGATCAGCGCCTGGACGAACACGTCGACTTCCTCGTCGCCGATGCCGCGCGCCTTCAGCCCGTCGCGGATCATGGCGATGAGCTTGGCTTTCTTGAAGACGTTGAGGCCGAGGCTGCGATTGAAGTCGACCGCGCGATCGGCGAGGCGCTGCAGCCGGCTCTCGAGCCGCGGTGTCTTGTCGCCGCGCGCGGCGGCGCCACTGCGGCTGCGGCAATAGTCGTCGACGAGCTGCGACGAGAACGCGGCGATCTCGGACGTATCGAGCCAGCGAAATAACATAGGATCAGCCTAGCATGCGATCCTTTCTCGAAGGCATCCTCAAGAAGATCGAAGCGCGCGCCGAAGCTCGCCTCGCGAAGACGGCGTCCGACGATCGCGCTGCTCGGCCGAGCGCTCCGCCGGCGCGCGAGGATTTCATCGGCGACGCGCTGATCGAGCGCGGCAACCAGCTCGAGGACGGCGGCGAGGTCGAAGCCGCGCTGCGTCTGTACAAGCAGGCGGCGGAGCAATCGCCGCACTACGCGCGTGCTCAGATCAACATCGGCAACGCGCTGCGCGCGCTCGATCGCGCCGATGAGGCGCGCGCTGCTTATGAGCGTGCGATCGCGATCGATGCGGCCGACGAGCGCGCGCATCTGAACCTCGGCAACCTGCTGCTCGACGAGCGCGAGTTCGCGGCCGCGGAGCGCGAGTATCGCGAAGCCCTGCGGCTGCGGCCGGAGTGGCCGGACGCCTGGCTGGGGCTCGGGTGCGCGCTCGAGGAAAAGCCGGACGTGGCGCAAGCCGAGCGCGCGTACTCCGAAGCGCAGCGGCTGGCGCCGAATGATGCGCGCGCGGCGCACAACCTCGCGCGCATGCGCCGCGATCTCGGCGACGCCGCTGGATCGGTCGCGGCGCTCCAGCAGGCATTGGCGATCTCGGCCGGCGATCCGGCGATCGAGAGCGATCTGCTGCTCACCTTGAATTTCCTTCCCGGCATTGCCGCCTCCGAGCTCCTCGACGTACATCGCAAGGCCGGCGAGGCGTTGTCGGCGCGCACGGCGCGGGTGCAGCCGCGCGTGTCGAGCGATCCGCAACGCCCCCTGCGCATCGGCTTCGTCTCCGCCGATTTGCGACGGCACCCGGTGTCGTGCTTCGTCGCGCCGCTGTGGCGCGCGATGGATCACGCGCAGTTCTCCGTGCACGCTTATTCCAGCGCGAGGGAAGTCGACGAGATCACGGAGCGCCTGAAGAAGCTCGCCGACGGGTGGCGCGACGTTGCCGACGTCGACGACGACGCACTCGCGCAGCGGATCGTCGACGACGGCATCGACGTGCTCGTCGACCTCTCGGGGCACACCGCAGGTCATCGCCTCGGCGTGTTCGCGCGCAAGCCGGCGCCGATGCAGCTGACCTGGCTCGGATACCTGTCGACCACGGGCCTGCCGACGATCGACGGTCGCATCTGCGATCGCTGGTCCGATCCGGTCGGCGAGGCCGAGCGCTGGCAGGTCGAAACGCCGATGCGGCTGCCGAACAGCCAGTGGTGCTACGAGCCGCAAGTGCCGGTGCCGCAAGTCTCTGCGTCGCCGCGCGCGAGCAACGGCTACTGGACGTTCGGCTCGTTCAACCAGGCGCCGAAGCTCGGCCCCGACGTGCTGCAATCGTGGATCGCGATCCTGCGCGCATTCCCGGATGCGCGGCTGCGCGTCGTCGGCATCACCGCGCCGGCGATGCACGAGCGCATCGGCGCGACGCTCGCGGCCGGCGGCATTGCTGCGGATCGCGTCGACATCCTCGATCGCCTCGACATCGACGGATATCTGCGCGCGTTCCGCGACGTCGACGTCGCGCTCGACAGCTTTCCCTACAACGGCGGCACGACGACGTGCGATGCGCTGCTGATGGGCGTTCCCGTCGTCGCCGTCGAGGGATCGCGTCCGGTGGCGCGCAGCGGCGTGAGCCTGCTCAACACGATCGGCTTGGCGGACTGGATCGCGCGCAGTCCGGAAGACTTGCCACAGCTTCTGCGACGACAGCTCGCCGACGCCGATCGCATCGCGAAGCTGCGCGCCGAGCTGCCGGAGCGGATGCGTGCATCGCCGCTGATGGATGCGCCGCGTTTCGCGCGCGACTTCGAGAAGCTGCTGAGGGACGCATGGACGTCGCACTGATCCATCCCGACTGGCCTGCGCCGCGCAACGTGTTCGCGGCGTCGACGACGCGCACCGGCGGTGTCTCGATCGCGCCGTTCGACACGCTGAACCTGGGCAAGTCGAGCGGCGACGATCCCGCCGCCGTCGACGAGAATCGGCGGCGCGTGTTCGACACGCTGAAGCTGCCGTCGCAGCCGAGCTGGATCATGCAGGTGCACGGACCGCGCGTCGTGCGCGCGCCGTTCTCGCGCGCGGCTGGCGAGCCCGATCCGCAAGCCGATGCGAGCTTCACGACCCAGAAAGGCGTGGTTTGCCTCGTGCAGTCCGCGGACTGCTTGCCCGTGCTGTTCTGCGATCACGACGGGACCATGGTCGCCGCTGCGCATGCGGGCTGGCGCGGGCTTGCGGCCGGGGTGCTCGAGCAGACCGTGCGCGCGCTGCCGGCGCCGCCGCGCAAGCTGATGGCGTGGATGGGGCCCGCGATCAGCGCGCGACACTTCGAAGTCGGTCCCGAAGTGCGCGCGGCGTTCGAGTCGTCGAGCCCCGAAGCGCTCCCGGCCTTCACGCCGGGTACCAAGCCCGGCAAATGGATGTGCGACCTCTACGCTGCGGCGCGAGTGCGACTTCACCGCGCCGGCCTCGAAGTGGTGCACGGCGGCGACTTCTGCACCTTCAGCGACGCGTCGCGCTTCTTCTCGTTCCGGCGCGACGGCAACTGCGGGCGCATGGCCAGCCTCATCTGGCTGGGCTAACATCTGCCCCAAGCGCAGGAGGGGAGCTCCATGAAAACAGCGAAAAGCTTGTTGGCACTCGTCGGCGTCGTGGTCAGCCTCGGCTGGCTGTCGATCGCAGCAGCGCAAGACCAGCAGCAACAACCGCAGCAGGGCGCCGGCGATGCCGCCGCCACCGAATCCGCCCCCGAAGGCGCGGCCGCCGAAGCACCGGCGGCGCCGGTCAAGCCCAAGCCCGCCGAAGTGATGCCGCTGGCGTCCAAGGGCTTGCTCCTCGACATCGTCAACACCGGCGAGCGCCTGGTCGCAGTCGGCGATCACGGCGACATCGTCGCCTCGGTCAACGGCGACACCTGGGCGCAGGCCGAAGTGCCGGTGCGCGCGCCGCTCACCGCGGTCTACTTCGTCGACGCCAAGAACGGCTGGGCCGTCGGCCACGACGCCGCGGTCGTGCACACCGCCGACGGCGGTCGCACCTGGACCCTGCAGAATTTCCAGCCCGAGCTCGAGAAGCCGCTGCTCGACGTATTCTTCCTCGACAACCAGCACGGCTTCGCGGTCGGCGCCTACGGCATGCTCAAGGAGACGCTCGACGGCGGCCAGTCGTGGAACGACGTCAAGAACGCGATCTCCGAAGGCGAGCTGCACTTGAACAGCATCATCTGCCTCGGCGACGGTGCGCTGCTCATCGCCGGCGAGCAGGGCACCATCGGTCTGTCGAACGACCAGGGCAAGACCTGGAGCAAGCTCAACTCGCCGTACGAGGCGTCGCTGTTCGGCGCGCTGCCGGTGGGCGACAAGGGCGCGATGATCTACGGCCTGCGCGGCAACATCTTCGTCTCGCAGGACGTGCGCGCCGGCAAGTGGGCGAAGATCGAGACGGGCAACGTCTCGTCGATGTTCGGCGGGACCAAGCTCGCCGACGGCCGGCTGGTCATGGTCGGCCTGAACGGCGTGATCTGGGTGACCGACGCCAACGGCGCCAACATCAAGCGCGTCAACGGCACCGTCGGCACGACGCAGTCCGGCGTGGTCGGCTTCAAGGGCGGCCTGCTGATGGTGGGCGAGTCGGGAGTGCAGGTCGTCCCCAACGTGCAGTGACTTCGCACCGGCCCGCGGCCGGAGCGCATAAGGCTTCTCCATGAGTGACGCGAGCACGCTCACGGCCTCGCAGCGGTTCCTGCGCAGGATCGAGCCGCTCATCTACGCGCGGCGCCGGGTGACGATGGGCATCCTGATCGCGATCACGCTGCTGCTCGCGTGGCAGATGCTCGCGCTCAAGCGCGACGCGGGCTTCGACAAGTCGATCCCGCTCGAGCACCCGTACATGAAGGTGCTCAAGCAGTATCAGGCGGAGTTCGGCGGCGCCAACACCGTGCTGGTCGCCCTGATCGGCAAGGACGCCAGCGCCGACATCTATAACGCCAAGTTCCTCGGCGAGCTCAAGGCCGCCACCGACGAAGTCTTCTTCCTGCCCGGCATCGACCGCTCGCGCGTGTCGTCGCTGTTCACGCCCGACGTGCGCTTCATGGAGATCGTCGAAGGCGGCTTCAAGGGCGGCAACGTCGTGCCCGCGGACTACACGCCGACGGCGCCGATGTTCCAGGCGATCCGCGACAACGTCGGCAAGGCCGGCGTCATCGGCCGCTACGTCACCAACGACCAGCGCGGCGCGATGATCAGCGCGGAGCTGCTCGAGATCGATCCGGTCAGCGGCGAGAAGCTCGACTACGAGAAGGTCGCGCACCAGCTCGAGGAGAAGGTGCGCGGGCGCTTCGAGAGCCCGAAGAAATACGTCTACAGGATGAAGACCGCGCGCGCGCCGTTCGCGGCCGGCGAAGTGGTCTACGAAGGCTTCGTCGACTACGGCTGGAAGCTGTGGCTGCAGCAGTTCGACGTCGTGCACAAGACGCCGGGCGCCGACAAGGCCGACGTGGTCGTGGTGCAGGGCAAGGAGGTCGCGGTCGAGGCCGTCGACAATCCGCAGTACGACCCGAACGTGTCCGTCCACATCATCGGCTTCGCCAAGATCGTCGGCGACGTGATCGACGCGACGCTGGAAGTCGTGCTGTTCTTCCTGCTGACGCTGGTGATGACCGGCTTCCTGCTGTGGGCCTACACCGGCAACCTCAAGCTCGCGACGCTGCCGCTGGTGTGCTCGATCACCGCGGTGATCTGGGAATTCGGCCTGCTGCGCCTGTTCGGCTACGGGCTCGATCCATTCGCGATCCTGGTCCCGTTCCTGATCCTCGCAGTGTCGGTGTCGCACGGTGTGCAGTACGTCAACGCGTGGGCCGGCGAGATCGCGGAGAACGGCCGCTCGAGCTTCGACGCGTCGCTTCAGACCTGGAGACGCCTCGCCGTCTACGGGACGATGGCGATCATGACCGACGTGTTCGGCTTCCTCACCATCTATCTCATCCCGATCGACATCATCCGCGAGATGTCGATCAACGCCACGCTCGGCATGGCGGCGATCATCGTCACCAACAAGGTGATGATGCCGATCCTGCTCACCTGGATGAAGGTCGGCGATCCGCGCGCGTTCCGCGACAAGCAGGAGCGCCGCGACTCGATCTTCGATCCGGTGTGGCGCGTGCTCACCATCACCACCGATCGCGTGGTCGCCGCGGCGATCATCGTGCTGTGCGGCATGGTGCTCGGCTGGGCGCTGTGGAAAGGGCAGTGGCTGCAGGTCGGCGACAGCCAGGCCGGTGTCCCCGAGCTCCTGCCGAAGTCGCGCTACAACCAGGACAGCGCGGCGATCGGCGCCAACTTCGCGATCGGCACCGACGTGCTGAAGGTCATCGCCGAGACCGACGCCGACGCCTGCGCCGACTTCGAGGTGATGGACCAGGTCGACCGCTTCACTTGGCGCATGCGCAACACGCCGGGCGTGCGGTCGACGCTGTCGCTGCCGGAAGTGGGCAAGCAGGTCAACGCCGCCTTCAACGAGGCGTCGCCGAAATTCCGCGTGCTGCCGCGGAACAAGTACGTCATGGTGCAGGCGATCACGCCGGTGCCGACGTCGTCGGGCCTGCTCAATGCCGACTGCTCCGCGCTCGCGGTGCTGACCTTCACCCGCGATCATCGCGCCGCGACGCTCGACACGATCGTCGCGGCGGTGAAGCAATTCAACGAAGACAACGCGCGCCAGTTCTTCGACGATCACAAGGAAGTCGAGGCGAACTATTGCGAGGGCAAGCGTGCGGCGCGCCGCGAGATCGGCACCACGCGCGTGGCGCTGCAGCGGCTGACGGAGAAGCTCAAGAAGAAGGGATTCAGCGACGACAAGATCGCCGCCGACGCGCGGATCAAGGCGGCTGCGGACAAGCTCGACGCCGCGACCGAGGTCGACAAGAACTTCGACAAGGCTTGCCCGGTGAACTTCGCGCTGGCGTCGGCGAATGTCGGCGTGATGGCCGCGACCAACGAGGAGGTGCACCGGCTCGAGAAGCGCACGCTGTTCTACGTCTATCTCGCGATCGTGTTCTGCGTGTTCGTCTCGTTCTTCGAGTGGGAGTCGATCGTCGCCATCATGCTGCCGCTGGGGCTGGTGTCGTGGACGGCCTACGCGGTGATGGCGATGCTCGGCATCGGCATGAAGGTCGCGACGCTGCCGGTGGTCGCGCTCGCGGTCGGCATCGGCGTCGACTACGGCATCTACATCTACGCGACGATGGCCGACGCGGTGCACGGCGGCTTCTCGATCCGCGAGGCGTACTACAAGACGCTGAAGATGACCGGCAAGGCAGTCATCTTCACCGGAGTGACGCTCGCGCTCGGCGTGCTCACCTGGCTGTGGTCGGGCCTGCAGTTCCAGCGCGACATGGGCAAGCTGCTCGTGTTCATGTTCACCGCGAACATGTTCGGCGCGATCCTGGTGTTGCCGGCGATCGCCGCGTACTTGCTGAAAGTGCGCAAGCTCGCGCCGGGCGAGAAGCCGGTGTTCCGTCCGAGGCACTGACGTTCATGGAAGAGGTCGCGCTGCCGCCGCCGCTTCCGCCAGAGCCGCCGACGCCGCCGCCGGTCGTCGAGCCGATGCGCTTCACCGGCTCGGGCGGCGAGTACTTCCGCATCTGGATCGTCAACCTGCTGCTGACCGTGCTCACGCTCGGCATCTATTCGGCGTGGGCCAAGGTGCGACGGCTCAAGTATTTCGATCGCCACACCGAGCTCGCCGGCGCGCGCTTCGACTACCACGGCGCGCCGATCGCGATCCTGAAGGGCCGCGTCATCGCGATCGCGCTGCTGATCGCCTACCAGCACGCGTTCGATGTCTCGGTGACGGTCGGTCTCATCACCGTCGCGCTGATGGCCATCGTGCTGCCGTGGCTGATCCGCAACTCGTTCCGGTTTCGCCTGCACAACACGAGCTATCGCGGCTTGCGCTTCGCGTTCAAGGGCGGGCTGTCGCACGCGTACTACGTGTTCCTGGTCGGCGCGCTCGGCAGCGTGTTCACGCTCTACGCCGCGATGCCGTTCTTCCATCAGCGGCTCAAGGCGTATCAGCACGGCAATGCGTGGTACGGCGCCACACGGTTCTCGTTCACGGCGACGCCGGGCGCGTTCTATCGCGTCTACCTGGTGATGATGGGCCTGATGATGCTGTTCATGTTCGGCATGGGCGTGCTGATCGCCGTGGGCGTCGGGCTGTTCGCGCATCCCGGTGCGACGGCGGACGGCAAGCCTTCGAAGGAGCTCGCGCTCGGCATCACCCTGGGGATCGTGGCGCTGTACTTCGCGCTGATCCTGTGCATCGCGCCGTATCTCACCGCGCGCCTGCAGAACCTCGTGTGGAACCACACCGGGCTGGGGCCGCACCGGTTCGTGAGCACGCTGTCTGCGCGCCGGCTGTTCTGGATCTATCTCACCAACCTCCTGGGCGCGATCGTCACGCTCGGCCTGTATGCGCCGTGGGCGTCGGTGCGGCTCGCGCGCTATCGCGTCGAGAGCGTGTCGCTGGTCGCGCTGGGATCGCTCGACGACGTCGTTGCCGGAGCGCCGGAAGACGTCGGCGCGACCGGCCAGGAAGCCGCCGAGTTCTTCGACATCGACATCGCGCTGTGATCCCTGCCACTTATTACGACGGCCGCAGCGCGACGCGCCGCGCGGCGACGCTGCAGGTCGACGGCGATGCATTGCGGATCGTGCTCGAGGGCAGCGAGCGCATCGTACCGCTCGCGCAAGCGCAGATCTCCGAGCGTTTGCGGGGCGCGCCGCGGACGCTGCACTTCGCCGACGGCGCGTCCTGCGACGTCGACGAGAGCCCGGAGCTCGACGCGCTGCTCAGCCAAGCAGGCCACAGCGCCGGTCGCGTCGAGCGCTGGCAACGCAGCTGGACGATCACGCTCGCCTCGCTCGCAGCACTGGCGATCCTCGCGACCGTCGGCTATCGCTTTGGCCTGCCGGTCCTCGCGAGCTACGCCGCCGATCGCATGCCGTCGGCGATCGCGCAGCGCATCTCGTCGCGCGCGCTCGCGAGCCTCGACCAGTCGTTCCTCAAGCCCTCCGCGCTCAGTCCCGCGCATCAGAAGCGCATCCTCGACGGCTTCGCGAAGCTCAAGGATCCCGAGGACGACAGCGCCGTCGTCATCGACCTGCGCGATGGCGGCGAGCTCGGGCCCAACGCGTTCACGCTGCCGGACGGCACCATCGTGCTGCTCGACGCGCTGGTGAAGCTCGCCGACGACGACGAGCAGATCTACGCCGTGCTCGCGCACGAGCGCGGCCACGCGCACTATCGCCACGGCTTGCGCGCGATGCTGCAGACGTCCGCGATCGGCGTGGTGCTGTATCTGTGGGTCGGCGATGCGAATACGCTGCTGGCCGTGGTGCCGACCGCTGCGCTGCAGGCGCGCTACTCGCGCGCGTTCGAAGCCGACGCCGACGCCTACGCAGCGCGCATGATGCGTGCGAACGGCATCGCGCCGAGCCGGCTCGCCGAGATGCTGGAGAAGCTCGAAGCATGGTTGCGCGCGAAGCATCCGGGCGCGACCGAGGCCAGCGCCAGGGCCGGGTTCCTGCGCACGCATCCGACGACGCCGGAGCGCATCGAGGCGTTGAAGCAAGTCCAATGAGTCCACCGGAGATTCCCGTGAACGAGACGTTCGCCGCGCGCATCGCGCAGATGAACGCGATGTACAAGCTGGCCGCGCATGACCGCCCGACCATCCCGCCCGACGTGGCCGATCGCCTGCGCAAGTTCAAGGCGACGCTGATGGACGAGGTGCACGAGATCGACGAGATCGTCGCGCAGGCGGAGCAGGGCGCTGCGCCGCTCGACCTCGCGGTCGCGATCGCCGACCTCTTGGGCGATGTGATCGTCTACTGCCGCTCCGAGGCCTTGAAGTACGGCATCCCGCTGGAAGCCGTGCTGCAGATCATCATGGACAGCAACGCGAGCAAGCTCGGCGCCGACGGCAAGCCGATCTACGACGCCAACGGAAAATTCCTGAAGGGCCCGAACTACTGGAAGCCGGAGCCGAAGATCCGCGCGCTGCTCGGCGCAGGCTGAAGCTGGGTCATCCCGTTCCCTGCCAGCCGCCGTGCCAGCCGGCGAGGTAGGTCTCGAGCTCGAATCCGGATCGCTGCACCATCGACGTCAGCTCGCGCACGTCGAGCAGGCGCGTGCCGTCCTTGTGCACTTCGATGATGCCCTGCTTCGTCCAGTCCTTGAGGATCTTGTTGACGCGCTGGCGGGTGCCGCCGACGCGCGCGCCGATCTCCGTCTGGCTGTCGTGCGCGGCGATCCACACCGAGCCGTCGCTGCCGGTGACGCCGCGAAGGTGCGCCATGCGCAGCAAGTAAACGGCGAGACGCACGTCGAGGTTGTGCAGGCTCAGGAGCTCGATGCGCCCCAGGATCACGCCGACGCGATCGATGAACTCGTGATAGAGGCCGCGGAACAGCGCGGGCCAGCGCTCCGCGAATTCGGTGAGCACCGCGATCGGGATGACCGCGACGGTGCTGTCCTCCAGGCACACGCAGTTGCCGATGTATTTCGGCTGCTCCACCGGGACCATGTGCGGGAACCAGCCGCCGCGCACGACTTCCTCGAGCGTGATGTCGTCGCCCTTGGGCGTCGTCACGTAGATCCGGAACAGGCCGCTCATCACGCCATAGATCGCGGTCGCCGGCATGCCGGGCTCGTAGATGAGCTGGCCCTTGCGGATGCGCTCGACTGCGGTGTGCTCGGCGAGCCAGCGCTGCGCTTCGGGCGGCGCATAGCTGAACCATCTCCAGCCGGAGATGAGCTCGAGCACGGACGGCGAGGTCGGTTTCACCTCGCGATTCTATCGGCTGACCGCGCGCGCAAGCGCACGCGGGCTTACTGCATCGCGCAACTCGCGGTGCGATCCGGCAGCGGCGGCGACAGGATGCCGACGTTCCAGTTCCAGGCTTGATCGCCTTGGGCGCGCCGGCGGCAGACCACTTCCTCGTGCAGCGCGAACGTGCCCGGTAGCAAGTCCTGCGCGGGATGCGGCGTGTCGGTGAAAGCCATGTACGCGCTCTTCGAGCCGAACGCGGGCCAGTCGGGCTCGTTGCCGGCCTTGGGCTCGCCGCTGCGCGCGAAGCTCGTCCAGTAGTCGAGCATCGCGTCGGCGAGCTCGGTCTCGATCGGCGTCTGCGGGATCTTCGGCCATAGCGGCGGCGTCCGCGCAGCAGTGCCGAACACGTACGGCAATTCGGCTGCGTGGAATCCGTGCAAGCCGGCGGCGTCCGCGGCCGGATAACCATGATCGAAGAAATACAGATACGACGGCACGCCGAGCGCCGTCTGCTTGCGCACGAGCCGCTGCGCCGTCCAGCCGTACATCGCGTCGCGCGTGGTGGCGAGGATGCTTTCGGCCATCGTGGTTGCCGGATAGAGACTCAGGAACCGATCGGCGACGTCGCGATAGCCTTTTCGGATCGCGCCTTCGTAGTCCTCGATTTTCGCCGGCGCCGGCGGTGCGAGGATGCGGAGCGAGCGGATCTCGCCGCTGTTGAAGCCGGCCAGCACCGGCACCTTCGCCTGCTCGCCGCGATCGAAGACGTCGATGAGCTGGCGATGGAGAACCTTGCCGTCGATCGTGCCGAGCGGACCGAATCGCGCCGCGGCCGCCGCATTGGTCAGCGCGCCGGCCTCCATCTTCCGCAGCGCTGCGACGTCCGCAGCGTGCAGGGCAGTCGCGAGATCACGCCCGCTCTGCTCGGCCGACGGCGAGCCGTGCTTGCCTGCGTTCAGCTCGGGCGTGGAAATCATGTACGAACTTTGCGCGATCGCCTTCGCGAACAGGCCGCGCGCGGCGGGCGACGCCATCAGATACACGACGCTCAAGCCGCCGGCGGATTCGCCGGCGATGGTGACGTTCGCTGGATCGCCGCCGAACGCGCCGATGTTCTGCCGGACCCAGCGCAGCGCCTGGATCTGATCGAGCAATCCGTAGTTGCCGGAGATCGCGTCGGGCGATTCGGCGCTGAGCTCGGGATGCGCGAGCCAGCCGAGGACGCCGAGCCGGTAGTTGATCGTGACGACCACGACGCCGTGCTGCGCCAGACGCGCGCCGTCGTACAGCGATTCGCGGCTCGAGCCGTACCAGAACGCGCCGCCGTGGATCCAGAAGAAGACCGGTGCGTTCTTGGCGTCGGCCGGCGCCCAGATGTTCAAGCTCAGGCAATCCTCGCTCGATGGCATGTCGGGCGCGTGGTAGATGCTCGCAGCCGGGACTTTCGGCTGGATGCACGCGGGCCCGAACTCCGTCGCCGAGCGCACGCCGTTCCAGCGAGGCAGCGACGACGGCGCCTTCCAGCGCGCTTCTCCGATCGGTGCCGCGGCATATGGAATCCCCTTGAACACGCGCAGCCCGCCATCCACCGCGCCTTTCAGCATGCCGGCGGGTGGATCGGCGATGCCACTGGATTCGATCGGCGCAGTCGCGCACGAAAGCCCGGCGAGGGTGAGCGAAACGATCACGACGCGTTGGAGGAAATTCATGGAGCGAGCTCTCGGTTGTTGCTTTCCGCTTTGCGCAGCACGCGCGACAGCAGGAGGAAAATCCCGGCGGCCAGGAGGTAGAACGGCACCAGCGTGTACAGCGCCATCTGCAGCGAGTGGTCGGGATGATCTGCGCGGAAGAAGTCGCTCGCCGCGCCGACGTAGGTCGGCCCGAGGCCCAGCCCGATGAAGTTCATCACGAGCAGCAGCAGCGCGCCCGACATCACGCGCTGATCGGGCCGGACTTCCTGCTGCACCAGCGTCACAGACGAGGTGAGGTAGAAGTAGTTCAGGAAAAAGAGGCCCGTCAGCAGCAGCAGGGCGATCGGCCACGAGGACGTCCAGACGAAACCCAGATAGAACGGGATCGCGAAGAGGAGCGACGCCGCCGGGAGCAGCGCGTACGCCCGCTTCGAGCGTCGTGCGTAGCGATCGATCATGCGTCCGGAGACGAAGATGCCTCCGCCCATGCCGATCGCCAGGACCAGCGCGTAGTAGATCGCGACGTCGCCGAGCGTCATGCCCTTCTCGCGCATCAGGAACAGCGTGGCGAAATTGCCGAGCCCGTAGGTGACGAATTGCGTTGCGCCGCTGCCCAGGGCGGCGAGGAGCAGCGTCGGCGTGGAGAAGAACAACGCCACCGCATTCCAGAAGCCGCTTGTCGCGCCGCTCGCCGCGGACGCGTGATCGAGCCCGCCGCGCGCCGGCTCGCGCACGACGAGGAGCGTCACCACGGCCGCGACGACGCCAACCGCGCCCAGCACCAGGAACGCCGCGCGCCAGCCGAAGGCGGCGGCGATCGAAGCGCCGAACGCGGTGCCGAGCGCCGCACCGACCGGCGGGCCCAAGTTGAAGATGCCGAGCGCGGTGCCGCGGCGCGTCGGCGGGAAATAGTCGGAGATGATCGCGTAGGACGGCGGCACGCCGCCGGCTTCGCCGATGCCCACCGTCATGCGCGCGGCGACGAGCTGCGCGTAGCTCACCGCCAGCCCGCAGCCGATGGTCGCCGCGCTCCACAGCGCGCACGCCGCGGAGAGCACGCGGACGCGGTTGGATCGATCGGCCAGCCACGCGACTGGAATGGCGAGGAAGCAATAGAACAACGCGAAGTAGAGACCGCTGATGAGCCCGAGCTGACCGTCGGTGACGCGGAGGCTGTCCTGGATCGGCTTGGCGAGGATCGACAGCAGTTGCCGGTCGAGGAAGTTGAGCACGTAGACGAACCAGAGCACGCCGAGCGCGACCCAGGCGCGCCGATCGACTGCAGGAGACATTGTTTCGTCGGCGCTCATGGCTCGTTCGGGATGATCGGCAGCATCAGGTGCGAAGCGCGTACGCTGTCATGGAAGACCTTTTGGCGCGCCGTCGCGAAGGTGCGCGCGTCGATGCCGAGCTCGCCCGTATTCGGATTGCGATCGTAGCGCGGAAAATCGCTCGAGGTGATCAGCACGGCAAGGCGATGGCCCGCACGGAACAGCATCGACGTCGGATGCAGCGCGATTTCGTAGCGCACGACCGCGCCGGGCTCCAGCAGGCGCCGCGACGTTGCCGATTCGCGATAGCTCGCGCGCAGCACGCCATCGGTGACGTTGAGCGTGCGGCCGTCCGCGTGCACGTCGCACAGCTTCACCATCCAGTCGGTGTCGCGCGCGTCGCTGGCTGCATACAGCACGAACGTGACCGGACCCGTCACCTCCAGATCCGATGCCAGCACGTCGCTCGTATAGGTGAGCACATCGCTGCGCGACAGGATCGGCGATTGATCCACCGGTCCGCGCCGGTAGACGGCGGGCATCAACAGCGAGCCGCCGCAGGTGGGGCGGGGATCGCGCGGGTCGTACGGATACGCGTCTTCGATCTCGCTCGCGCCGGGCGGCTCCCACGACAGGCCGTGCTTCGAGCGCAGATAGAGCCTGGTCGATCTGGCGCGTGCGAGCGGCCACGACGTTTCGCCGCGCCAGCGATTCAGTCCCTGCACGAAGATCCTGACCGGCGCTTCCTCGTCGACGCCGTTGCGCTCGCCCTTGAGCCAGCGATCGAACCAGCGCAGCTGCAGGGACGTCAGGTCCTCGCGCAGATCGAGCGTCGCGCCGCTCGCGCGCATGCCGAAGTCGACGTCGCCCACCGTCGAGCCGAACATCCCGTGCGACCACGGGCCGATCACGATGCGGGTCGCGCGCCGCGCTTGCTCCGTTGCGGCGTGCTGCTGCATCGACGCGAAGTGCTCGAGATCACCGTCGAGCATGATGTCGTGCCAGCCGGCGATGATCAGCGCCGGCGCGCGCACGTTGCGATGCTTGCCCGCGATGAGCAGCGCGTCGGTCCACGCGTCGGGCGCCGGATGCCGCGGCACTTCGCGGAAGAACGGCAGGAACTCCGCGTCGTCGGCGCGCGCGGGCGCAAAGTCGCGCAACGGCAGCGCGCGCACGCGCTCGTCGAACGCGTCGATGTCGTCGACGAGCTGAAGGAACGAAGCGTCGCGATCCGACTTGTCCTTGTTCGCGCGCAGCAATGCCGCCGGCCCGATCGCCTGCAGTGACCAGTTCACCAGCAATCCCCAGTTCAGCGCGCCGCCTCGCCACATGTGGTCGCGCCAGAAATCGCAGGGCGCCGTCGTCGGCGACAGGGCAAGGAGCGCCGGGTCGCCGCTGGTCGCGGCATGCCAGGTGGTGCCGCCCATGTACGAGACGCCGTAAGCGCCGAGGCGGCCGTCGGACCAGTCGGCGTCTGACGCCCATGCGACGGTGTCGCGACCGTCGGCAGCTTCGTCGCGATAGAGGAAGAACGGACCACCGTCCGAGGCCCATCGCCCGCGCACGTCCTGGATGACCACGTTGTATCCGGCCCGCGCGGCGCGCAGTGGGTCGAGCGTCAGCGCCGTGAGCGGCAGGAATTCCTTGTTGTACGGCGTGCGCTGCAGAAGCACGGGATGGCGCCCGCCCGATGCCGGCCGGTAGAGATCTGCGCGCAGGACGGTGCCGTCGCGCATGCGCGCTTCGACGTTGCGGTCGAGCCGCACGCTCCCCGCGATCGCGTTTACGCCGTCGTTCATCGTGCCAGCCATGGCGTACGAGTCTGCTCGCGACGGGCCGGCTTGCGTTATCTAACCGGTGACAGCGGTGTCACCGGTTAGATAGGTTCGCCGCAGGCGCCGGGCGCAGACTGGGCTTGGGCGTTGGGGAACGCCGAGGAGAGAACAAGATGCCGAAGTGCGTCGGACTGACTGCGCTGGTGCTGGCTCTGACCGTTGGCTGCGCGGACGCTGTTGCGGACGAGCAGGCGCTCGCGACGATTCCGGTTCCGGAGCAAAGTCCCAAGGCCGAGAAGCCGGCCGCTGAAGCGGACCAGGACACCACGCAGCTCGAATCCGTCGTCGTCACCGCCACGAAGCGCAAGAAATCGCTGCGCGAGATTGCCGAGTCGATCGACGAGTTCAACGGCGCGCGGCTGGAGTCGGAAGGCAAGTTCAACATCGCCGACTACATCCAGGAGAAGCCGGGCGTGACGATGACGAGCATCGCGCCCAACCTCAACAAGATCTCCATCCGCGGCAT
>Ga0070741_10004398_pt1 | contig 32961 bp, 19 predicted proteins | sample Coa_R1_4_FD_66440 | JGI IMG/M metagenome (GOLD analysis project Ga0070741, IMG submission 66440) | Surface soil microbial communities from Centralia Pennsylvania, which are recovering from an underground coalmine fire - Coalmine... | ecosystem: Environmental > Terrestrial > Soil > Unclassified ... | reverse complement strand
CCGATATAATTTTATAAGTTCCTTGCCGTTCGCGATGAACTGTGCATCTTCGACGGCGTGGGCGGCATGCGCCGATGCGAGTGCGGGCGCATCCGGTGACCGTGAAAGGAACTGCTGCCAGTCCCGGACCAGGGGTTCAATTTTTCGCATCATGACCTCATGGCCTTCCATGAGGAAGCGAATAGTCGAGTCCGGTTGTTGGAATCCCATGTGAGGTACGCGGCTCGCGACGACCGGGAAAAGAAATTCGTCCTCGTCCCGCTCGTGGCGCGGTGCGGACTTCTCAAAAAAATCGAAGACTTCTTTCCATTCAGGGCGTAACCCGAAGCTTTGAAAGACCCCCTGCTTTTCGGCATCGGAAAGCAATTCGTCGAGCAGGGCGCACGCCTGAAGGACCACTTTATGGGAATCGTGAAAGAAACGGACCCCATTCGAATAATTCTGGGGATCGGGGAGAGTCATGATCATAAAACGGTTTAGAACTTATAAATCATCCCATCTTTCGAACATCTTTTCATGCTTGAACTACGAATCAAACGCCTTGACCAGAACGATAACGATATTGCGCTTCCCCAATACGCAACGGATCATGCCGCAGGCATGGATTTGAGGATAAATCGCACGATCGAAATTGCACCCGGGGAAATCCTGATGGCACCGACCGGCATTGCGATGGAAATTCCGGAAGGATACGAAGGCCAGGTACGGCCACGAAGCGGACTTGCGGCAAAGCATGGCATCACGTGCCTGAATACGCCCGGGACGATCGATGCCGATTATCGCGGAGAGCTCAAAGTGATCCTCATCAATCATGGCAAGGAGCCCGTTCGCTTCGAGCGTGGGACCCGCATTGCCCAACTGGTGATCAGCAAGTATCAGAAAGTCTCCGTGCTCGAAGTCGAGGAATTGCAGGAATCGGTCCGAGCCGAAGGCGGCTTCGGGCATACCGGAACGCATTAACCGTATGGATTCGTCATTTTTATTTTTCTGATCTTTTTTATTTTTCGCTCCGTTGCCATTAGTTTCGAATAAAGTTACCACGATCGAGCGCCACATCATCGAGCAGCAGGAACGCTCGAATGGCGCCACCGGCGATTTTTCGGCCCTGTTACGCGACCTGACGCTGGCGTTTAAAATTATCAATCGCGAGGTCGGGCAGGCGGGGCTCGTCGATGCGCTCGGCGCGACGGGGAACGTTAATATTCAGGGCGAGATCGTCCAGAAACTCGACGCCTTCGCCAACACCGTGATCTATCGCGCGATGGACCACGGCGGGCACCTCTGCGGAATGGCCAGCGAAGAGGACGAGGGTATCCTCGAAATTCCGCCGCACTACAAACGTGGAAAGTACGTCCTTCTCTTCGATCCGTTGGACGGGTCCTCGAATATCGATGTCAACGTTTCGATTGGAACGATATTTTCGATCCTGCGACGCGTCACTCCCGGCGACGGGCCGGGAACCCTCCAGGACTTTTTACAGCCGGGGTTCAAACAGGTTGCCGCCGGATATACGATCTACGGCCCTTCCACGATGCTGGTCTATACGGCCGGGCGCGGGGTCTATGGATTTACGTACGATCCCTCGGTCGGCGAATTTATCCTTTCGCATGACGAGATTCGAATCCCGGAGCATGGAACGATCTATAGCGTCAATGAAGGGAATTATCACAAATGGGACGAGCGCGTGCAACGCTATATCGATTGGGCAAAATCGGACGACCCGGCGCACAACAAAAAAGCGTACAGCCTTCGCTATATTGGCTCCATGGTCGCCGACATTCACCGCACGCTGCTCTACGGAGGCGTTTTTCTCTATCCGGCAGATATAAAAAGTTACAAGGGCAAACTGCGATTATTATACGAAGCCAACCCGATGTCCTTCGTGGTCGAGCAGGCCGGCGGCAGAGCCCGCGATGGCGGCCAGCGCGTCCTCGAAATCATTCCAGAACAACTACACCAGCGTACCCCACTCATCGTCGGAAGCCCGAAGAACGTCGAAGAAGTCGAACGTTTTTTGACCCTGTAGCAACCTGTTCGTTGGGGGCGCTCCGGTTTATTGCCTTGAAATTCACGGTTTCGTAATCCGTCCAAAGGAAACTATTGACCCCCGTTGGCGTTAGAGAGCTTGACACTCATCGAGAACAGCCGAGGGATCAGGCCCGCTGACGCTGTAGCAACCGTTGAGAATGGGTTTTACCCAGCCTTTTTAGGCAAATTCTTAAGTCGAGGTGCTAACTCCTGCTGACATCGGACGATGTCGGAAAGATGAGCCGAAGGTGGCGCGCTATGTTAATAGCCGCCAAATGGATAACAAAAATATCCAGAAAAGACATAGACCTGCTGAAAGACGCAGGTCCTCCGGAGGGATGGTAGATCATCCGCGGAGCGTCATAAAGACCTATTCGGCATGAGCGCCTGCTTCGCGCACCCATGGTGCACTCAGCGTAACGCGCTCCTCTTTCCGGATAGGGCTTTTTGTTTTTAAAGCCCTGTATCCGGAAATTGCCTCATCCGTGGTCGCGACGTAACCGGCGTGACCACGCCCTGGACTGTCTCATGAGTGTCCCAAATCATTTCACTCATGCGACAAGAAACACGAACGATTGTAGCGACCACGCACACCGATCCGGCCTATGGGTCGATCGGGACCCCAATTTACCAGACCTCGAATTTTCGTTTTAAGAAACCGGGGGAATCCACCGGTTTCGATTACACCCGGAGCGGGAACCCTACGCGAGCCACGCTGGAAGACGTCCTTGCCGACTTAGAAGGTGGGGCGAAAGCCGTTGCCATCGCCACCGGCATGGCGGCTATTGCGACCGTCCTTTCGCACTTCGACCGCGGCGCCCATATAATTGCCACGCACGATTGCTACGGAGGCACGGCGCGTTTGCTTAGACTGCTGGAAGCGCAGGGCAAACTCGAAGTTTCCTTCGTCGATCTGGGCGATCCTGTGGCCGTCCGGAACGAAATTCGCCCTGAGACCGCCTGCCTCTGGATCGAAACGCCGAGCAACCCGCTCCTGCAGGTCGTGGACGTTCGTGCGCTCGTCGCGCTCGCAAAAGTATATGGACTGCTGGTCGCCGTCGATAATACGTTCCTGTCCCCGTTCTTCTTTCGACCGCTGGAACTCGGAGCGGATGTCGTTGTCCATTCCACGACAAAATGGCTGAACGGCCATTCGGATGTCGTCGGAGGGGCGATCGTCGCACGGACCCGTGAACTCGGGGGGCGGTTCTATTATCTGGCGAATGCCCTCGGGACGACGACCGGCTCGTTCGATTCGTGGCTCGTGCTCCGCGGGATCAAGACGCTGGCCGTCCGCATGAAACAACACGAAGCCAACGCTCAGCAGGTCGCGGAATTTTTGTCTCAACATCCTGCCGTGAGCGAAGTCTATTATCCCGGCCTTCCGACGCATGCGACGCACGCGCTCGCCAAAGAACAATTCTCGGGATTTGGAGGCGTGATCAGTTTCCGAATTGCGAATGGAACGATCAACGAGGTCCTTGCCGGGACCAAAATATTTTCGCTTGCCGAATCGCTCGGAGGCGTAGAATCGCTCATCGAGCATCCTGCAACGATGAGCCACGCCTCGATGGCGCCCGAATTACGCGAACGCGCCGGTATCACGAACGATCTGATCCGAATCTCTATCGGGATCGAACACGCGGACGATCTCATCCAGGACCTTTCGAGTGCGCTGGGTCAGGCAACGCCTAAACTTCATTCCCAGAACGCATTCTCGTTTCGCGCAGAATGAATACCGGAAACGCGAAGTAAATATCTAAACTGCGAAATAAATATCGGAAACGCGAAATGAATACTCAAAAGAACTTTTTTCGGATCCCGGGTCCGTTTCCGCTCGACTCGGGAGCGGCACTGTCGGAAATAGAGATCGCCTATCATTCCTATGGAACGAAAAATGAAGCCGGAACCAATACGGTCCTCGTGCTCCATGCGCTTACCGGCTCCAGCGCCGCGCACGAATGGTGGAGCGGCCTGATCGGCAGCGGAGCATTACTCGATCCGGAACGCTACTTTATCGTTGCCCCGAACCTCCTCGGAAGCTGTTATGGCACGACCGGACCCGAGAGCCTGAATCCGCGGACCGGCCGGCCATACCTCGCCTCATTTCCGGAAATCACTCCTCGGGACATGGCCCGTGTCGTACTTCGATTGTTAGACGCCCTCCACATTGAAACGGTCCATCTTGCGATCGGCGGGTCGCTGGGCGGCATGGTCGTGCTCGAGCTGGCCTTGCTCGCGGGGGAACGTTTCGAGCGCATTGCCCCGATCGCCGTCTCCGCGGCGCATTCGGCGTGGAGGCTCGCTTTTAGTTCTACGGTCCGTAAGACGATCCTGGCGTTCGACCCCTCGCTCCAAAATCGCGAGCAACTGGTCCGTGGAATGAAGCTTGCGCGTCAGATCGCCATGGCGACCTATCGCTCCGCCGAAGAGTTCGACGCTCGGTTCGCGCGCCGCCGGAACGGGCCGCTCTTCGAAGTCGAATCGTATCTCGAACACCAGGGTGAAAAGATCGCGGCCCGGTTCTCCCCCTATTCGTATCTTACCATGACGCGTGCTATGGAACTTTACGATCTGGCACAAGGCCAGAGCGTGGAACGCGCCGCCCGAAGCCTGCACGGCCGTGCACTCTTTGTCGGAATCTCTTCGGACCTGTTATATCCTCCGCAGGAGATCGAGCACGTTGCTTCCCTGGTCCCCAACGCGGAGTACCGCACGCTCGAGGCCGTCCATGGCCATGATTCGTTCCTTGTCGACACGGGGGCACTCGCCACGCTCCTCCGGCCATTTTTAGAGTCGAGGACAAACACGCCGTCAAGGCCGGTCCGCATCCACCCTATCCTTTCCGAGCACAACATTTCCGAGGAGGCCGTAGCAGCATGACGACAGAAATCAGACCTCACTCGCTTTTCGCGCGACCGCAAAAGCACATTCGGAGGCTTCGAATCGCCCTCGCCGGTTTTGGCGTCGTGGGAACCGGAGTCTGGCAGGTGCTCACCGCAAAACGGCAGGAATTCCGCCGGCAATTTTCGACGGAAATCGAAATTGCCGGCATCGCCGTCCGCGACCTCGAAAAACCACGGGACGCCGAAGCTCCGGCCACGCTCTTTACGGACCGTCCCGAACAATTGCTGGAAGATGGTTCCATCGACGTCGTCCTCGAACTCATGGGCGGCCGGTACGAAGCCGCTTCGTTTATCGAACGCGCGCTCGAAGGCCGCAAACACGTGATCACGGCGAACAAGCTCGTGCTCGCGCACGAACTTCCGCGCCTTGCGACCGTCGCCGAACGGCACGGCGTGGAACTTCTCTACTCCGCTTCGGTCTGCGGAAGCGTTCCCGTCCTTGCCGCGCTGGACGAACTCCGGGAGCGCGATAACATTCGTTCCATTCGCGGGATCGTCAACGGTTCGACGAACTTTATCCTCACGCGCATGGCCGAACCAGGCACGAGCTATGAATCGGCCTGTGCCGAAGCCCGCGCGCGCGGATTCTTGGAAGCGGACCCGACGCTCGATGTCTCCGGTGCCGATGCCGCGCAAAAACTTTCGGTCCTCGCGTATCACGCGTTCCGCGAACATATTCCACCCATGGATATTATTACCGAAGGCATCGAGCGCATCACGGCGGAGGACATCGCGCTTGCGCGCGAGCACGGAGAGACGATCAAACTGATCGCCGGCGCTTCGAAACATCCGGAGACCGGAGCGGTCGAAGCCCGCGTCCGTCCGGAGCGGATTCCCGTTTCGCACCTTTTTGCTCATACTCGGGACGAGTTCAATGCCCTCGAAATTGCAGCGGTCCATGCGGGACCGCAGGTGCTCTATGGCAAAGGCGCCGGAAGCCTCCCGACCGCCAGCGCCGTCGTCAGCGATCTTGTCTCCCTGATCAAAGCCGATAACGATTTTAACACTTCCCCGTCGAAGAACTTTTAATAACGTCATTGCGAGGAACCCGAAGCGCGGTCCCCGAGAAGTTGGGGAAGCAATCCGTGAAATTCGTGAATTTTAAAGGTCACTCCCGCGAATAGCCGGTCCTCGACCTGATCGGGGACGGAAATCCGGCCCGTAATGTCATTCCCGCGAAGGCGGGAATCCAGGCGGTATTTGAAATCTCACGCTACCCGGTCATTCGAGCACTGGATACCAGCATCCGCGGGTATGACAAAGCTGGTTTTTATGGGTCCTGGACGATGAATGAAAGTTAGAGAACCATCCTTAGTGTTCAGGAATTAGTACAGTAGGGACTGCGATCTATGGCCCATATTCTCATTATCGACGACGAAGCCGGGATCCGCGATACGCTCGCGATGATCTTCGAGTACGAGCAGCATCAGGTGACGACGGCCGAGAGCGGCATCGAAGGGCTTCGGCTCGCGCAGGACTCCGAAGGGCCGATCGACTGCATCCTGCTCGATGTCAAAATGCCAGGGATGGACGGCATCGAGACGCTCGAAAAGCTGAAGGAAGTGCGCCCGGAAGTGCCGGTCATCATGATCTCGGGCCATGGCACGATCGAAACCGCGGTCGAAGCGACGAAGCGCGGGGCATTCGATTTCGTCGAGAAACCGCCGGACCGCCAGCGGCTGCTGCTTTTGGTACGGAATGCGACCGAAAAAAAGCAGCTCGTAAGCGAGAACCGCGTGATGCGGGAGCGGCTGCGGGGCAAGGAACGGATGCTGGGAACTTCCGCCGCGATGCGGAATATCCGCGCCATTATCGAGCGCGTCGCCCCGACCGAAGCGCGCATCCTGATCACCGGCGAAAATGGGACCGGCAAAGAACTCGTGGCGCGCGCCGTGCACCGGGCGTCCAAGCGGGCGGACAAACCGTTTGTGGAAGTGAATTGCGCGGCGATCCCGAAAGACCTGATCGAAAGCGAGCTGTTCGGCCACGAAAAGGGATCGTTTACAGGCGCCGTCACCCAGCGGATCGGCAAATTCGAACAGGCCGATATGGGAACGCTTTTTTTGGACGAGGTCGGCGACATGTCGCTCGAAGCGCAGGCGAAAATGCTGCGTGTGATCGAGGAGGGCCGTTTGGAGCGGGTCGGAAGTTCGACGGGGCGTCCTATACCGGTCAACGTGCGCATCCTGGCCGCGACGAATAAGAATTTATCGGAAGAAATTCGCCACGGCCGCTTCCGCGAAGATTTGTATCATCGGTTGAACGTGATCCCCGTCTACGTTCCGCCGCTCCGCGAGCGGCGCGAGGATATCCCGATGTTAGTACGCGCCTTTGGCGAAGAGTTTGCGACCGAGATGAACCGGAAGCCGGTCCGCTTCGACGATGCGGCGATGAAGTTGCTCACGTCGCTGCCGTTTACGGGCAATATTCGCGAACTGCGCAACGTGATCGAGCGCATTGTAATCCTCGTGCCGGGGGACATCGTTCGCGTCGAAGACGTCGAACGTCTTGGCCTTGCGTTCTCCGTGAGCGATGCCGTGCCATCTGCTTCGAACGGCCACCCATCAAGCGGCCCCGCTCCGAACGGCGAAGAGACAAAACCGCTGGCGCAAAATGACGACCTTGCCCGGAGCGTTATCCTTACTTCGGCCGACCGCAGGCGTATGGAAAACGTTCACGAAACGCACGAGCGGTACTCGCTCGTAAATTCACATCCGCTCGATGAGGCGATGCAGGCGCCGACGTTCCAGGAATTCAAGGACCGTGCGGAAAAAGCCTACATCGAAGAGAAGTTACGAGAGCAGAACTGGAACATTAGCCGCACGGCCGAAGCGCTCGATATTCAGCGCTCGCACTTATATACAAAGATGCGAAAGTTCAATCTTATGAAGGACGGACGGGAAGGCATTCCGGAAGAGGATAAGAACGAGGTCGATCCAGGCGCGGTCGATCTCGATCTGGATGACGATGTCCTGTAACGAAGATCGGTCCGTGAATCTTAAACCATGAGTGGTGGATGAATGCGTTTTCGGCGGCTGTTTCGAACCAACGCGCGAAAATAGTCGTTTGAACACGCGAATTTTCGATCCTCCTTTTTGTAGTATCTCTGTTTGTAACGCAGAGCATTTGTAACGTATAAGAGGATTTGTAACGTAGTAAGAAGAGTATGGGTGAATCACTGAAAGAAAAAATGGAACTGGCGCTTGCCAACGGGTTCGAACGCGCACAGGATGACAAGGTCCGTGAACTCAATCGCCTCTCCGTCACCGGCAAGCAGATCTCTCGCAAAGACTACAATACCCGCAATCTGGCTGAACTGTACCGCGAACTGGGCCTCGAATATCCGGCCGGAACACCGCTCGGAGAATTCCAAAAGAATTAATGCGGCATGACGGGCCGGTATTTGACCCTCATTCGTTCCCACCAATCGAGGAAATCGCGGAAATAGAGCCGCTGGGGCTGTAGCAATAAATTATAATCGCCCGCGCAGGCATCGAACGATAGGTTCGCGGCCGATAGTCGCGCCGTGAGCGGGACAATCTTGACGAAATAGTGCTCGTCGCCGGCACATTGTTGTGTTACGTCCAGGGAGTCAATAGCATAGAGCTTTCCCTCACGGATCAGCATACGGAGTGTATCCATATCGGGTGGATCGAGTGCCGCCATGGCATTCAGGTTTTGATAATTCTGCCTGGAGTCCCGCACGGCCGTGCGAATATCGATCATCCCGGTGGTGTCCATCGTCCAGGAATCGGCCGGTTTATCGGGAAGCCCGGTGGCACTGATAAAAAAACTAAACTTGAAATGGGGCGGCAGCCCATTCTGCGGCGGTGGGGCCACGGGTTTTGAAACGTTCCCACCCTCTTTCGGCGCCGCGCACGAAACGAATAACAGAAGAAAAAATACTCTGAAAAAAGATTTTTGCATGCTATTGCAGTAAATCGAGAACGGCGTCCATCGAAGGGACCGACTCGCTGAAGGTCTTTACAACAAATCCCGGCAGGGATTCGAATTCCCGGTCGAGATAAGGATTTCCAAAGAGGACGAGCCCTTTTAAAATAATTCCCGATCCCGCGCTCTGTTCTGCGAGTGCCCGTGCGATATCCGGAATGGTGGTCTCGGTCGTCGGCGTAGAAACATAGCCACGAACGCGATGAAAGATAACGACGATCGTCTGGGGATCGAGTTCGATCCGTTGCGCGGGCCACTCGGACGTCGAGAGCGTCGTGACCGGCACGGAGGGGAACATCCGCTCGGCAAAGGAGGCCGCTTTTCTTTTTGGTTCCGGCCGGTCCTCGCAGAGGACCACCATATTGGCGCCCGCCGCAGAGGGATGACCCGCGATCTCCATCGCCTGCTTTGCGATCTCTTCCGCAAGTTCGGAGTGCGGCCCGGCGAGTGCTTCAAGCTTCCGGACATCGACCGAACCGGGATCGATCGCAGAGAACGATTTTAATTTCCGGATCCGCGCGAGCTTTCGATCGAGTTCATGTTCTGAAATTCTTCCGTTCGTAAATGCCGACCGGAGTGCTCCACACGCCTCTTCGGCTTCCGGAGGCATGAGGAGTATATCGGCGCCGGCTTCGAATGCGAGGACGAGCGCCTCTTCCCTGCCGAGATGCTTGGTGATCGCCTGCATCTCAAGCGCGTCGGTTACGATGACGCCGTCAAAGTGCATGCGCTCGCGCAATAACGTTTCCGTGAGCACGCGCGACAGCGTAGCCGGGAGCGCCGCTTCCTGTGAAGACGCCCCGAGATACGCGGCAAGGAGCGGCGCTGCAAGGTGCCCGGTCATGATCGCCTGAACGCCCGCTTCGATCGCCCGCTCGAACGGCGGGAGTTCGATCTTTTGGAACTCTTCCCAATTCCTCTCGAGGACCGGTAGCTCGCGATGGGAATCGACGGCCGTATCGCCATGCCCGGGAAAATGTTTTGCGGTCGCGGCCACGGACTCCGCCTGGACGCCGCGCAGGAATTCCGTTCCATAGGACGACACCGTTTCGGGATCGTCGCCAAAGGCGCGCGTATTGATGATCGGGTTCTCTGGATTCGAGTTCACGTCCATCACGGGCGCAAAATTCCAGTGAATTCCAACGGCCCGCATTTCCCGGGCGATCGCTCGGCCGGTTTCGAAGGCTAACGAAGGGTCCCCCGTCTTTGCAATGGCCATGGGGTCCGGAAACTCCGTTCCCGAATCGTTCGAGGCCATAGAACGAAAACGCATGGGAAGCCCGAATTCGCAATCGGCCGAAAAGAGCAGCGATCCATTTGCCTCTGCCTGAAGGTCGAGCACGGCACGCTCGACTTCTTTTGTGGACCCGCCAAAGAGGCAAAATCCACCGACGCGATATTGCCGGACCAGCCGAACGATGCGATCGCGGTACTCACGGTCGTCAGAAAAGCGCTCGATCTCGAGCCTCGGCATCAGGCATTGGCCGATCTTTTCGGTTGCGCTATCGCTCGGAGATATCATGACGAAGAACGGTTAACAGTTGCAGATTCGCGATTAGTCCCGTAGGAAGCGCACGAACGGAGCTTTTGCGTCCCCTGCGGAGGTTAGGAGCTTCGCGATATGCAACTGACTCCTTCGCAGAAAAAAGCACTCTCCGTCGAACGGCACCTTGCCGTAATAGCCAATGCAGGTTCCGGAAAAACTCGCGTGCTTGTCAAGCGATATGTCGATCTTTTCGAACGGTACGACGACCTGAGCACTCGGAACGTGGTGGCGATCACGTTCACCGAAAATGCCGCCGCCGAACTTCGCAAGCGGATCGCGGACGAAGTTCAGGAACGGCTTTCCGCGCTGCCACTCACGGAACGTGGACGTCGCGGCGCTCTTCTTCGTCTTCGCGATTCGCTGCCCAATGCCTTCATTGCCACGATCCACGGTTTCGCGGCGCGGATCCTTCGGGCTTATCCGGTCGAAGCCAATATCGATGCGAACTTTACAATTACGACCGGCGCCGACCAGCGGCTCATGCTCGAAGATGCGATCGGTCGAATTTTTTATAAGACGCTCGAGAATGCCTATCGTCTTGCGGAGGCCGAACCGACCGCTCCCGCCGATCGTAACTCGCAGACGACGGCTATGCTGCGGCTTTTTCGGACGTTTGGCCGGCAGGTCGTGACCGAGCTCGTTCGAACATTGCTGCAAAATCGCGCTCGTTCGCGCCGCGTGCAAAAGGATCTGCTGGCAAAGAGCGATGAGGCCGTGCTCGAAGTGTGGCAAGGAGAACTCGAACGCGTCCTTGCACGGGCCGTATCGGACCGCACGGCCGCGTTGCTTGCCGAACTTACGCCATATTTCAAGCCGGGAGTTCGCGGTCAGGAAATGGTCTCCCTGCTCGCTCCGTATTCGAGTGCCACAGGATTTTTCGAACGCGCGAGCGCTTTTTTCGCTGCGATGAATGCGCTCGTGACCGGTCAGGGAACCATAAATTCCCACCGTGTGAAGGTGGACGAACTACCGGCGGGAATTTCCTTCGCGCTATCCGACCTCGTCGCGTGGTTCAAACGCACGAATTCATTGCTCGCATGCTGCCCGCGGTCGCAAACGGACTTTTACGCAGAGCACCGCGAATACCTTACGTATCTTCGGACGGTTTTTGCGCTCTTCGATGACGTTCTCTCGGAGTACAACTCGTTCAAAACGAACGAGGCGCTTCTCGACTTCGACGATCTTATCGACCGCCTTATGATCCTTCTTGAGAATTCGGAGATTCGCGCGGAACTTTCAAAAGAATTGCGGTTCCTGATGATCGACGAATATCAGGACACCGATGAGAGCCAGTTTACACTGGCCCACGCCCTGACGCAGGCCTTTGGCAGCGAGAATAACCTTGCCGTCGTGGGCGATCCCAAGCAGGCGATCTATACCTTCCGCAATGCGGACGCGGAAGTCTTCGCCGCCACGACCGAAGCGATTCGCAGCCAGGCGTTCTCGGTCCGAGCCGGCGAAGAATCGATCCGGCTCGGCCTTTCCGCGGAGGAAGAACGCGGTTCGATCCTTTTAGGGGAAACGTTCCGAATGACGCGGGCGCCGATCTCGGCGATCAACCGATTATTTCGTACGGTCCTGCCCGCCGCTGCCGGAGCGGTTTCCAATACGGTGGTAGAATATTCCGATCTCGTCCATGGCCGAACCACAACGCTCCCTGGAACGGTCGAGTGGCTGTGTCCGCCGGCACCCTCGAAGACGAAGGCGAGCGCTCCCGAAGACGGCGAGAATTCCGGCGACGAAATAAGCGATTCGATCGAGTCCGAGCTTATCGCGCGGAAAATCAGGGAGATGGTGGGGAATGATTCCTATTCCGTCGAGCGGGACGGCGACGTTCGGCAAGCCCAGTATAGCAACATTGCGATTGTCGTTCGTTCTCGCAACGGCCTTCCGGAGTTGGAACGCGCACTCCGGGAAGCCAACATTCCATATTCTGTTTCCAAAGGCGCGGGATTCTATAAACAGCCCGAGATCCAGGACATAGCGAGCTACCTCACTTTCCTGACACGGCCGGCCGACGATATTGCACTCGCCGCGATCCTTCGCTCCCCGTTCTTTTCGATTTCAGACGACCAACTGTTTCAGGTATCACACTATAACCGGGCGCAGGGTCCCTCGGCAGAGCGTGCATGGACGTTCTGGGACCAGTTGCAGCACTACGCAACTGCTCACGATGCCCCACTCCTTCGACGCGCCATTCGGGAACTCCGTGAGAACCTCGCGCTCGCCGGGCGAACGTCCACCGCGTTCCTTGTAGAGAAGATCTATGCGGAATCGGCGATTTTTGCGACCCTTTTGAGGGCGCCGCAGGGCCAGCAAAAGATCGCGAATCTGGAAAAATTCCTTTCCCGGGCCCGAACTTCGGACATGACCGGCTTTTCGAGCCTCTTCGATTTTATCGATCGGATTCAATACCTTACCGATTCCGAAGAGCAGGAGTCGCAAGCCGATCTTCCGGACGATACTTCGAACGCGGTACAGATCATGACGGTGCATGCCGCCAAGGGACTGGAGTTCCCAATCGTGATCGTTCCCTTTCTTCAAAAGAAATTCAAGTTCGATCATCGGAACCTCCTCGACAAGCAGCTCGGGCTGCAACTACAGTTCGAAGGCCGGGAGCGGCAGCCTCTGATCTCAGCGCTTATTCGCGAACGCTCGCGAGCGAACGTGATTCAGGAGGAGAAGCGAATTCTCTATGTGGCCATGACGCGCGCCCGGGACCATCTCGTGCTATCCTCCGCGCTTCCGGAGCGACCGCAGGACAACTCCTGGCTTGCGTGGGTCTCGGACGTGTTCGGCCTGCCTCGAGAGGGCGAAGAATACTTGTTCGAAGAACGGATCGAAATTTATGACGGCGATTCCGAGCAGCGCCACAGTGAAACATTCACGCTTCGGATTCCTCTCATTCGGTCCGCTTCGCAAATCCCGAACGACAAACCGCAGAATACCAAAGTCCAGGAAAAGAGAACGATCGCGTTTCATCTCGAAGCCCTCCCGGTACTTCACCCCATCGGCCGATATAGCGCAACGCAATTGCTCCGGCATGCCGAATGCCCGACCAAATATTTTCTTTCCTATTCTCTTGGCATGCCGGAGGATGCCATGCTTCCATTCGAGCATGACGAAGAATATCGTTCCGATCGGACGTCCGGAACGGTGCTGGGCCGACTGGTGCATGCAACGATGGACCGGATCGATACGCTCGCGCCCCTGGGGGAACTCGATCGCGACCGGTTCGATCGCACCGTCGGATCCCTGCTTCCGAACCATGGCATTCGGGAGAAGAAGGAACAAACTCATTATTCGAATGAAGTCAACGCTCATATTTCGCGATTTTTAGCTTCCGAAGTTGGGAAGGAAGTCCTTCGGTCGGGAGATGCGCACACCGAATACGCCCTGCAGGCAACGCTCGCGGACGGCGATATTCTCTACGGCATTATCGATCGGCTGTATCGTAATGCGGAAGGCATCTGGACGGTGCTCGATTACAAGACGGAAGCATCGGAACGAAAAGAAAAGAGCCTCGGCCGCTATACGTCCCAACTCCGTTTTTATGCCTATCTCGTCCATTTGTTCGATCCGACGGCCGCGCAGGTGAATGCCGTTCTCTTCTATACTGCGACCGGCGAAAGCGTTTTTTTCGAATTTTCAACGAATGACTTTGAGACGTTCGAACAGGAATGCAAAGCGCAGATCGAACAGATCCGTAGCGACGAACTCGTTCCCAGGCTCGACCTCCTCACGAGAAATACAGAACACTGTCCGGAATGCCGCTATTTCGAGAAACAGGACATGCAGTGCATCGTGCTTACAGCTTCAAAAGCCGACGGAAACGCCCAGCAGATAACCCATTTCGCTTACGCCCCGTAGTCCCGGCCCATTATACGCTTCTCCGCCCGGTGAAACGGGCCCCAGCGCCGGAAAGGACCAATAGCGCCCTTGCAACATAATTCCTATATCATACGACGATGTTACGATCAGCGAATATCGCGCGCGGATCATGATCGTAAAGAGAAGGTCGTTCCAAAGCGTTGCGGCGTCATAGTGCGTTTGAGTTCCCAGCGAATCGCGGACGTTCGCGCCGGCCGTTCCCAGCCCATACCCCACCCCCAGTCCCGCTCCAAGGCGAAATCCCGACTCGCTGACAAAATTTAAAACGGTCTCCAGGCCCAGCGTCGTCATTGAAAGGGACTCATCGACCGAAGCCGAAAAATTCTGGTAGCGCCCGTTAAAAAGATAGTTTGTCCAAACCCCTTTCCAGGAGCGCGTCTCATCGATATGCTCGGCGAAGATGGCGAGCGATTGGACGCCATTCGTCGCGACGTTGTAATAAAGATGCTCAATGGTCGGATTCGTAAAAAATCCACGGTTCGTTTCATTCGGGGCTATCAGCGGCTTTTGGCCGTTCTCCACAAACCAGAAGCCGACTTCATGCGGCATGTTCTGGGCAAAAAGGAAAGCGGAAGGATAAAAAACGAAGATGCAGAACAAAATTCGAATATCATGGATCGAAGAAGGAGCGTTCCCTCTTCGACAATACCCGGAACCGGAAACCTCAGATCCGATCAATAGACGCGTTTTTTGGGCTTGTATTTTGTAACGGAAACCGGACGATATTCGATACGCGGTCTGGACGTACCATTCTGGTATGCAAAGGTATGCTTCATCCAGTTTTGGTCGTCGCGCTCGGGGAAATCTTCTCGAGCATGCCCGCCTCGCGACTCGGTACGATTGAGCGCGCAGGTCACCACCAGTTCTGCGGTATCGAGCAAGTTCCCAAGCTCGATGGCCTCTAAAAGGTCGGTATTGAACTGCATGCCTTTGTCATCGATCGTGACCGACTTATACTTCTCACGAAGAGCTTCGATCTTCGTGAGCGCACCTTGCAGGCCTTTCGCATCGCGGAAAATACCGCAATCGTCCATCATGACCTGCTGGAGTTCCGTCCGGAGCGGCGCGGGGCGATTTCCTTTTTCGCGCGATTTTATGGTAGCGATCATTTCGCGCGTTCGTTCGCCGGCCTGTGCCGGCAGCTTCGGGAACTCAGCGCCAGACTTGAGAAATTGGACAATGGCTTTTCCACCGCGGCGTCCGAAGACGATAAGATCGAGCAGGGAATTCGTTCCTAGGCGGTTGGCCCCATGGACGCTCACGCAGGCACATTCGCCGGCGGCATAGAATCCACGCACGATCCCGTCCTTATGATCGAGCCGGACGCGGCCATCGACGTCGGTCGGAATACCGCCCATTACGTAATGGGCCGTCGGCTGGATGGGAACTCCTTCGCGCGTCGGTTCGACCCCGAGATACGTCCGGGCAAAGCCCGTGATCTCGGGAAGTTTTTCGTTGATGACGGAGGCCGGAAGGTGCGTGAGGTCGAGATTGACGTACTGCGTTCCATCGGAACCCATGATGCCGCGGCCTTCGCGAATTTCTGTAATGATCGCGCGAGAGACCATATCGCGCGGCGCGAGGTCCTTTACGGTCGGAGCATATCGTTCCATAAACCGCTCCCCGTCCTTATTGCGCAGGATCCCGCCTTCGCCCCGGGCCGCTTCGCTGACCAGAATTCCCAACTTCCACAGTCCCGTCGGATGGAACTGCATGAATTCCATGTCTTCGAGCGGAAGGCCGGCATGGTAGGCAAGCATAAAGCCGTCACCCGTCCCCACATGCGCGTTCGACGTGATACGCCAGATCCTCCCATTGCCGCCGGTCGCAAACATGACCACTTTCGAATGGAAGACATGTATTTCGCCCGTTAAAATTTCGATCGCGACGACACCGCTCACTTCGCCGTTCTCAGAGAGGAGTTCGGTCACAAAAAACTCGCTGAAAAAACGGACGTTATTCTTAATGCAATTTTCGTAGAGCGTGTGCAGCATCACGTGCCCGGTGCGGTCCGCCGAATAGCAGGAACGCATAACCGCCACGCGTTTCGAATCGGGATCGTTGGGATCCGTCGGCCGTGTATGGCCTCCGAAACGGCGTTGGGCAATCTTGCCTTCGGGCGTACGGGAGAATGGCATACCCATGTGCTCGAGCTCGATCACGGCACGTGGCGCGTCCTGGCACATCGTCTCGATCGCGTCCTGATCGCCCAGATAATCCGATCCTTTGACGGTATCGTAAGCATGCCACTCCGGGCTATCCTCCTCAAGGTTTCCCAGGGCTGCACAAACGCCACCCTGTGCGGCGCCGGTATGAGAACGAAGTGGGTGGACTTTGGTGAGTACGGCGCAAGTATAACCGTGGGGAATTTCGGCTGCCGCGCGAAGGCCTGCGCCTCCGGCTCCTACGATAATAACGTCAAACTGGTGTGTCATGTGAGTCGCGCCTTCAAACAGTCGGGAGAATGTAGTGGTGCGTACAAAATTACGAAATTTAGGGCTGCGCTAAAGGCGACAAACTTAAAATAAGCTATCGTCGTCGTCCATGCTATTTTCTTCGGAGGCGGGTGGCATTTCTTCGTGAACCATGGCCAGTTTTTCGACACGGAGTTCAGCCTCGGCAAGCACCGCTTTCAATTTTTCGGAAAGTGCCATGGCTTCTTCATAGAGCGTCAGCATTTCGGCCAGCGGGACGTTGCCGGCTTCCAGGCGATCGACGATCGTAGCAAGCCGCTCGAATTCGGATTCGAACGAGGTTCGCGAAGTTTCTGCAGGGTTCTTGCGAGGCATAGAGGTATCACAAAGCTTTCACTGCGCGACAAGGTTTCCTCAATCGAACCGGACCGAAATTCTGCCATCGGCAAAGACCAGAATACCGTTCTTTTCTTCGCGCTCCAGGAGCTGTGAAAGCCTGGGAATGATTGCTCCGTCGGCCGTTTCGAGTGCGGTAAAGCCGCGATCGAGTACCCGGTCTGGGTTCATCGCGGCGAGCTTCGCGCTATCGCGTTCGAGCCGCAGTCGCAACCGTTCGAGCGAATGAACGACAGAACGTGTCGCGTCCAGAATTTCGGAATTCAATCGACCTCGCCGCTGCTCGACGGCATTAGAAAGCGAAAGCAGCAATGAACGAGCGTTGGACGCCATTTCGAGTTCTCGGCGGTGACGGGCGACCTCAGAACGAGTATGGCGGACGAGCCCTTCGCGCACGGCATCGATCATCGAAAGAAGTTCCTCGCGGTCCGGTGTTGCAAGTTCCGCGGCCGCCGTCGGAGTGGGCGCCCGAAGATCGGCGACAAAGTCTGCAAGTGTAAAATCGATCTCATGCCCGACCGCGCTGATCACGGGGATCTTCGAAGCGAAGATCGCCCGCACCACCGCCTCTTCGTTAAAGCACCACAGGTCTTCCAGGGAACCTCCGCCGCGTCCTACGATGAGGACATCGACTCCGCTCTTTTTATCCGGAAGTCGAGTGCCAACGGTATAAAGATTAAATTCCTGGATCGCTCGTGCAATTTCAAGTTCAGCACCCACCCCTTGCACCGCACACGGCCGCACGATCACGTTCGCGACCGGAAACCGGCGGCGAAGCACAGTAAGAATGTCCTGTAGTGCCGCTCCGCTTTCGCTCGTTACAATGCCGATCGTCTTCGGGAACTTCGGAATGGGACGCTTTCGGCGTTCGTCGAAAAAACCTTCCGCGAGCAGCCGCGCATATCGTTCTTCGTACGCCCGCTGAAGTTCCCCGATCCCGCTCGCCCGGACCTGGAAGACGTCCAACTGATAATTCCCCCGCGGCGGATAGACGGTGATCCTTCCACGACAGACGACCTTCATTCCGTCTTTCAGGTCGAACGTAAGGAAGCGGCTCTTCCAGAACACGCAGGAGATCTGCGCGTCCGCATCTTTGAGCGTCCAATACCGGTGGCCGGAGCGGTGATCGATGAAGTTCGAGATCTCGCCTTCGACGGTCACGTCCACGAAGGTGCTTTCGAGCAACCCACGAATGTTCTTCGTAAGGGCACCGACCGTCACAGCATGTTCCGGTTCCAGCATCACGGGCTGACTCGAAGAACGAGAAATCGTACCCTCCAAAACCGCTTTATCAGGCATGCCCATTAAAAGGTCTTGCAAAGCCGAAAGTTCATTTCCATTGATAAATACTGTAACCCTGCGGCTTCAGGGCGTTCTTGTCCTACACAAATAAATCGTCAGGCGTCTATATCTATCGTTTCGAGGTCGATGGAGAGCTTCAAACCGGCCGGCTGGTCGTTTAGCCGTGACCGAAAATTAAGATGCAACTGTAACCTTTGACTCCTTTTGGGGTTCTAAGGGCGGTATTTCTCGGTCTGGCCATAGGGCCAAAACAAAAAAATTTATGATCCCACAGCGTGCCCGTTCTCTCGTGGTGCTCACCTTCCTTGCTATGTTTACATCTGGTGCAGCCGCTCAGTCATTATTCCATGACACGGCTTTTTACTTTCCGCACGATTCTTCAGCGGTCATGGGCCGCAGCGTTTGGTTTGCGCCACCCGAACTCTTCGGCCAGAGCACGGCAGCGACCTATTACGAGCTAAATATTACGTCCCCCAAAAACACGATTGCCCATATTCATGTCGCGAACTTCGATGCGTCGGTTTCGGTACAGGCCGGCAAAACGGCAGCCTATGCACTGCCGCTTACGCAGGTCATCAAAACAAGTGGCATTGTGGAGGACAAAGGTTATCATGTATGGTCCGACTCCGCGGATCTCGACCTGATGCTCACAGAAATCCAGACCGCCGATAGCGCCGGAGATGGAATCCATTTACTGCCCGATTTTCAGCTTGGCAGGGATTATATCGTGGCCGGGTACGAAGCCTATTTTTATGGCTCAAGCTCGGACGAATTCGATTATCCCTCCCTGTTTACGATCGTGGCGGAGCACGACAGTACCCTCGTGACGATCACACCGAGCGCCGACCTTCGCGAAGAAACTGAAAGTGCGCCGAACCCGAGCGCCGTCGCGCATCCCAAAGGACAAACATTTACCGAATCGCTGAATAAGGGCCAGTCTGTGCAATATAAGACGGTCATCCCGCAAAATCCCACCGATTACGATGTGACCGGGACGGTCCTGCACTCGAATTACCCGATCGCGGTGATCGGCGGCTGCCAGCGCGCACAAATCCCTGCGACCTACGCGAAATACGATTTTGTCGCCGATATGGTCCCCCCGATCCGCTCCTGGGGAAGAACCTATTATTCAGTGCCATTTTTTCAGGCACCAGGCATTACCGATCACGATGCGAGCACATTCGTCGTCATCGGCAGTCAGGCGGGGCAGACGATCAATATCGTCGATCAAACCGGCGATCATGCGTTCTGCACGCTGGACCATGCATTCGATTTAAGCTCCGCTTCCGACATTTCGGGTCCGGCAAAGTGGTACAGCTCGGCACCCTTCCTGCTTACGCAATATATGAACGGGGCCGATTATCCATCGCAGGAGACGGGGACGTCGGGCTCGCCGGCCATGGCGGTACTTACACCGGCAGAACTCTTTGGGAACTCAGCGACCATTCAAGTCCCACTGTATAATGCATCGTTCACTACCCAATTCGCTCCGTACGTAAACATTATCGTGAATGCGAATGCGAAGTCGGTCACCTTCGACGGTGCAAGCATTGGGAACTGGACAAAGAAACCGATCTCCGGAGAATACACGGTCTATCGCAATCCTATAGGTGCCGTCCAGCCCGGCAGTCACCGAATCGAATCCGATCTGCCGGTCGGCGCTTATGCCTACGCGTATGCAACGCATACCGGCCAGAGCATTACGTATCCTGCTTCACCGGGACTTCTCGCAGCCGCCGGAAACGACCAAATCCCGCCGGTCCTTTCCTGGAATGAAACAAATGGCTGCGACAAAGTTACGATTTCGGACGCTGGCTCGGGGATTTCCTATATCGAGATCGACTCCCTTGTGAACCTCACGATTTCCGGTGACCCCACTTTCATTCCTGGCGATAGCACGAGTTCGACGACGCTCACGGCCTGCCTGGCAGATGCCAGCAAAGCTGCATTCGCGCGTTTTACGGCGTACGACATGACGGGGAATCGAAGTGTGGGAGAAATTTCCTATTCTGTTCCCAGCACCACACTGAAACCGGGTTTTACAATGTCCGCAACGAACTTTGATACCGTTCAGGTGGGCACCAGTAAAACTATTGCCTCGATCGTTCTGAACGACACTTCCTCGGCCTGGCCCATCACGTTCGACTCCATCTGGAGCGATAATCCTGCGTTTAGAGACGGCATGGATGCGCTACCCATCACGCTTAACTCATTCACGTCGGACACGCTCCATATTACGTTCTCGCCCGTAGCAAGCATGACGTATTCCGGGACGTTTCATGTCCGTTCGACTTCCGCGGGAACCCGAACGGTACAGCTTCAGGGAAAGGGATATGCTACGGATGGTGTGATGGCATTGAAGAACAACACTTTAAGTATTTTGCCCGAATCGGACGGTATTCGCATTGCTCTCCACTCCGACTTGAATCCCACTGCCCGCTTCACCCTCCTGAATATTTTAGGTGCGCCGGTCCTCCATGCTTTCGTCAATGGAAATAATCAGGTTATTCCGACCTCGCTTCTTGCGAGAGATATATATTTTTATCACCTCGTAAGCGGCGATCAGGTCTGGTCCGGAAAGATCGTGATCGGCGAGTAATTATTCCCGCATGGCCATGACGGTACGCGTCTCATGCCGGGACGAGGAACTGGCATCGATTCGTAAGAGCACTGCGCCACTCGACTTAGGAAGCGTGTTTAAGCCCATCACCGCATCTCCGGGACCGACATTCCTCGAGATATACATTAGCTCGCGGCCCGTGACATCATACGCCTCTATCGTAACGAGCGCTGCATCGTTCATTGTAAGATCGAGCACGCTGTTCGAGACCATTGGATTTGGATAGACCGATGCCTTCGAGATTAATCCTGCGTCGGCCGTAAAATCGTTCTCCACCGCTGCCGGGGCAAAATTATAATACACCGTGATGATCGCGGGCATCCAGTTCAACGCATAATCGGGACTGCTGAGGTCGGTCGTAATGACAACGGAGTCCTGCTTGGTCATATCCGCCATCAATCTTGTATGATTGCCGGGCGGTGCGATCGTAATCGCCTTGATCTGGGAAGGAATTTGGTATCGGTCCCAGGAGAGCGTAGCAGGGTATTCGAATGCTGAAAGGACGAGTGGGTATTGGATCGTAAAGGTGTCGGTCCCCGGCTTGTACATGATATCGATGAGCGATGCTTCCGTGTCCGATATTTGGAACGCCAGATAAAAGCCCCCCGGTCCCACTACGGGCGGATAATACGCTTCGCCGAAGGCTGTATCGATCCCATCGGTCGCTCGGGCATCGTAGCCGAACGCGACAGGGTAACCGTTCCCGCCGTTTCCGGCGTCGTGGTAGTGCAGGTCCAACCGGAACTCCGGTATCAGCGACTGTGCTCGCGTCCGAGGCACAAAAACCGCGACACCGCACACAACCACTACACCAAGGATCGGATACCGCTTCATTGCATTAAAAAGCTTCATCGCTTCACAAAAAATTGTTGAGTTAAAAACCAAAGAGCGGGAGCTGCTTGGTATAAGCAACTCCCGCTCCGAATAACTCCTGTCGTGGCCGTTTGTTACAAGACCACTCGCATGATCGCTCATGCTTCCGGCCCCCTCCTTATGATCAAGGAGGGGATTGGAAAAGGTTTACCGTTCGAGGCTGAGCGACTGGGTCTGGACAAAATTGCCAGCCTTCATCGTGCAGTAGTAAGTGCCTGACGGCAGGTTCGTGCCATCGAAGAGCGCCTCATGCTGTCCTGCTCCGACCGTGCCGCTCACGAGCGTCGAGACGACCTGGCCGAGCGCATTATAGACGACGAGCGTAACGACCGATTCCTGCGGAACCGTGTACTGGATCGTCGAAGTCTCGTGGAATGGGTTCTCGGTAGCGGTAATCGCGTAGCCGAGTACATTCGCACCGACATTGTCTTCTTTCTCGGCAATGCGGACCTGCTTAACGGTCGCATCCGAGATCGTCACGATGCCGTTATTCGTCGCCGTGCCGAGAACTTTACCGTTCATATCGGTGACTTCGACGGTACCCGAAAGGTTCGTGAAGGTCATCGTGAGCGGGAAGTTCGCCGCATGGAGATCGACGGTATACGACGAGTGATTATAGCTCATCATGCCGCTGTTGGCTTCAAAGCGAGCATCGAAATCGTGGAAGAGCACCGGCATTTCGAAGCTGGCTTCCGGCATCGACGTCGTCGCATGGCCGAAGTAAAGCGTCTGGCCGTTATCCGCAGCATCGCGGACGAGGACGTGCGCAAGCTGGCCTTGCAAATTTCCGATCTCGGCGATCTTACCGGCCGGGTTCTGCGAGGCATGCGTTACTCCCACTTTTGGTGCCGGTGTATTCAGGTTATAAAACCCAGTTGCACTGACTTTGATGAAATATCCTTCGCCCGGTGTGAAGAAATTGGTCTGATCGTACCCGCGTTGCGGCGTGAACTCCCAGAGTGCGTCCGTCTGAGCGATCGGCACTGGAGCGCCATTCGCAGGAGGCGTGAAGAGCATGACCGTACCATCCGAACCATTGAATGTACCGGTGCCGCTCGTGCCGCCAATAGAGTTCCAACCTTGCGAGACCGCAACATTGGTGATCGAATAAGACTTAATCCCGGCAACCGTGATATCGGGTCCGATAAAGTCGCCATAGCGGATCATATAGCCGCGGCCGAACTCAAGGTTATTGCCCGGCGGCTGCACCCAACCGCTCTGCGACGTGTACTGGAACGGAGGCGTTGCCGCATGAGGGAAAATAACAGTCGCATTCGGATTCGGCGGAACAACCGGGAGCGAAATGAGAGTCCAGCTATTGAGCTTCAGGAACGTCCCAAGATTCGCGATCGTAGCCGGCGTATACTCGATATAGAAGTGGTTGATCCGGTGGTCCGTGATCGTGACGCATTCCATACCGTTGACGTCAACTGTTGCATTACGCAAGTCAATGCCTTGCTCGGAACCGTTGAGTGTAAACTTCATGACGATACGAGCGCCATTCGGGAAGTCGTGCGGATCGACGCAGACTTTCACCGGATAGCAGTTCACGTTACCCGGATTGAAATCAACCTGGTAGATAAGCGTCGTATCCGTTTTATCGGAACGAATATCGCGGGTCATACCGATGAAATCGGGGTTTTGGAACGCCGTATCGACGGTGTTATCGAGCGGAACGAAATAAGCGATACACGTACCGTTCGTATCGGCGCCGAGCGTGTCCTCGACGGTCACGCGTTGTTCGCCATAGAGGACGTCAATACCGGACGTCGCTCCGGGGCCTGTTCCAAAGGTCACGATATTGGTGCAGGTCGGTACGCAGCTATTCGTGATGTTCAGGCGAATACCTGTTCCGGACCCACCGGGCTGCGGTTCGTTCGGCGATGCAAGGCGAACGAAGCGTACATGCAGCGTAAGCGGGCTGTTCGAAGTGCCGTAGCTGGTGAACGTTACCGTTGCATAGTAAACACCCGGCGCAAGGCTGGACGGATTAGGAACGTTTAAGAAAACATTCTGCACCGAAGAACCGAAGCTCGTGGCGTAGTTAATATCAGGGAACCCGCTGGGCGAAGTAATCGAGTCGGAGCCACCGGATGGGCCCGTCGCACTGATCTGCAGCCACTGTTGGTCGGAAGAGATCGTAATATTCTGGATCACGGTATTGCCGACGGCGTCACTCAACTGAAGATTACGCGAGACCGAACCGGACGAGACCGTCGGATCGTACACGAGATCGACTAAGAGCGAGTCGTTTGCACTGCCTGGGCCATTGATCTCATAGATCTGAGAGAATGGGCGCAGGAGGAAGGTCGGCTGAGCCGTGACATCGACTTCGCCATAACCGCGATCGAACGGTCCGTTGTACGGGCAACCGACATCGCCGCCGCCACTCGGGCTCGGCAAGCCGCCACCAAAGTTACCTTCGGTGTAGGAGGGAATACCGGTTGGAGATTGTACAAAGAAATCGCCGCTATGATCGTTAAAGGTCGCGGAGTCCAGGTGCAGCAAACCGCTCGTTACGTTGCTCGGAACGACCTTGAAGCGGAGCCACATAAGGACCGCGTTCTTGCATAGGCAATAGGTCGAGGAGTTGATCGGAAGCGGGACCGAGCCGGCGCCCGAAATCCGGATCACGTGCTGGAACGGATTATTCGGATTGTTTGCCGATTGATCGCTGAACTGGACGAAGAACGTCTTCGCCATCGCCGTATCGGTTGGCGTAGCAAGGACGATCGGCGAACCGTGGCCCGTATCGAGCACCATCGCCTGCGTCACGTACCAGAACTGGAAATTAAAGCTCCGGATCGGCTCGAGGTGCTGGCCCTGGATGGTGCCATTGTTGTTCGGGTTGAAGTTCGTATCGACTTCATTATAGCAATACACCGGTACCAGAAAGTACCGATCTCCACCCGGACCCGGAGCCGGGACACGCTCGATCGTGTCACCCTGCAGACCCGGACATTTGAAATTCCGGAGCGAGAGAGTGGGATACGCCTTCAACGTCTGACTGCGGACTGGCGTGATTCCGCACACGAGCACCAGAACGGCGAGAACCGCCGCCCATGAGCCGTATAGCTTGCGCATGGCCTTGTTCTCCTTAGTTATAAAATTGTAAGGGGTCATCATACCTGACAATAATTCGTTTTCAAACACTTTGTTACACCCTCGATGGATGATAAAAAAACTTTTTTGTATGGCTATGGAGCGATCGTAAGATTCGTTCTGAAGATCGTTCCACTCGCGTTCACTTCTGCGGTATACGAACCAGCCGGTATTCCGACGGGAATCGTCCACCTCGCTCCTGCTATCGCGCCGCTCCAGACCATACGTCCAAGCGCATCGTAAACTTCCAGCATTTTTTGTCCTTCGGTACCAGCCGGAAAAACGAATGTTACTTCGCTTACGGCCGGGTTCGGAAAAAGTGAAATCGGATTTCCCTGCTTCGCATTCGAAACGCGGCTCGGTCGTTCTCCTTCGAGGCAGATCGGATTCGCCGTGTAATCAGTATTGCCGATAAGCCCGCCAGGATTCGACGGCCGAAGCGAGACTTCCTCGAGCGCGGTGCAGTTCGTATCGAGCCCCACGAGTCCGACGAAAGAAATTCGCAGGAGCGTGTCGTTACCGGGAATCGGTCCGCTTCCGGAAGAAGCGATCGAAACGCTCTCGCGTCGAAGGCCGCCGGGAAGCGCTACGCTCGAAAACCCAACGACATTTACGTCCTTCACCGGAGTCGCATTAAAGCCCTGGATCGAAAGTGCCGTGCTGTCGTAAACAAAGCTTATGACTGCCGTGCGAATATTCGCGCTATCAAGGCCCGAAGCAAGTACCGGCAGCTCGAACGCGACAGAATCAGGGCTGTAGCCGAGTGTAAACCCTCGCACGACCACGGCCGGAGTGCCAAGCACCACATGTCCCGAGGTCGAAATCGTTCGGACCCATCCATTCTGGAAATGGACCGAATCGACGCCGGTTCCCGATGCGAACATGGGAACGGTTGTATCCCATCGCACAAAGGCCGTATCGGCGAGCGCCCGATCGACTCGAAAACGGATCCCAAATAAAAGCGAATCGCTTAAGTCGATCTCGGATGTTCCGAAAGCGCTGATACCGCGGTGGCTGGTGCCAGCAAGGTTCGTATCTGCAGCCGGAGTCGCCGTTCCATCGAATACATACGCGAGCAGATGGACTTCGGTCGTATCGAAGTCGAATTGCGCCGTGTAGGACATGATGTCGTGTGGTCCGGAAGGTGTAAAACGGTACCGCGCATAAACTGTAACGGTATCTCCGGCTTTAGCCGTGACCGTATCGAAGCGAACCTCGAACAGGCTTTGCGCTTGTGCCGCCAAACACGCGACGAACTGGAAAGCCACTAAGAGAAGCAGCTTTTTCATAGCCATACTTTTTCAATGAACGACGCGCCCCGCTCGAACGCGAGGCGCGAAATACCCAGGATCAGCGAATGACCTGCATCTTCACGGTCTGCGTGAAGTCTGGGGTCACAAGCTGATAGTAATAAAGTCCGCTGGCAACAACGTTGCCACTCGCATCGCGGCCATCCCACTCGGTGGTGTTATGTCCGGCGGCGCGACCTTCGCCACTGACCAGGGTACGAACTTCATGGCCGAGCATGTCATAAACGCGAAGCGTCACATTCTCCGGCGCGGCCAGATTAAAGCCGATCGTCGTTTCGCCACCGGCGTTAACGACAAACGGATTCGGCATATTTTGTTCGAGCGAACTTCCCGCGCTGCTACCATCCGCACTCGTAAGCTTGAGCGCGACATGCGAGGAGGGAAGATCGGCATCGTTCACTTTTACATTCGCAAGATCGAACTCCGCATTCGTTCCGGAGGTCTGGCGCAGTTCGATGTAGCCGACGGTCGCACCATCGGAGTAGTTGCCGCTCGTGGCAAGCACGACGCGCCCGGTAGAGCCGTTCGAGGCCATGAGCGTTCCCTGCGGGGAACGGGTTCCAACGAACTGGAGACCGGAATTCTCGAGGCCCTTAAGATCCATCTGGATCGAAAGTGCGCCATTGACCGTACCGCGTACCGTGATCGGCACGAGAACCGTATTACCCGTTACCTGAACGTTCGAAGCGTCCGCAACGATACCCGAGACGTCGGTCGTATGAATATCGGCCGCCTTGTATCCGGGAACCGGAAGCGGAAGTGGCCACGGAAGCACCGCGAGTTTGCCCGCTAAGTACATCAGGATGTACGCGGCATCGTATGGCGTTGTATAGTAGAAGTAGGCGCCATAGGTTGGGTTATAAACCCGGCCGTTATGGTTAGCATCACCGTGGAACGCATTTCTGCCTTCGACCGAATCGAGTGGAACGTCCGTCGCCGCGGCGGTAAGAACAAGTTCCGCATCGTTAAGCGTGACAAAGCGGTTCTGATGCGTGCGGACATTAACGTCCGAGCTATAAATCTGGGAAAGATCGGCATCGCCATCGCCCCACTGCGAAAGGAACGCGCGGCCCTGCGGGATGAGATAGATTGCACGGCCCGGCAGACCCGAAGGCGGCCATATGGTCGTGCGGGTCGAAGTGTTCAACCGAGTGGAATCACCATTGAACTGTGCGGTCGTGTACATCGCATTGATGTGCGTGAATCCGACAGAATCTTCGGCACCGACTGCATCGCCGGCCGTTTGGACATTACCACTGCCGATCGGGCCGTATGCGTATTCGATGGTCGCGCGATCGTCCGGGGCGGACTGATCGTTCGCCATCGGATTTTCGCGGATGATAAGCTGGAACGAAGCGATGGAATTCGGATTCGTCTTGTCGTTAACATTCAGGTCGCGCCACTCGACCGTGAAGGTGTGGATGAACGAGAACGGCTTTGCGTTCGGGTTCGGATCGGGCACCGTGGTCGTCGAATACGAAATGCGCGAAGGATGATATCCCGGCTCGAGGAACCGATAATAATGGTCGCCCCAATATGGTGCTACCGTATTATTCGGCAATTCGGACGAAAAGAGGAAGTTGTTATTCCAGGTTACGACCGGGATCTGATTGAAATTGGCCGATGGGTTGAGCGAGCGAATCGACACCCATCCATTGATATTAATATTGACCGAGTTCGATGCATTGCCGTTGTAATCGAACGTAAAGCCGGTCGGAATATTTGCCGCGGTGCCATCGTCGTGATCGATGGTGCCCGAAGAGTTGAAGAATTGGTCGGCCGAAAGCAGCGTCCCGCCAGCCAACGGGTTATAGAACTCGTTGACGTACGAGACCGCATAGTTTGCCCAAAGCGGCTGAACGCCCGAGGCCTGTGCGTGCGCGTTCGTTGCGAGGCCCATCGCACCGATCGCAACGACCGCCATCGCAATAAAGAACCGTCGATAAAGTTTCATGGGTCTGATACTCCTTGAAAGTGTTTTAAACTTGTTTCGTATTCGCGGTGTCCGAAGGTTCTTTCCAGAGCCGCGGAGGAAATAATCTCCGCGGCTCCAAAAAGTTACACCTAATTACTGTGCTCCCTGCGGCTGGACTGACATTTTTACTGACGCCTGGAAGCTACCCGCGGTCATGTGCGCTACATACGTTCCGGAAGCGACCTGCGCACCGGTGTTGTCCGTGCCATCCCACGTTACCGGATAGGAACCGGCATCGAGTTTCTCGTTGACGAGTGTACGCACCAGCGTTCCTTTCACATCGTAGATATCGATGCGAACGTTGGAAGCTTCAGCAACCGAGAAGTTGAGCGTGGTCGCACCCGCAAACGGGTTCGGATAGTTCGGCTGCAATGCGAACTCCGGTTTCGGCGCACCTTCGCCGACGCCCGAACCAGCCGGCACGAAGACGATCAGCGCATTCGAAACGCTCTGGTCACGGATCTGGAGGCACTCCGAATCCGAACCGATCGCCGTCAGCGTATATAGACTATTATCGATCTGCGCCTGGCCGCTTGCCATGTTGATGTCGAACTCGTTCGGGTTCTGCGAGTTACGCAGGTAGAAGTTACCCGTCGCGAACACACCGGAAAGCGCCGAGCTGTTCAGGCAGGAACGGTTCCAGCAAATTTCGATCGGATACAAACTGCCAGCGCCACCGGATTCGTTACCGGGCTGGAACTTCACCTGCCACGTTACGAACTGGTTCGACGTCACGACATCGCTACGGACATCGACGGTAGTACCTTCCAGTGCTCCGCCGATCGGCAGGATCCAGCGTGCATCGAAGGCGCTCGTGGGCGGCGGCGGCGCGACTTCATATTCGCAGTAGCGAACGTCGAGCGAATCGTGCCCATACTGACCTGCACCGAAGCAGAGTTTCTGGATATCCTGGAGCGGATGAAGCTGTGTGATCGCGTTCATTACGTAGATCGCACACTCAAAACGCGGCTTGTCGCCGATGTGGACCGGATAGACGAGCGTATCGCTGTTGCCGGCCGCATCCGTCGCCTGGAGGCGAACGGTATCGGCATACGGTCCAGGGTTCTGGAAGAAGGTCTGTGGCTCATTGAACGTACCGCAGATCATGACATGCACGGTATCGTTCGAAAGCTGACCGCTCACCGTACTTGGTGTGACCGTGAAGCTCGGATCCATATTGATAAGACTGAGCGTAAGGGTCTCTTTACCGCACGAGTCACGCATGAGATCGCGATCGACAACATATGCGCTGTCGCAGTACTGAGTACCGTTGGTTACGCACGGCTCAGCCGGTCCACGGGAGAGCATCGGCATGTGGTTGACCGAATCGACATCGAGCGCGAACGTCTTCCACGTCGCAACGCACTGTCCATCGGTAACAACAACCGTTACGCTGTCCGGACCGCAAGCCATGCCATCGACGTGCGGAGCATCGGTATCGCCCGGTACGCCGGTAAGCACACCAGAATACGGATCGATATGCAACCATGCCGGCGTATGGCCTACAACGGTATCGGGAGTACCGATCTTCGGCGGCACATCGCCATTTACTTTATTCGGAATATCGCGATAGAGATATTCGACATCGCCCTTATAGAGCAGCTTATAGGTAAAGTACTGCGACGGGTTCAGGTTCTGGATCAGGATCCGATTGATGCGATCCGGGAACTGGAAGTTCATGCTGTACTCAACGCCTTCGCGAGCGCGCGGGAGCGTGTCGTTCAGGATCGTCGGTACGAACAGGATCGGCACCGCCCACTTTTGGAGCGCCTTACCGGTATGTCCGTCGTTCGCTTCGACCGCCGCGATCGTGTCGAGGTTGAGCTCGCCGTTGACCTGCGGAATCGGAGTCAGAAGATTATTCACCGCGTAGGCAGAATCGACGCGAACGTTGATAATGCCACGAAGCTTGAAGTTCGGATCCGTGCTGTCGATCGGAACATAATTGCCGCCCTGCGGCTCGAGCATCCAGGAAGGATGTGTCTGGAAGTCATATGCCGTACGGCCATAACGGAAGTCCCATGCTGGGAACCGGCTGCCAGAATCGGCGACCCGTGCGCCAGGCAGGGTCTCTGCCGCAGCGACCGAATCCTCGAGCTCGTCGTCGGTATTCAGGTCGACCGTATAGCGTAGCGAGTCCGTCAGGATCGCACCGCACTTCGGAAGCGACGTCTGCAGGAATCGCGGAAGGCTATCCATGACGACGATCTTGAAGTGATAGGTCGAGCTTGTCGAGCGGATGCAGATCGTATCCGGAATTGCCGTGGTCGAATCCGGGATCCGCGCGCAGTTCATAAACGGCGGGTAGACCCACATGCTAAGTCCAAGGCTGTCGGCCCCAAGCACTCCTGGGAACGAGCCCCTCAGCCCACTCTCAGAAGCAAAGTTCGGCGGGAAATTGGTAACCGTTGCCGTTACACCTTCGCCACCCGGAACGACATCCGGATTGTGTGGCTGGCCATAGAGCAGCACATAGCCATTCGAGCCGGTGATGTTCTGATTGTAGATGACGCTGTCATGCAGCCAGTGATTGAGGCGGACATGCGCACGGACCGAGTCAGCGGCATTTTTCGCCACATAACTAGAACCGGTTGGAACGACATCGCCCGTCAGAAGATCCGGCGTTACGGTGAACGCAAGCTGCGTATAGTTCGCAGCATTAAAGAGGAATCGCGGATCGTAGAAGTTATTCGCATCGAATCCCGCCACGCGGAAGAGCGTGTGCGCAGCATCGCTGGCGTTATAGTTCACATCCTCATGGACGAACCGCACATTCGGATTATACGTGTCGGACTGGAGGTTCGGAATGTCGGCCACGAATGCCGGAGGCAATACGTCGCCGATCGTGAACTGTAGTCCATGCGTGATGGCATACGCCGCGCCGTATTTCCAAAGCTGCGTACGGCTAATCACAAGAATGCGATCGCCCGGACGAACGGGAAGCGTATGGTATTTTTCACCAGCATACCAGGTCGAGTTAGCCGGAACACCGGTCGACTCGCAATTCATAAAGACCGAGTCACCAGCCGCAACTAGATCCGCAGCCGCAAGTGAATATTCACGACCGTTGAGAGCGGCGGAATCCTCAAGCATGGAGGCGCGCTGGACTTCGTCGAACGTCATTGTCGAGGGACGAAGAAGCGAAAGGGTATAGAGCGCGCGCTGGCGGAGGTTCGGATGACGCTCGGCCACCGAAGAATCTGGCACGAAGTCGAGGCGGCCACGATAGGTCTGCTGAACATCGCCCGCGCCTTCATCCTGCTTGATCTCTTTTAAGTTCACGCGGACGAATTCGTTCGTGGTCTGATTGAAGACCATGAAGACCGTGTAGTTCTTCGCATACGGATCGCGATTGGAATCCGCGAGAGCGACGTCGGCCTGCAGGAAGAGCGGGTATCCGATCGGGTGCGGTCCAACGAAATCGGTCTGCATAAGATCGATCTTGTTCACATAGGTCGCATTCGTATCGTAGAAATTACGCGTGAACCGATGGAGCGCGGCCACATCGCTCGGAAGACCAAGCGAGAACGCTTCTGCCGGCGCGAGGCGCGGAAGTTCGTAATCGGCCACTTTCATATCCGTTCCGCGATCGAAGAGATCGTAGACGCGGCCTTCCATGAGGAGGGTATCGGGAACCGTTCCAATCGCGTTCGGATGGTATTGCACCGGCGGATTGCTATTCGGCTCGTAAATATTCGTGAAGCAGCCTTTGTAAAAGTCGATGAAGAACGTCGCTTGTTCGACGCCGACCGGGGGATTGATCTGGGTGATGATCTGCGGTCCGGTTTCGCCCCAGAAGTCGCCGCGGAGCGTGTCGACACCGCTTCGGCCAACGATCGTCGAGACCGGCAGACGAAGGATGTAACGGGCCGTGTTATCATAGATCGCATCGCCGCGCGAGTTAGACTCATACGACGGGAGCGGACCTTCGAAGTCAGCCCAGATCGTTGCGCCGGCATTCGGATCGCCGGGGTTCGAAATACCCTTACCAGCGCCCGCCGTATCGAGATCAATGTTCGCGGAAGAGGGCGAGGTCGCGTGATTGTTCGCGATCAGGCACAGGTTCGACATGAACTTGAAATCGTAACGGTCGCACCACACCGCGGAGCCAGAATAGGCCGAGTTACCTTCCATGCGCACGTGGCTTAAGAAGGTAGAATCGAGCGGTTCGATCAATTGATTGGGGTCGCTCGTAATTTCTACATAGAGCGCACCGCCGCGGCCGTGGGCCGAGCCGGTATTCGCCGGATTGTAATTAAAGAGAGCGGCCGAATCGGGTCCGAGGAGAACCGCGTTATTAAGGAAGCGGGTCAGTTCGCGTGGGTCGAACGGGAAGATGCTCGCGCTCGCGAACGTATCGCGAGGAACTCTCACGTTCTGGGGGTTATACTCGTTTTCGACAAAATATCGGTTGTTCGGTACCGCATTACCGGCCGCGATCGCATCGCGAATTTCGACGGCACCGCCGTTACCGCCAACGACGGTATCGCTGTTGTATTCGACGGCGAAGACGGAATCGCGCATGCCAATATACTCGGCACCGCCTCCGATAACGCCAGCACCATAAAGTGCACCGCGGTTGACACCGCCCGCCGGGTTAATACGGGTATCGAACGGATTGACCATTTCATGGAAATGGACCGAACG
>Ga0070741_10004397_pt1 | contig 32966 bp, 23 predicted proteins | sample Coa_R1_4_FD_66440 | JGI IMG/M metagenome (GOLD analysis project Ga0070741, IMG submission 66440) | Surface soil microbial communities from Centralia Pennsylvania, which are recovering from an underground coalmine fire - Coalmine... | ecosystem: Environmental > Terrestrial > Soil > Unclassified ... | reverse complement strand
TCGAGCCGTTGTCGTTTGCCTAGCACTTCGCCCGTCAGGGGATCGATATCGGTCATGCGCTCGATCTCGTCGCCAAAGAATTCGACGCGCACCGCCACATCCTCGTAGGCCGGAAAGATTTCCAGCACATCGCCGCGCACACGGAAGCGACCGCGAATAAAGTTGGCGTCGTTGCGCTCGTACTGGATCTCGGTCAGGTGGCGCAAAATCTTATCGCGGCGTCGTTCCTCGCCCATTTTCAACGTGAGCACGACCTCGCCATACTCTTCCGGGCTACCCAGGCCATAGATGCAGGAGACGGAGGCCACGATCAGGACGTCTCTGCGTTCGAAGAGGCTGCGCGTCGTCGAGAGTCGCAGCTTCTCAATTTCTTCGTTGAGCATGCTCTCTTTCTCGACATAAGTATCCGTGCGCGCAATGTACGCTTCTGGCTGGTAGTAGTCGTAGTAGGAGACAAAATACTCTACTGCATTATTGGGGAAAAACTCTTTGAACTCGCTGTAAAGCTGTGCCGCCAGGGTTTTATTGGGGGCGAGCACCAGGGTTGGCTTCTGCACCTGTTCGACGATTTTCGCGACGGTATACGTCTTGCCGCTGCCGGTAACGCCGAGCAGTGTCTGTTTTTTATAATTATCGCAGATGCCCTGGGCAAGCTGAGCGATGGCTTCCGGTTGATCGCCGGTCGGCTCAAAGGGGGCTTCAACTTTGAATTCTGGCATGGTGCAACTTTCCTATATTTCTGCGGTGGGTAGAATATTTTTTCCAATTATCTCCCTCATTATATCACGTTTAGGGGCTTTCGCCTACAGGATACTGGTGTAACAATACGCCTGGGCTAGGCGTGGAAGTTGTATCGAAGCTTTACCGTTTGATAAATATGTTTTGCGAGGGACGAGGAAGGCGATATGTCTAATATTATCACCACTGTACGCGAATACGAGCGTTTTACACCGGCGGCGCAGGAGGCTTTCCGCGCGGCTCAGCGGCTGGCCCTCTCGATGGATGCTCGTGCTATAGCTCCAGAACATCTGCTCATCGCCATTGTCTTGCAGAATGATGAGCGGGTAACACAGGTATTGGATAGTATGGGCATGGATGTAAAAACGATCAGGGGCAGAGTGGCTGACCTGGCTCGCAACGGTGAAGCCGCCGCTCAGGAGGATAGTGAGCTTCCCTTATCGAAAGAGGCGCAGGAAAGCGTCAACTGGGCGCTCGCTTTTATTTCCTATATGCATGCCACAGCTGTCCTGCCCGACCACCTTTTGCTGGGAGTATTACGTCATCCTCGTACGCAGCCCTTGCTGGCCTTCTTGCTGCCATCATTAGCAACGCTGGAAAGTCCACTGATGCAAGAAACCGGCGTGGCCTATACCGATTATATTGATCAGCTTATCAGTACCAGAGTGCGCGATCAGAGCATCGTTAGCTATGGAAGAGGCACAGGGCGACGCATTTTGCGCAAATTTGAACGCCCTGCGGTAACGTTTATTGGCGTGATGGGGCTGGATAAGGCGAAGCGTGAAGCGCAGGATATCATCGAGTATTTGAAGGCATCCCCGGCTTTTCAGCAAACAGGCGGCAGGTTTCCTCACGGAGTGTTGTTGACCGGCTCAACCGGTAACGAGCGACGATTGCTTGTCCAGGCTGTGGCGGGCGAGGCCGTTGTGCCACTAGTGATGCTTTCAATGACCGCCCTGGTTGAACTGCTGGTTGATCTCCATCATGGAGAGTTGCTCCTGGAAGATCTGGAGTTGCCCGCGCGCGAATGTTCGTTTTTCCGACGTGGCAGCATAGCCGAAAAGGGGCAGCGTTATATCCAGTATCTTTTTCAACAGGCGAAGACGATTTCCCCAGGCGTGCTTTTCATTGAGGATATCGACGCGCTTGCCAGGTTGGGAAGGAATGAAGGGCGCGAGCAATTGTTGTACCAGCTCCTCAGCGAAATGGACGCGCTGGATAAGCACTATCGGATGGTCGTGATGGCGAGCGCGGGCCGCTCTGGAGATGTGGATGACGCGTTGCTAAGGCCGGGTCGTTTTGAGCAGCGTATCGTTTTAGAGAGCACGCCGGCTGCCGAGCATATAGAGCCGGGCGAGTTTTGCTCAACCTGCAAACGCGAAGTGCAGCCGGAATGGCTTTACTGCGTCTACTGTGGCTCCTCACTCACGCAGGTCTGTGCGCAATGCGGCGCGCTGCGTCCGGCAATCGCGGGCGCGCGTTTCTGCTCATCCTGCGGGACCGTTTTCCAATAAATAGCCATTACTTCGACTCCGCGCTCCGTAGGGGCAATCCCTTGCGGTTGCCCTGTGGCTCCTGACAATGACGGCGATGGTTGAACTGTTTTTTCTTGATAAACCGTAATACACGCGTGGGCATGTTTCGTCAGACTGGGTGCTCCTGGTTATTGTTCCGCTATTCTATTAAAACATGCTCACATTCTGTCATTGCTGGAATTGTTTTGGAGGTTTCTGTATGTCATTATACAGTAAAATACGTTGTTCTATGATAAATCGGGTGCTGGCCTGTATGCTTGGCTCGTTACTTGTGCTTGTGCCGCTGGCGAGCTGCGGCGCTCCTGCGCCGCTGCAATTTACCTCGCTCGATCTGGGGATACCAGGGCAGGCGCTCAATTCGCCCGTGACCGGCCCTCTACCGGATAATACCGTCTTGCATGTGCGGGTCACATTTAAGATCGATCCCAATCTCTTAAAGCAGGCCCAACAGCAGAAAGTCCAGCCTGGGCAGCACTCGGACCTGCAAGGGTTTGCCAATAAGCTTGGTATCGATGATGCAACGTATCAGAAGATCAAAGATTTCTTTTCGCCGCAAGGCATTGCCCTGAATCTGAGTAAATTGCGCACGCATCTGGCGATTGATGGCAAGGCGAGCACATTTGCTAAAGTATTGCAAACAAAATTTGTGCAGCACAACTATAATGGGCGTACTTTCTTCGCCCCCGCCACTCCGCCGAAGGTGCCGACGTTCCTTGCAAATTCCATTGATGCCATTAATGGGCTTGACAATTATAGCGCGCCCCCGGTCCATGCTCTGGCGTTGCCTGCGAGTATGCTGGCTGCGAACAGCCATCCTGTGCAGGATTGTTCGCCCATTGATCAGACCTTGCTGCCGCGCGACGTTGCCGGGGCATATGGTTATGACCAGTTATGGAATCGCGGCCTGAATGGCGAGAATATGACGGTCAACCTGGTTGAGATCGATGGCTCTTACAAGAGCGATATCCAGAACTACTTTGACTGTATCAACTTCAAAGGCAAGCTCTCCGTGGTCAACGTTGATGGTTCGCCACGGCAGGCACTGGGCGAATCCACGCTGGACATCCAGATGGTCGCGGGCCTGGCGCGTTCTGTGAATATTATGTTATACCAGACGGATGGCAACGCCAATGACGACCCCTGGACACACGTCAACGACATGCTGCAGCGCATCCTCGATGACAATGTCAATAATGCCAATGCGGGCAGCGTCGTCAGCATCAGCCTCGGGGCCGCTGAAGGTGATATGACGACGGATGATGTCAGGGCGATTGATAGCAGCATCCAGCAATTGACGCGGGTGGAGCATATGACCGTCTTTATCGCGAGCGGAGATTGTGGCGCATTCGCCAGCAGCAGCTTCGGCGATCTCTCGGTAAGCTTCCCGGCCAGCGACCCCTGGGCTGTCTCGGTTGGCGGGACGATGATGAGCGTCGATGGCAATCATGCGCGCGTCAATGAGGTTGTATGGGCGGATGGCTCTAATCGCTTTAGCTGTAAGAACCGCTGGGGCAGCGGTGGAGGGAATAGCGCCATGTTCCAGCATCCCAACTGGCAGGCAGCTCCCGGAGTAAGCAATCAGTTCTCGCGAGGGGCGCGTCAGGTGCCCGATGTGGCGGCAGCCGCCTTTGCCCTTGCCGTCTTTTTCAATGGGCAGTGGGGTTCTGTGGGAGGTACCAGTGCGGCAGCGCCGATCTGGGCGGCAGGCATGGCGCTGGTCAACGAAGGCTTAATCAAGCAGAAGCACAGTTTTGGTTTTTCGCCGCAGATATTCTATACCGTTGATAATCAAAATGGCGGCTCGTATTATGACGTGACACGGGGGAACAATCTGTACTATCCGGCGACCCCTGGCTGGGATTTCTCCACCGGCCTGGGCACGCCCAACCTACCGATGTTCTACCAGACCCTTGCCAATACGCTCCCCAACTCGTAATAGATGGAGCAGACCAGGGGTAGTTTACGAGAGGCTTATAGTTCGGTAAGCCTCTCGTTTTTTATTCTTTATCATTAACCATTGAGCCTTAAACCGTTAATCCTTAACTCATCAACCACTTCCAAAGCAATCTCGTCCTTAATTTCGTCCTGACGGTCGCTTTTGCAAGGCAGGAAGGGATAAGCCAGGTGCTCAGGCGAGCGCGTTGACTTATTGACGTTCAAATGGAATTTAGTTATATATAGAGAGGTATATAGTGGTATATAACGCTCTCATTTTTTATTCATATCGAGATATAGGGTAGTAGAAAAATTGGCGGAGCATTTAGGGAGTGGAGCGCCAGTGGTTATCTAGCATTAAAATAACATGAAAGCTTTTTTTGCGTGTCCAGGTGGCATAAAGAGCATTGACAGATGTGGCGGTTATCTCTACAATTGGTCGTGTGCTAATTGCAGAGCTAACATTATGGCAGTTTCGTAGAGAGTGGTGCAGTAAACTAGCTGGGAGGAAAAGAGACGCTATGGCAAATCAGCAGCAGTATGCTATTCTTAGACAGGGAGGGGCGGTCTGGAATCAGTGGAGAAAAGCGTATCCAGATATTTTGCCAGACCTCAGCGGCGTGAGTCTTATCAAGGCAACCCTTATTAGTGTGGACCTGAGCAGGACGGACCTGAGCCAGGCGAGCCTTTCTAGAATAGACTTGAGCGGGTCTGACCTGAGCGAGGCCAACCTCAATGGCACCATCCTCTACCGGGCTAACCTCAGTCAGACCGATCTACGCAAGGCCAATCTCAGCCTCACTTTTCTCGTCAGGGGCGAGCTTATTCGCGCCAATCTGAGCGGGGCCAATTTGAATGGGGCCAATCTGAATAATGTAGATCTCTATCGAGCCGATCTGGTGTTTGCCAACCTGAATGGAGCCAATCTGAGCGAGGCCAATCTGAGCGGGGCGCACTTGAATGGCGCTTTCCTCTACAGAGCGAATCTCAGTCGCGCCGATCTGAGCGAGGCTGAACTCAATGGGGCCGTTCTCGACGAGGCCAACCTGCGAGGCGCCATCTATACCGAAGAACAGCTCTTGCAGGCCAGATCGTATCGTAATGTAATGCGATAATAGCCAGGGTGATGTGCGCGGAAAAAATATTTGACCTTCTCATAGTTGCGAGCCGCACTCTGGCTGGTCCAGGCAACGTCTACCGCTCTGAGAAGGTCGTGATTGTCATCGTCTGATTGTGCAATTTGCAGGCAGCTCCCGGCGTAAAGGGGGAAATCTCTCCATACGAATAGAATCCCGTCAGCACGGCCCGGTCTCCTAGAACGGCACGTACACCCTTCACTTCTTCATCGATGCGCTGCTTGAGTACCAGCTTCCGTCCCACACAACTGATCAGCACGGCCAGATCAGGAGAGGAGCGAATTGGTTCGTAGCTCGTCATCGCCGCCCCCACGGCTCCATCCACCAGGCGGTCGAAATTGGAGCGCATGAAGCGCGCATACATTCCCTCGGGCACATCTCCCGCAAAGGTAATGCTCTGTTGAGCTTCGTTGACAGATAAAATCGTGCGCACCACGGGTTCGGCACTATCGGGGGTGAGCAGGGATAATGGGAAGAGTAGCCCTGTAGCAGGAAGGCCCAGAGCGTGCTCACCAAGATAGGCTTTATACATTGGCAGGGCCAGTTTGCCATCCAGCTCATAGAGCACATTGCCCACCGAACGGGTAATCAGACGCTTAGGACCGAAGGTCTCCCAGCCGCCCAGCGATCCATAGCTTACGAGCAGCCGCTTACTGTAGAAGCCAAGCACGATGATACTTTCCGTCTCCGGCCTACCCTCCCAGACCACAATCGTCTCCTGAAAGCGCGTGCCATCGCCTGAAAGGCCGCCGGTGATGGTCACCTGAGGAGGGAGGTGGCGCGTGAGCCCGGCCACGAGATCGCTGCCATTGACGTTCACGCCACGGGAGAAAACCAGGACGTGAACAAGCCCTTTCTTATCGAGCTCTTTTGCCAGGAGTTCGCCCGCGTGGAAGTCGCTGATGCCTTGTTTGAGCTTGATCCGTACTCCGTGCAGGGTGGTCTGCTCGAACTGGACCGCTGTAACGACCAGCGACTCGTCGAGTACTTGCGTATCCGAGATTTCGCCCGCAGTTGAACAACCGATCAGATGGGCGCTGGGATAGGCTCGTTGAATGCCTTGCAGGAGGGCTTGCTCTTTAAGAAGAGATGGACAGCCGAACAGCAACACAAGTTGAGCTGCGTGGAGCTTGCCGGGAGCAGTTGGCTCCCATCGGCTATTTTGCCATCGTATGTGTTCTATTTTCATTCCAACCTCGCCATAGTGGAAAAGGGGTAGTTATGACATCGCTCCTCGGAACTACGGAACTACATTATATGCCGATGTCGGTACGAAACAATAAAATTTGTGTTAAAAACGGATGGAGTTTCTGTGGTTCACATCCACTGGCATCTGGTTGTTACAAAAAATCGTCCTTAGTATATCATATATGCACATTAGTTCGTCTGCCTCACAAACGTATACCCCCACTTTCCTTGAGCAGCGCCGTTCAATCGAGCAAGCGAAGAGTTTTCTTTCCTTGTAATCTCTGTTATTATCGCTATGTGAGAAAATAACATGCTCGATAGTGAGCAGGCTCATAATCTCTTTCCGCGATTCCATGTTACATTGAGGGTAGGTTGTAATGGGCGTGCGCCCAATCGTATAGAAGGAGCTTGCATAGTTATGGCGCAGGTATTGCCGCATTTTTGCCCGCGTTGTGGAGCGCCCATAGCCGTGGACCAGCAGCCGCGCTTCTGTCCCCGGTGTCAACTGGATCTCCAGACATATCTGGTTGGCAATAGCTCTCCGCAGGTCTCAAATCCGGGCTTCCCGCCAGCCGGACCGATCTCAAATCCAGGCTTTGCGCCCGCCTTGCAAAGCCCGTCATCCCCTTTTCCGGCTCCACAGTCCCCGTGGGGGCAGCCGCAAAGCCCGATAGAGCCGCCGCAGAAACCTCGTAAGTCTGGTATGGGGAAAGGCGCTCTTGTGCTGATATTGCTGGCCGTGCTGGTGGTGTTGGGAACTGCTGGCTACTTAGGCTGGCAATTCTTTGGGCCGGGGGCTGGCCAATCTGCAATTACCAGCACACCGATCAATGCCACGGTGACGTATGCAGGCGTGGCATTGACTGTGCAGCAAGTTCAGCAGTCGCAACGCTTCATTGACGATCCGAATACGGATACGGCTGGAATGGTGCGTTTGAGCCTCCAGGGCAAAAATACCGGCACCGCCCCCGTTAATCTGCTGTATACCAATATCGCCCGGCTGGTTTTGCCCGGAGGAAAGGTTGTAGCGCCAACCTATGTCAGGTCGGATGTTAGCCTTGCCCCAGGTGCAACGCAGACGAGCATCGTGGATTTTGCCGTTCCCTCGAATATCAAAGTTGAGCAACTGGTATTGCGCGTAGGTGCGGCGACAGAAGCGCAGATGGATATTCCATTGACGGGACATGCTGATCTGGCGGCATATGCGCCAAAGACGAGCACTATTAGCAAGAGTTTTGAGTATCAAGGGCTCAACTGGACGCTGGTTAACGCGACGTCGCAATTGAACCTTGATACTCAGCAGGCAAGCAAGGGAATGCATTACGTGACTGTCACGTTTACGATAGACAACACATTAGCACAGACGGCCATCCCTGGTTCGCCCTATGATTACATGCGCTTGCAGGCCGGTAATAGTAGCCTATCGCCGGTCGCATCGACTTTACCAACGTCTTTTGAGGCCGGGGCGACTGGCAAGACGGGGGCTGTGACGTTCCTCGTTCCCCAGAATGCTGCAACCCTCACCCTCGTTCTGTTACCCCAAAATGGGTTTAATCAGAGAACGGTGAATATACAATTTTGATCTGCCATTCCTTTCAGACGACCTGAGCGAAGCTAGCGCGCCAGCAGCGTTGGTCGTCTGCAATAACAAGCCATTAACATTTCAAGGAGAGAGATTATGGCACAACAACCCACATCCTGTCCCCAGTGTGGCACAGTAGCGACCCCTGGACAACGTTTTTGCTCCAACTGCGGAGCAAGTCTGGACCTCGGCGCCAACAAGCAGACGGAATATGTGACAGAGGATGAGACGATGCGTCCGGCTCAACCCGCTGAAGGTTCTTATGCTCCCGCCGCCCTACCTGTCCAGGGATATCAGACTCCCCCTCCCCCGCCGGTATATTCGGCTCCCCCCTATGTAAAGCCGCAGAGGGATTCGTCGAAAGGTGTATTGGGCCAGATTGGCTGTGGGGTTGGCATCGTGATTTTACTGGTGCTGGCCCTGTGTGGTCTTGCAAGTTACTTCGTGTACAATGCTGTGCGAAATGTGGCTAACAGTGCCCCAGGAACCGCCTCGACGAGCGGGAACAATGGGGGGAGCGGCGGCCCCACTAATACGGACGTGACGCCAACCCCTGAGCCTCCAACCGTTGTTGCCATCAATGGGACGATACTCTATGCAGGCATTAATATCACCATTGTAGATACCAGGCAATCCAACTTTTTCACCGATGATACCAGAACGGGCAATCTAGCCGGGGTTGTACGGGTGAGCTTCAAAGAGGAGAACCAGCTCAACCGCTCAGGCTCCTTTCTTTATGGAGATATTATGCGCATGGTGCTGCCCGATGGGACCACTGTTGCACCTGATATTGAGCAATACGCCATTGGGCCAGATGCCGCGACCACGCGTACCAACTGGGCCGACTTTCCGGTACCCCTCTCGATTAAGTCGGATCAATTAATCCTGCGCATAGGTACCACCGATCAGGCGCAAATGGATATTCCACTCAAATCGAATGCTGATATCAGCAAGTACCAGCCTAAGACGGTGACGCCAAATAAGCAAACCCAGTATTCAGGGACAACCTGGACGATGACAAGCGCAACAGCGCAACTGGGCTATAACGGCAGGCAGGCGGATAAAGGCATGACGTACGTGGTTCTGGCTCTGAAGATTGATAATCCCACCACGAAGGATTTCGGCGGTTATTGGGGTGATTATGTTCGGCTCAGTGCTGGTGGCACTGTTGCATCACCCGATTCGTCGTGCAATCTGCCTCTAGGCGTCAAGGCCGGTCAAACAAACGTGACTGGAACCTGCGCATTCCAGGTGCCTCAGGGCAATACCGATTACACGCTCCAGCTTTTGCCCAATAGCTCTACCGGCTCCACGACGGAATCCACCATCTCATTCCAGATCCAATAGCCAATCTGAGATGACGCCAATTGTATCCACAAAGCAGGTCCTTGCCCACAAGCAAAGGACCTGCCTCATCTCCCAATATCATGAAATGCCGTAGCGACGTGCTTGAGCGCGTCCGCTTTAGCGCCTGTTCATCCCCCAGAATAGCAACATTCATTCTTTGAGCAGCGCGGCATCAGTCCCCGCCTCGGCCACCTGTTTCAGGTACCTGTTTCTGGTGAGCAAAAGTCCTTTCATGTAACGTGTGAGGATCAGCATCTCAGCTATCCTGCCGAGGATGCCCAGGGGGGCACGAAATGTAAATAGATCGATCATGAGCGTCCCGGGCGGCTGAGAAACGAACTCATGAACGTGTGTTATTTCCTGAAACGCTCCCTGGATCATTTCATCGGTGAAACGATAGGGCCGTTCATAGGTGGTAATCTTGGAGGTCAGATGTTGCTTGATGCCAAAATGCACTGCTTCCCAGGTCACAGTGTCGCCCAGTTTCATCATCCCTGATGTCACGCCAGCAACCGGACGCTCGTGAGTATGGGCAACCGAGTGGCGATGCAGGTCAACACTGAGCGAGAGATCGAAGCATCGCTCCGGTGGCGCAGCGATATACATTTCTAGCCGAATGGTGGGCATGCGTTATTTTTCTCTCCTTCTTTTAAAGTAATTATAGCAAGTGGAGCTTTTCGGGAAAAGGTAAAGAACTTTACCAATGTAATCGGGAATGCGCGTCAGTAATTATGGGATAGGTTTGTAAAGCTCTACCCTTGCTTGATGAAGGACCGTAAGCGGAGAGCAATGTGGGGAATGTTTTGTATAGAGCGAATATGACAGGAGAGAATGAAAGCATGAATGTGAAACATGTTCTGGTAAAGATTATGCTCCGTGGCTCGTTGATGTTTTGTGTACTGGCTCTTGTTGCGTGTTTTGTAGCATTCTCTTCTAGCGCGGCCAGCGCAGCTCCCCCGGTTGGCTTTGCGCGCATTATCCATGCAGCCCCTTCCTTAGGCAACGCGGACGTGTTTATGGATGGGATGAGGCTGCCTGCCAGCATTGCTTTTGGCACAATTACTGCTTACGCGCCCATTCCGGCAGGAGCGCATCGTATTCAGGTCGCTCCTGCTGATAGGGGCGTTGGGGCTGCCGTGATTGATAGCACAGTGACGATTGCCCCACAGACAGCCTACACCCTTGCGGCGCTTGGTACAACGGCGACCGGCTACTCGCTCAAAACGTTTGTTGATAATAACCTTCTTGTAACCGGCAAAAATATGGCAAAGGTGCGTGTGTATCACCTGTCACCTAACGCCGGACCGGTCAACGTGGCGGCGCGCGGAAAGATGCTCATTGGTGGTTTAGTCTATCCCAACGCCAGTGACTACCTGACTGTTCCGGCAGGTTCGTATACCTTTAATGTGAGGGCGACTCGTTTCGGTGCCACCATCCCGGCTCAGACAACGCTCAGAGCGGATACAGTTACCAGTGTTTTCGCTATAGGCATGCTCAAAGGGATGCCAGAGTTCAGATTCGTCACTGCGACTATCCCGGCGGTTCCCGCTCGTGCTATGGCCGGGTAGATGCTTCAGGCATGCCTCATCAGGCTCCTGAGAGGATCAGCGTAACACTTTCGTTGTTTTGTGGCTGAATAGACAGGCTGGCGATGGAGAGGCTCATTACCTCTCCATCGCCAGCTTTTATCCGCTTATGGCTTGCGATCCACCGCAGATCCATCTATTATTCTAGCAGGAAGCTGCCCGCCAGTTCCTGGCGCAGAACTGCCTGGCGCTCTTCTGTGGGAAGATCAGCCCGGAGAGCTGATCTGGCCCGTGCGCCCAGAGGAGCCGCTTTCGCAGGCAGGAGTTCCTCCTGTATGGCTTTTTCTACTGCTGGTGGGAGGCTCGCTCCATCGTCTTCTTCCTCATGAAGGACGGCATCCGGGACATCTTGCCTGGACAATTTTGTAATCGCGGCTGTTGGTGCGTCTGCGATCATCCTGGTCGAATGGAGCGCCCTATGCGGCTCTGATGGCGTCAGAGGGTGCGATGGAGCAGACCCTTTCTCAGGCTTATTGCTCAGATTTTGCTGAGCCGCTTGCGAGACCTGAGGGGAAGCCTGTTCTTCACCCGCCTGAAGTGGGAAACGGTTGCCACAGATTTCGATGAAGACGCCCCGTGCTTCGCGCAGATCGGCCAACTGGCGACGTAATTCTCTATTTTCGGCCTCCAGTGCTTCCATCAGACGTTTCTGCTGAAGGATCTCCTGCGCGATATTCTCGAAATTGTTATCACCCATAATGCTCTTCTCCTTTTTAGGGGATATTTTGAGAGTATTCCAGATTTTTTTATGGTAAAAACGTTATTCCTTCCCACCTTTGTATAAAAACGTGTCAATGCAAATGATGTAACAATGGTGCGCTTCTGCTATGCATCTGTTCAGGAAAAACGAGCTTAACATTTTCTCGATCAAAAGTACTGTTTTTGTATTGTTCCGCTTTTTTTATACTGCTCGCCTCCTGGCGTTATAGCGCCTATATAAGAGTATACCAGCTTCTCGGCCCGCTCCCCTACTCCTGGCTCAGCGTCGCGCGGCGAAGCCGCGCAAAAGAGAGGGATGGTGCAGCAGGTGCGCTTTGCGCACCTGCTGCACCATCCCTCTCCCGAATGTGAGCGCCGCCGGCGCGATTCCTCAGAGAGCAAGCACGCAGTGGATACCGTTGTCAAACACTGTATAACTGGTAGATGAGCAAGCCTGCCTCGCCATGTGCTACACTATAACGGGTTTTTCATGGGAGGCGGCGAAGGTGAGAAGTCGTGTGTTTTGCTGTTGGCCTGTTCCTTCTCGACAAACTTTACCGTGTAGTAAGTTAGGTGGGATATGTACACGATTCGCCTCGTGGTACAATACTGGTAAGCCTGCCACATGGCCTGTGGTGAGCCTCACGCGATGATGAGTGAAAGAAGGATAAGAAAATGAACGAACGTATTCGAGAAATTTTGAGCTGGTACGCGAGCGAGAATCCTGGGATTCGCACGAACCTGGCTCGTATGCTTAATCATGGCCGCCTGGCCGGTACCGGAAAAATGGTGATTCTGCCCGTAGATCAGGGCTTTGAACATGGGCCGGCCCGCAGCTTTGCGCCAAATCCGGCTGGCTACGATCCGCGCTATCATTTCCAGTTGGCGATTGAAGCTGGCTGCAATGCCTACGCGGCCCCGCTGGGCTTTCTGGAAGCGGGCGCTGCCGAGTTCGCCGGAGAGATCCCGCTGATTTTGAAGTGCAACAACCACGATCTGTTGAACGATGAGCGCGATCCTATTTCAGCCGTGACCTCCGGTGTGGAAGATGCGCTGCGTCTGGGCTGCGTTGCGGTCGGATTTACGATCTATCCCGGATCGGCTGAGCGCACGACGATGTATGAGCAGTTGCGCGAGTTGACGCTGGAAGCCAAATCAGCCGGTCTGGCCGTGGTTGTCTGGTCCTATCCGCGCGGCAGCAGCCTGAGCAAAGAGGGCGAGACCGCTGTGGATGTGGTCGCCTACGCGGCTCAAATCGCGGCCCAACTGGGGGCAGATATCATCAAGGTGAAGCTACCTAGCGCGAAGGTAGAGCTGGCGGAGGCGCAGAAGGTCTACCAGAAATACGAAATTCCTATTGCGACCCCCGCTGAGCGCGTTCATCATGTGATCCAGAGCGCCTTCGATGGGCGGCGCATCGTCATTTTCTCCGGCGGCGCGACAACGAGCGATGACGCATTCTTCGCCGAGGCGCGCGCTATTCGCGATGGTGGCGGCTTTGGCTCGATCATCGGGCGCAACTCGTTCCAGCGCAAAAAGTCCGACGCGCTGAAGTTCCTTGAAACCGTGATGGGCATTTACGACGGCTCGATCCGCTAACTTTCGATGATTTCACTGGGATGTCCGTGGCGACGAGCTTGAGCGCGTCCAGTTTACTGCCATCCTTGCAAAAGGGGAGACGAGGCGTTGAAGCGGACGCGCTCAAGCTCGTCGCTACGGGGAGGGACTGGAGCCTCTTCCCGAATAACTTATTCCCATGTATTAGCGCGTCCGCCCGATAGATTGTGTCCAAAAGCATTGGCGTCGCCACAATTGCCTCCTGTGGCGACGCCATCGTCGTATCTGTTATATAATCTGGTATACCTGCTCTTGTGTTTTGCCACCTATAATCATCCTGGTTATTTAAGAGAGGAATGTGTTCATGACAACGCTGCGCAAACTTACTAATGATGATCTCTGGTCCTTCGATGTGATGGGCAATGTCGCGCTCTCCTCCGATGGCAGGCGCGTTGCTTTCGTCATGCAAAGCAAAGACAAAGAGAAAAATGAAGTTCGTAGTAATATTTTACTTTTACACCTCGATGGACAGGGCCATGCCATTGGCACTCCCAAACGGCTGACCAGCGGCGGTAAAAACAATACCAACCCCGTATGGGCGCCCGATAATCGCCGCCTGCTCTTCCTCTCAGACCGCGAAGGGGAGAAGAACCAGCTCTGGCTGATTGATACTGATGGCGGCGAGGCGCGCAAACTGACCTCGATGCTGCATGGTGTAAGCGATGCCGCCTGGTCGCCCGATGGCCGCTGGATCGCCTTTACGGCTGCCGCGGCCCTCCATGACGATGATGAGGTGGTGATGGGACGCAAGCCGCTGGATGAAGCTGCCCGCAAAAAGTACGACGAGAACGAGCGCATACGCCTGCGCACCATCACATCCATCCGCTACCGGCTGGACGGGCGCGGCCTCTTTGATCGCTTTCATCATCTCTTTGTGGTGCCTGCTCCCGCTCCCGATTCCAACGACGCTTGCGATCCCGCAACGATTCGCCGCCTGACCTCTGGTGATATGGATCATATGGTACCCGCGTGGACGCCGGATAGCAAAGAAATCGGCATTCTGTGCAATCGCAACGAGAGCCGCTACCATACTTTTGTGAGTGATTTATGGGCGATTGATCCCGCAACGGGAGAGGCGCGCTGTTTGACCGAGGGCACATTGGAGATTATGAGCTATTCCTGGTCGCCCGATGGCCGCTCGGCGGTGGCAGTAGGCTCACAGAAAAATGAATTGGATGGCTATCGTTCTCCACGTCTTCAACTTGTGACGCGTCACGGGAATGAGGGGGACAGGGTGCTGACACTCTCTCCCGATTTCGATCAGGAAACGTTCCCCGTGGTCGGCTCTTTCTTTGGCCTGTTTGCCCCCTATCGTCCGCAATGGAGCCAGGATGGACAGCGACTCTATTTCCTGGCGACAAAGCGTGGTTGCGTCCATGTCTATCGCATGGATGTGGTGTGGAGAACCATTACTCAATTGACCACCGAGGACTCTGTGACGAGTTTCCTGGCGCTCCTGCCGGGCGAGCAGGGGCTACTGCTGGCTCAGGAGAAGCCGAATTGCGGACATGAGCTGTATCGCCTGTCTTTACCTGCTGAGGGCACGGGAGAACTGGAACGCCTTACCCACCACCATGCACGTTTGATGGCGGCGTTTGCCTGGGGCAAGACCGAGCGTATTGTCTACGAAGGGATAAATGGCGACGAGATTGACGGCTGGCTGATCCATCCCGTCGGGGCGCGTGAGGGCGTGCGCTACCCGCTGATAGTGCGTATCCACGGCGGTCCTCATTCCGCCTTTAGCGTTGGTCGCGATCCCGTCAGTCATTACTACGCAACGCGGGGCTATGCCGTTTTCTATTGCAACCCACATGGCAGCACGGGCGAAGGAGAGGCATTTACCCGCCAGGTGCTCGGCGATTGGGGCGGCTGGGATTTCCAGGAGATTATGCGCGGCGTCGATGAATGCATTGCCCGTGGCGTGGCTGACCCTGAGCGTCTGGCCGTGACCGGCTATAGCTATGGTGGTTATATGTCCATGTTTGTTATTGGGCATACGGATCGCTTTAAGGCTGCCGTTCCGATGGCGGGCGTCTCCAATTTGAGCAGCTTCGTCGGTACGTCCGATATCGGCTTCTGGATGGTCTCGGAGTCGAAAGGCTATCCCTGGGACCCCGAACGCGCCGACTATTACCGCGAGCGTTCGCCGTTAAGCAGCGCCGCCAATGTTACGACTCCTACGCTGTTCTTGCACCCTGAAAATGACTTGCGCTGCCCGATTGAGCAATCAGAGCAGTTCTATATGACCTTAAAGATGATGGGCAAGGTTCCGGTCGAGTTCATCCGTGTCCCTGGCGCGTGGCATGTCGGGACGTCCAAACCGGGTCAGCGTTTCGCTTACTGGGATACGGTGCTGGAGTGGTTCGGCAAGTATATCGAGATCCGGCCCGAAGAGTACGCATAGAGAGGAGTAGCCTGTGGCAGCGCCGCGTAAGCTAACCCTGGAGGACCTCTGGGACTTCAAGGAGATGGGCATGGTTGCCCTCTCCCCCGATGCTCAGCGGGTGGCTTTTGTCATGAACAGTATCGGCAGGGAGAAGGATGAGGAACACTCCACAATCTACTTACTGCGCCTCAACGAAGATGGCTATGCGCTTGGTGAGCCGCGCCCGCTAACCGGTGGCGTCAAGCGTGACACGTATCCGGTATGGGCGCCCGATAACAGACGGTTGTTGTTTCTCTCGGATCGTGAGGACAAGAACCAGCTCTGGCTGATCGATACCGATGGCGGAGAGGCTCGTAAGCTCACCAATATGTTTCATGGCGTGGATGAAGCGGCCTGGTCGCCTGATGGGCAGTGGATCGCCTTCACCGCCTCGATGCTTCCCACGGACGAGGATGATGTGGTGATGGGGCGCAAAACGCTTGATGAGGCGGCTAAAAAGCAATATGAGGAGGGGGAGCGTTTCCGTTTCCGTTCGGTCAAAACCATCAATTATCGTCTGGATGGACGTGGCCTCTATGAAAAGTTCAGCCAGCTTTTCATCATGCCCGCTCCCACAGGCGATGACGCGATAGATCCCGCGACCATTCGTAGATTGACCTCCGGTGAGTACGATCATGAGCAGCCCGCATGGACGCCGGATAGCCAGGAAATCAGCGTGCTGTGCAATCGCGCTGACGATAGGGATTATTCGTATGTCAGCGATCTATGGATGATCAACCCGCAGACCGGTGAGGAGCGTTGTATTACCGATGGCACGCTGCAAATACACTGCTATGCCTGGTCGCCTGATGGGAGTGCGGCGGTTCTCGTCGCGGCCCACGATTTTCGCGTGGCGGGCCATTGCAATCCGCACCTCTATCTTGCAGCGCGCGAGGGCGGTCCGGTCCAACTTTTAACGGATGATGAAGATCACTTCGCGGCTCCCGCTTCCAGCGGCGATTTTGGGCGTCCCGGCCCTTATCGCCCGCAATGGAGCCCCGACGGGCAGCGTATATACTTCCTGGCGGGGGCGCGGGGCCGGATCAACGTGCAGCGTCTGGATCTCGGCGAAAAAGTTCCTGTTGTCATCACAAATCAGGAAGTTATCACCTCCTATCTCGCGCTGCTGCCCGAGGAAAAGGGCCTGTTGCTATTGCGGGAGTACGATCAGCATCCCTGGGAGTTCTACCTGCTGACGCTGGTCGCTGCGGGTCCTGGTATCATCGAGCGTTTGACGCATATCTATGATCGGGAGGTGGCAGGATTTATCTGGAGCTGGCCCAAACGCATCCAGTATCGCGGAGCCAACGATGAGGAGATTGATGGCTGGCTGATGCCTCCGGTGGGAGCGCGTCAAGGGGTAAGGTATCCGCTAGTGGTAAGTATTCACGGTGGGCCGCAATGGGCGTACGGTGTGGGCTGTGGCCTGACGCGCCTCTTCCAGTACTTCGCCGCTCTGGGATTCGCCGTCTTCTACTGCAATCCGCACGGCAGTACTGGCTATGGGCAGGCATTCATGCGCGAAGTGGAGGACGATAACTGCGGGTGGGACTATGAGGATGTTATGAAGGGCGTCGATGCCTGCATCGAGCTTGGCGTGGTCGATCCGAAGCGACTGGTGGTAACGGGATATAGCTACGGTGGGCAGATGTCCATGTTCATCGTCACACAGACGGATCGCTTTAAAGCCGCGGTACCACGGGCGGGAATCTCGAATCTCGTCACCTTTATCGGTACTTCTGATGTCGGCTTTCTCACCACGGTCGAATCGAAGGGCTATCCCTGGGACCCCGAACGCGCCGACTATTATCGTGAGCACTCAGCCATCACGCACGTTACCAACGTCACAACACCCACCCTGATTATCCATCCCGAGAACGATCTGCGTTGCCCCATCGAGCAATCCGAGCAGTTCTACACGGCCTTGAAGATGATCGGTAAGGCGCCTGTTGAATTTGTGCGCATCCCCGGCTCGTGGCATGGGGGCACCGCCAAAGTCAGCCAGCGCATACAACACTGGGTGAAGATCGCGGAATGGTTCCGCAAGTACGTGCCGATTCAGCCAGGGGAGTATCAATAGTCTATGGCATTGTTGCTGCGGGGCGGTCATCGTCAGTTGCCGCCTTGCAGCAACAATTATTAATCGCGTATTTGTGAGCTATAATAAAATCAAATCTCTTTTCCTGAGCCAGAAGTCCGCTAGCAGCGTCAGCCCCACAATATAGCCCACTTCCAGTATTACCATGACAAGCCCGTAACCGTCTATGACGCCCGTCGCACCAAAGCTATGGCAGGCGGCAAAGGGCGCTAATGGCAGGCGCGTTACCGCGAGGTACTGCGCTATGAGCGCTGGGCTGCCATTGGAGTAAAGTACAACCGCCAGCCACGCAAGAAAGACGATCTGGATTCTGCGGGTGGCGATAGGGATCGATAGCACAACCGTCAGCGTCGAAAGCACGATACAATTGAGCAGCAGCCCCAGCACGCCCGGCAGCATATTGCTCACTGTCGCACCCTGTATCCCCAGTATAGGGATATGGGTGTGATAGCCTGCTGCCAGCAGGAGCATAAGCAGGAAGGTCGGTATACGAAGCAGCCCGGTTGCCAGGATGACGCCCTGGACATAGGCCGAGCGTGAGGAGAGCCGGGCCAGCGGTAGGTAGACGCGTGCCTGCATCGCGCGCTGCGTCATCACAATCGTGCTCAGTATCGCCAGCGCGTACAGCCCCTGACCAGCCGTGTCGTAGAAATATTTGACATTGCCGCCAAATTCCAGAAAGAAGGCAGCATATAATAGCCATATCACAACGATATCGCCGAGTATCCAGCCGCTACGGATATAGCTCTTCAACGTAAAGCGGGCCACGGTCAGCGTCGGTATGCGCCAAAGATTGATCAACGCGTGCGATAGCGATGCTGACCGTAGTGAAGGATTAGAACTGCTCACCGCTTCCCTCCTTCCCTCATGCCAACGACAACCTTTTCGGGTTGTTCTGGCTTCTGCACAGCGTTGATATAGACCTCTTCAAGCGTGTGGCTAACGGGGTTGAGCGATGTGATGGGAATATTGGCTCGGACGAGTGCCGAGAGAACCTGCGGTTGCGCAGAAGTGGCTATATTGAGCTGATTGGCCCGTGCCTTAATCACTAGCTCCGCAAGGTTGAGCTGCTTGACCACATCCGAGGCGGATAGCTGCCCCGCGAGCACAATCTCCACCGTGTTTTGTGTGTGGATGAGATCGGTGACTTTGCCGGTCAGGAGCAGGCTGCCACGGCGCATAATGCCCACCGCGTCGCAAAGCTCTTCAATCTCGGTCAGGTAGTGCGAGCAGATGAGGATGGTTTTGCCCTGTTTGCGTAGCGTGCTGATAATCTGGCGTATCTCCCATTGGCTATGGGGATCGAGTCCGCTTGTAGGTTCATCCAGGATCAGCAGTTCGGGCTTGGTGAGCAGCGATTGCGCGATGGCGAGCCGCTGGAGCATCCCTTTCGAGTATGTGCCGATGGCGCGATCCGCCGCCTGATGTAGATTAACCTGTTCGAGCAAAGAATCGACGCGTGTCTTGTTCGTCTGATCCCACAGGCCGGAGAGCTGCCCCAGATAGGTGAGGTAGGCGCGACCCGTGAAGCGATTCTCAAAGATCGGTCGCTCATGGACGTAGCCGATGCGCGAGTGGGCGCGCGCAATCTCTTTCTCGCCGAAGACGCGCACGCTGCCGGAAGAGGGGAAGATAAAGCCCATAATGATGCGCACCAGCGTAGATTTGCCCGCTCCATTTTCTCCCAACAGACCAAAAGACGTGCCCTCGTCAATGATAAGCGTAAGATTGTTAAGCGCCGTAACGCGTCTGCTATATGTTTTGCTAAGCTCTATGCATTCAATAACCGTCATAAAAAAATTCCTTAGTTGCCTGATTAATGTCGTCAGGCATCAACTTGCACTGCCGCCTGTTCCTGCAAATAGGACGAGCCATACTGTTGTAGAAAGTCGGGTCTGATCTTTTCCAGCAATCTGAGCATCCTGAACATATAATCTGGCGCTCCTTCTTTACGCGCATGCTCAAGCGCGGCTTTTGCTTCCTCATCACGCCCCAGCGCCGCGCAAGCCACCCCTACCCATATGTATATGATTTCATCATCTGGAGCTATGACAATTGCTTGCTCAAACTCCGTCAGAGCCTCTTCAAAATGCCCACGTAGCCAGTAAGCCCAACCACGGCATACATGTACTACATAATAGTGCGGGCTTCGGGGGGTGATATTGAGCGAAGCCAGCTTATCCAGCCGCTCAGGCATTCCCTCATCCGGGCTTTCAAAGCAAAGGGTGCATGCCTCGCTCATCCAGCCGTGAACAATAGACCTGGGGTCAAGCTCCTGACTTTTGCGGAAATCTGCCTTTGCCTGCGTAACATTATGTAAGCGAAGGGATACAGTTCCACGATTATGATAGCTTGAAGCATACATAGGAGCCAGGGCAATAGCATGCTCGAAATCTTGCAGCGCATGCTGGTAATCTTGCAAATGCCTGTAAACTGCACCACGACCATTGTAGTAAAGGGCATCGTCTGGCTTTCGTGCTAACGCATGATTGAAGTCCTGTAGAGCCAAAGGATATTCTTTGAGTGCTAAATAGACAAGGCCACGATTACCAGAGGCTTGGGCAAAGTTGGGGGCAATAGCAAGGGCCCGGTTAAAATCCTGTAATGCTTCCTGGTATTGTCGGAGCCGGTAGCGTATATAACCACGTTCGTTATAAACCTGTGCAACATTTGGGTTTAACTCAAGCGCACGCTCAAAATCCCGCAAGGCTTCTTGATATTTTTGGAGACGGATGAGTGCGCGCGCACGATTTATATACGCTTGTGCATACATGGGAAGGAGTTCGATTGCGCGGTTAAAGTCCTCTATGGCTAGCTTAAACTGACCAAGATGAGTATAGGCGACTCCTCGATAATCGTAAGCTGTGTGAAACTTGGCCTTGAGCGAAATCGCTTTATTACAGTCCTGAATAGCTTGCTGGTACTTTTGAAGCCATAAGTATGCCAGACCCCTCATCGCGTAGAATAAAGAGCTTCTAAAATACACCTTTAGCATGAAAGTATATAAAGCAACAGCCCAGCCAGGCTTCTTCCCGTTGATAAAAGAGTTGCCCAACTTAGTTATCATCGCAGGAATGAGCACGAAGAAAAGCACATAGAGCAGAAAAGCAACCGCAATGAGATTGTATATGGTCGAGGTTGTCAAAAGGAACCCCATGTGCTATTTCGCTCCCTTAACCTGATAAATGACGAGTGTCCCCAGCCCGAAGTAGACAATAGTGACCGCGAACAGGGTGGTGTAGCCGAAATGGTTGGGCAGGCCCTGTAAGATTTGCAGCAAGATGCCGCCGATGGTGATGCCAACCACCTGGGGAAGAATGCCCATCGCGGACCAGATGCCCAGGAATTTCCCTGCCTCGTCGGTTGGAGGTAGCACATCGGTGGTCAGAGCCCAATCAACGCTGGTATAGGCTCCGTAGCCCACGCCGAAGCAGACCGCGCCGACCAACGCACCTACCGGCGTTTGGAAGAAGATGAAAATCAGGCACACCAGGGTCATCATAACGCCCGAGACGTAGACCAGCCCTTTGCGTCCCCAGTGATCGGAGGCCCAGCCTGCTGCGATAGAGGTTGGCAGCGCCGCCACCAGCAGGATGGGCAGGAATTGTCCGCCGATAAATTGCTCGCCCGAGACATGCAGCACGTCATCCGCATAGTATTGCAAGAAGTAGAAGACGCCCCAGATCCCCATCATCACCAGCAGGCGCGCCAGCAGCACCCAGGAGAGATCGGGATAGCGGGATGGCTTGAAAAAGAACTTGCGCAAGAACGGACCCACACTGAAACGCACATGTAATTCAGGCGGCAGCGGCGTTTCTTTAATCGTAATGACCGTATAAGCCACAAAAATGATCTGGACCAGCACGATGAGCAGGAAAATCTGTACAATCTCGCTTTTATAGAGGGGAAGAGCGTCCTGCTTGTTGATGATCTGACCGGCCACCACCGAGCCGATAGCTGTGCCCAGCAGAGTGAAAAGTCCATACAGGCCGGAGGTGACGCCGCGCTGATAAGGGGGCACCTGGTCCGCGATAATCGCGCTCCACGGAGCGTTCGCCAGATTATTGCTAAATTGCAGCAGGACGAAGAGGAGCGCGAACGTTACCAGCAATAAGCTGCGGTCGAGGGAGGGAGCGAAGGCGAAGGCGACGAGTACAATCACATTGAGAATCGTGCCGATAATCAAAAAGGGGCGGCGGCGTCCCATGCGAAACGTCGCGTAGTCGGAGATCGCGCCCGTGAGCGGATTAACAACCACCGCGACAACTGTGCCCCAGCTTACAACGAGTGGAAGGTTGATAGCTTTAAACGCAGGATCAAGCAGCTTTGCGACCATACTGGGAATAACGACGGCGAGAAGAGCATTCCAATGAAAGTTATTAGCAATCCAGAAAGCATTAATATTGATCTGCTTAAAAAAAGAAACGGGACGAGGCTGCGCGCCAGTAGAAGCTTCAGTGGCAATTCCAACGGGCTTATCGGTAATCTCCATGTTACTCTAACCCCCCTCATTTAAGCAAGATGGGAGACATTCAATATATTGCCTGATAAAGGCTTGAGCTTATTATAATGGCACGAGGGCGTGGTGGCAAGTAGTATGTTTTTCAGGCGGTAAATGCGGTTGCATCCCAAATTAAAACTCTCTGCCAAAAATGGCAGAGAGTTTTAATTTGGGATAGATATAAGTTAGTTCCAGTTTTCGACCCCTATATCTTCGCCCTGGCTCTCCAGCCAGCGTTCGACGTCGATGGCGGCTCGACAGCCATCGCCGGCGGCTGTGACGGCCTGGCGGTAGCGGTGATCGGTGACATCGCCAGCCGCGAAAACGCCGGGGATGTTGGTCATGGTGTGCTCAACCGGGACGATGTAGCCGGCCTGATCCATGTCAATAATGCCCTTGAAGAGAGCGGTGTTGGGCTGGTGGCCGATTGCCAGGAAGACGCCCTGCGTCTCCAGTACAGTCTCTTCGTTCGTTTTCAAATTGCGTACACGCACCCCCGTTACGGCATCTTCGCCCAGGATTTCAGTTACCTCGCTATCCATTATAAAGCTGATCTTGGGGTTCTTGCGCGCGCGGTCCTGCATGATTTTGCTGGCGCGGAAGGTATCGCGGCGATGGATTAATGTCACATGATTGACATAACGGGTCAGAAACGTGGCCTCCTCCATCGCGGTATCGCCGCCGCCGATGACCACGACATCTTTATTTTTAAAGAAGAAGCCATCGCAGGTGGCACAGGCGCTAACGCCGCGTCCCTGCAACAGTTTCTCGCTGGGCAGGCCAAGCCACTTGGCGCTTGCTCCGGTCGCGATGATGACTGTCTCGGCTCTATAATCGCCCGAATCGGTGGTGACCACAAATGGACGTCGGCTAAAATCGACCGCGATCACATCTTCGGGGATCAGCTCCGCACCAAAGCGACGCGCCTGATGCTCAAACTTCTCCATCATCTCCGGCCCCAGGATGCCCTCTTCAAACCCTGGATAGTTCTCAACCTCGCTCGTTAATGTGAGCTGGCCCCCTGGCTGATATCCCTGGAACATCAAAACGGAGAGGTTAGAGCGGGCCGCATAGATAGCAGCAGTATAACCGGCTGGCCCGGAGCCGATAATAATAACGCCATAGATTGTATTCATCGGGAAGGTCCTCGCTTATCGACAAGAGAAATGTGTGTACTCATAATAACACGCGCGAGGGCCTCTTTATGCCACGCTGATGATGTTGAGCCGGCACCCTGTCATAGGTGCCGGCTCAATTGGCTATCTTTGCTTGAACGTTCAACTGTTTTCTTCATCTTCTAACCAGGATGGCTTATCCTTCTCGAATGTTTCACTTGGGCGTCTGCTTTCCGGCGGGATATTGTCCCGTGGGGGAACGTTGCCTTTTGCAGGAGGTCTGTTTCCTGGCAGAGCGTCGTCGCGTGGAGGAACATTGCCTCTTGTCGGTACATTATCCTGCGTTGGCCTGGTACCTCTTTGGGATGCAGTACCTCCCGGAGGAGTAGCATCGCGCCTCGGGGCAGGTTCTCCGGTTGATAGGTCTCCCTGCACGGTGGGATTCCTTCCAGGTGGCATGGTAGTTGGTGGAGTCCCCTGGGTAGTAGGATTGCGCCCTGGCGGCATGCTGGTAGGCGTGGTTCCCGGTGTGCCGGGAGTTCGTCCTGGCGGCATGCTAGTCGGTGTAGTTTCCTGAATGCTGGGATTTCTGCCTGGAGGCATGCTGGTAGGCGTGGTTCCCTGGCTGCCAGGAGTTCTCCCCTGCGGTGCGTTATCCGTTCCGGGGACGTTGCTTCTCGTGCTCTGAGCTGGATAGTCGTCATAGGTCTGGAAGCTGCTTCTCGCGCCCTGATCAGGACGATCATACTCGCCAAAGGTGGCACCTCTTGCACCCTGATCAGCGTAGCCATATTCGCCGGAACCGCCTCTTGCAGCATGCTCAGGTGTGCCCCTGTCTTGTAATGATTTGAACTGGAAGGAGCGTACAAACAGTAACACCCCGTAGATCACCGCGGCCAGTCCTAATACCCACAGCAGCGATAGGATGCTTCCCACCGGGTGCGCGGCCATGACCAGGCCCAGGACGATGAGCACGACGCCGCCCAGGATCAGCGGCCAATCCAGCCCGGGAAGTGTGAAGCGTGAGAACGCTGAGACTATCGCCATAATGCCTACCACGAACGCCCAGGCGGCAACCATGTAGAACAGGATCAGCGATGTAATACCCGGCCAGCTAAAGACGAGGATGCCGACAATGATGCCCGCGATCCCTGCGAGCAAGAGCACCCACCAGTTTTTGTAGACCTGGCGCTCTTGAATTGCTGAAGCGACGGCTATGATTCCTTCAACTATGGCGAATACGCCAAACAAATAGATGAAGAAAGCAAACGTCGGACCGGGCCAGAGCAGCGCGGCAATACCAAACAATATGAAAACAAGGCTTCTGATGAGCGTCCACCACCAGTAGTTACGGGTTGACTGAACTCCTCCTACAGCTAAACTCATGGAACATCTCCTCTCCGTATCTCCAATCTCCGATAGGGCAACCGCGAGGGATTGCCCCTACAGCATCGTTCGTGACGTGGTGTGTATAGCTCATAGTCAGTATAGCTAGCCCAGACCTGAAAACGTATCGTTAGAATGCTCTATTTTTATGCTCTACAGGAAGCGCGGGTACTAGTTAATTTGCTCTATATTCTCTCCGCATCTCGTACCTGGCGTACGGGCGAGAAAAGCAGAGTGAGACCCGCGCTAATGACGCCCAGCACGCCAATCAAAAGTGTCAGCCGCACGCTCCCCAGTTCAGCGATCACGCCCGCGAGCAAGGCACCAAACGGAGCGATTCCCAACGTCAGGAACTGGAAACTGGCGTTAACCCGTCCTAGCAGATGATGCGGCACAAGCATTTGACGCAGGCTCAATTCGGCGATCAGATGGATCGAGATGGCGCTATCGCCCACGAGCTGGCTGATAAAGAGCAGCGTTATCACAACAATGACGGGGCCGTTCGCCAGTGGCAGCAAGAGCCCCATCAGTCCATAGATGGCTAATGCTGCCCCTGCCGTCAGGCCCAGACCCATGCGCCGGATGACGCGCTCTGCCAGCGCCGCGCCAACCAGCGCGCTCAGACCGCCCGCGGCAGTGAGCAGCCCTAGAATGATCGGAGCTGCGCCAAGCTCACGCACAACGTAGAAGGCATAGAGCGTGCCGATGAACATGCCGAAAAAGTTGAAGAGGCCCGCGCTGATTGCAAGGGCTCGTAACTGAGGACTTTTCAAGACGAAATGCAGCCCCTCAATGCCTTCAACCCAGGCGTTACGGCGCTGCTTGACGGCAATCGAAGGCTCCTCTGTACGAATGCGTGCGAAGCAGAGCGCCGACCAGAGAAACGTCAAGGCATCAATCACGATGGCAAGAGGCGCGCTGAAAGCCTGCACCAGCACACCTCCCAGCGCAGGCCCGATAATCTCAGCCAGGGAGTCGCTGATACCTAGCTTGCTATTTCCTTCTACCAGCTCCTGTGGTTGCACCAGGGTGGGAAGAAACGAGGCATCGGCGGCATTGAAGAATACCGTCAATACGCCCACCAGTGCGGTGACAATGTAGAGCTGCTCTATATGTAGCACTCCCAACAGCGCGGTGACAGGAATAGAGCTGATAAGCAGGGCTCGACCAAGATCGGTGATAATCAGGATGGGACGCCGTCGCAAGCGATCTACCCATACTCCCGCGACCAGCCCGAAAAACAGGACCGCGATGCCGTTGAGCGCGCTTAAAATGCTCATCTGGGCCGGGGTCGCGGATAGTACTAGCACGGCGGTAAGAGGGAGCGCGATTCCCGTGATCCAGTTCCCCAGGTTTGAGACGCTTCGCCCTATCCATAATTGCCTGAAATGCGGGTTTTTCCATAACCCGCGTAATTGCCAGCGCATACAATTCTCTCCTTAGTTGCACCCATCGATTGGGCGCAAAGATAGTGTGGCTCTTCTCAAGGAACGTGGTTGTCTGCGGTTGGCTGATAGTAGAGCGGAAACGACGAAACCACGCAGCACCATGCGCTGCGTGACACCTGGAAAGGAGGTGATTGCTCTTAATCGAGCTTATACATGCTTAGATCAGCGCAACCGCATAATCTAAGCGGAAGATGCTGGTACCCATCGGGGCACCCCCTTTGTTGATGATTTCTCGCTAAGTATAGCATATGGGAGATTGAGAAGGAAGCTTTATGATGAGATTTTTAAGCCACGGGAACCGGTTTTAGGTTGAGTGGCGGCGATGATAACCCTGGTGCGGTTCTGGACGTGGAACTTGGCAATAATATGGCGAACGTGCGTTTTGATCGTGTTCTCGGCAAGATTCAGGGCTAGGGCTATCTCTTTATTGGAGCGTCCCTGGATCAGCAGGCGTAACACGTCGGTTTCGCGTTCCGTCAGAGGTTCCGGCCCCTCCGGCTCCTGGAGTTCACGCAGCAGGTAGGAGGAGGCAAGAGGGGAGAAGTATGCCTGGCCGCTGGCTGTAGCTTTGACAGCCGCCTGTAATTCGTCGATCTGGTCATCCTTTAGTAAATAGCTGGTGGCCCCCGCACGAATAGCCCCGGCAACAGAAGCTCCGTCGAGCGCGCTGGTCAGAATGATAATCCTGGTCTCCGGCACTTCTCGATGAATAATGGCGGTCGCGGCAATACCGTCAATGTCGGGCAGCAATAGATCCATCAGGGTGATGTCTGGTCGCAAGGCGAGCGCCTTCTCTATGGCCTCGGTCCCATTGCTGGCTTCGGCCACGATCTCTATCTCCGCTGAGCGCCCGAGGTACATGCGCAATCCCGCTCGTACAATGGGATAATCGTCCACGATCAGCACCCGAATCGTCATTAACTCGTCTCCCTTTATCTCCACAACATCGAAGTTCCTACTCCAAAACTGCCTCTGAACAGGAGGAGCACATCTTACTAAGCATTTCAATTGTACGGTTGTCATCAAAAAAAGGCATCGTCCGAACACTCTATTTTTAACCGGTTCGTTGTGAAGTCTGCCTCACCCAAAAGGAGGAGAGATTTTTCCTACAAAAGTGTGAGTACACATCATCTTCTTGATTAGGAAACCTAAAAAATGTTACGCTTATAACTATGATCGAGATTGCTTCGATTGTTGTGATAAGCGAATCTATCAATTATTAATAGTTGTGGCTAAATTCATTGCTATCAGGATAGTGGCGTCTCAGGTATGATGTGAGCAATAAAGCGGATGCGTTGCCATAATACAATCTCTTAATACGAAACCTCTTACGCCGTGCTATTCGTTTCAGACGGCCTGAGCGAAGCTAGCGCGTGTAGCTGCCCGATTCATCGTGGGAGCGTTGGCCGTCTGCATAGCAAGCTATATCCTGAGTGAGTGGTAATGAATAAGAATAAAAACTATCAATGTTCTGTCGAACCGGAATATGCCTCTTATTTTCAGTATCAGAGCGCATATTGTGTATCAACTGCTATCACTCCTCTCGTCGGACGTGACTATGAGCTTCAAGCGGCGAGTGTACTGCTGCAAAGCTCTACTGTGCGCCTGTTGACGCTAGCAGGCCCGGGCGGTATTGGTAAGACGCGTCTGGCATTGCAGCTTGCGTCGGAGTTGCGGGCGTCCTTTCTGGATGGCGTTTGCATCGTGTATCTGGCATCTGTCAGCGAACCTGGCGAGGTGCCGCTGGCAATGCTGTACGCTCTTGGCCTGCGCGACACAGACACTGAGCCGGCCTTTGAACGTCTGGTTGCTTTCCTACGGGACAGGCATATGCTGCTGGTGCTTGATAATTTCGAGCAGGTGATCACGGCGGGCTCCCTGCTGGTGGACTTGCTGGCGTGTTGCCCCGGGATCAGGATGCTGGTGACCAGCCGGGCCATCCTGCGCGTTCGGGGTGAGCACGAATTTCCTCTATCGCCGCTGGCTCTGCCCGATCTGCGTCATCTGCCGGACTATGAAAATTTGCTCTATGTGCCATCGATCAGCCTTTTTGTACAGCGTGGGCAGGCTGTCAAACCTGATTTTCGCCTGACCGATAGCAATGCGCGTTGTATCGCTGAGATTTGCGCGTGGCTGGACGGTGTGCCTCTGGCGCTTGAACTGGCTGCCGCTCGCATCAAGCATCTTTCTCCTCAGGCGCTGCTGCACCGCCTTGAACGCAGGCTGGATGTACTGACGTTAGGACGCGCTGATATGCCTAGTCGCCAACAGACGTTGCGCGCGACCCTCACATGGAGCTATGACCTGCTCACAGCCGATGAGCGTACGCTCTTCCAGCGCATGGCGCTATTTGCCGGTGGCTGTACCCTGAAGCAGTTGGAAGCATTTTGCGCATCTCTCACGAGTTTAGGGGCGCCTGTACTGGATGTGGTGGCTTCGCTTATAGATAAAAGCCTGCTGCAATGGAGCGAGCAGCCTGATAATGAGTTGCGCCTGCTCATGTTAGAGACGGTGCGCGAATACGCCCTGGAATGCCTGGAGGCGTCGGGAGAGCGGGAAGTTTGCCAACAGGCCCATGCTCTTTGTTATATTGGCTTGATAAAAGAGGCAGAGCAAAACGAGCGTGAGCCATTGCATCCGCGCTGGTTGGAGCGTTTAGAGCAGGATTACGCGAATATCCGCACTATGCTTCAGTACCCACTGGAGCGCGGGAGCGCAGAGGAGCTTCTGCAACTGATAGACGTGCTGGGGCAGTTCTGGTTGATGCGTGGCTCCATCAGCGAAGGAAGGCACCTTTTAGCCAAAGCGATGGCCGCGGAGAGCTTCGGCGAGGTCGTGGCACAGCTCCAGGCAAACGCATGCTATGCCGCCGGAAAATTGGCTTTCTATCAGGGCGAGCCGGGGCTAGCAGCATCTTACTTAGAAAAGAGCGAGCGCCTGTATCGAGCGCAGGAGAATAAACGGGGAGTCGCGGCTGCATTGCTGCTCATGGGTGCAATCAAGTGGTGGCAGGGAGCTATCGAATTGGGAAATTCCCTGCTTGAGGAGAGCTTGAGGCTTTACAGGGAGCTTGATGATCGCTGCGGACTTGCTGATGCGCTGTTACTGCTGGGCATGCTCGCTCATAGCAGTGGCGATTTTACCCGCGCGCGCAACCTCTGTGAGGAGAGCCTGACAATATCCAGAGCAGGAGCGTATACATGGGCGATTGCGGCTAACCTGCATTACCTGGGATGGATAGCCTATCTCCAGCATAATTATGGGGTTGCGCATGCATATTCAGAAGAGAGCCTTCTACATTTCAGGCTCTTAGGAAGACCTCCTCTGATCATCGAAGCACTGGTCATACAGGCATATGAGCAGAGATCTCTTGGGGATGAGACGAGCGCCCTATCTAGCTTTGAGGAGGCGCTTACTTTAAGTAAAGAGATGGAGAATAGGGAGGACTGCGCCCTGCTATTGTGCAGCCGGGGGCATGTCGCTTTGCTTCAGGAGGACTTCTCTAAGGCGTGGGAGATGCATGAACAGTGCGTGAAGCTCTTACTAGGAGAAAATGTATGGATGAGCGGTAGGGTGAAGTGGATTCTAGGCTCTTCTCTGGAGGAATTGGGAGAGATTGCCTTCAACGGCGGACAGCCAGCCTGCGCTGTCCGGCTCTTTGGTATGGCGGAGGCCGTACGCGCCAGGTATGGCTATTATACATCGCTCAGGATTGAGCAGCGGTCTTATAAGCATACACTTGCCTCCGCCCGTTCGTTGCTAGGCGTGGAGCGTTTTGCCGCAGCCTGGGCGGAAGGAAGCACAGTGGCCTTTGATCGCGCCTCTATCCTGGCCGCATTGCAGCCAGGACAATCCATTCTCACCTCAGCTACCATCACGAAACCTTCTCCGCCTGTTCATGCCGGGTTAACCGCTCGTGAAACTGAGGTGCTGCGTCTCCTGGCGAGCGGGCTGACGAATAATCAGATTGCCAATAACCTGGTCCTGAGTCCTCGCACCGTCAATGTGCATGTCCAGGCCATCTATCGCAAGCTTGACGTCATCTCGCGTAGCGCCGCGACCCGTTACGCGGTTGAACACAAAATTGTGTGAGCAATGTTCCTGTGCATTTTGCTGACGGCACTCGATAAAGCCTGTGATATCCCACCCCATTTCGCTTTACGCCTTTTAATTTATTGAATATTATGTTTATGGAATATCATGCGAATAATAGCATATTTACGTCTTCCCTGGAAGAATTGAAGAGTTCTGTTGCTCACGAGATAAAAGATTGTTTTTTGGGCGTGGATTGGGTATGCTATCAAGCTGCGGGTGTTTTTCCCTTGTAAGTTGTAGTGGGAAGTTCAGAGACGGAGGAAGGAATCTATGGAACAGAAGAAAACCACGTTACGCCGCGAACTCTCCTTCGTAGAGGCTCTCCAGCAATTACCCTGATCGTTGTGCTGGTCTGGGGCCGTTTTCCAGGGATTAACGGTGCTTCCCTCTTCGGATACCTGGGAACGATTGGCGTGTTCCTGATCCTGGTGGCCTATATCCTGACCAATATAGGCACCATTCGCTTTTTCCTTGCACGCCGCCTGTGGACATGGCAGTGGATCATTCCGGTGCTGGCTATCCTGATCCTGGGCTATACGCTTTACAGCAACCTGTATCCGGTCCCCGCTCCACCCAATAACATTCTGCCCTATGTTGCGCTTGTATGGCTGCTCATTGGCATTGTCATCGTGTTTGTCAGTCCCGCTCTCGTCCAGCGTATTGGCGCGCATCTTGGAGAGTGCGAAGGGCTACGGCTTGAGGAGCATGCAGGTCCCGCTGACTAAATCAGGCAGACTCCCATCACGAGGAAGAGCTTTTGATTCGGCTTTTGATTCAGCTTTTGATTCTATAATAGGAGAGCAGGAAACGTAGCAAAAAAGAAAAGAGGGATACATCATGACCGAGACATCACGCAGAGGACGTACAATTCATGTGCATCGCGACCAGTGGCATCTGGCCTGGGATCATAGCATCGCGCCCATTGCCAGAATTCAATCGGGCGAAGAGGTCAGCTTCGACATGCTGGAGGCTTCCAACGGGCAGATTGGACCGGAGAGCACAGTTGAGGCTATTCGCACGCTCGATTTCGCCCGTGTTGATCAGGTGAACGGCCCTATTTATGTAGAAGGAGCTGCCCCGGGCGATACGCTGGAGGTAGAGTTCCTTGATTTACAGCCGGCGGAGTGGGGCTGGACCGCCATTATCCCCGGCTTTGGCTTGCTGGCTGACGAATTTCCCGAGCCTGCGATAAAAGTGTGGCATCTTGAAGGTGGAGCGGATGGCTACGGCGAGTTTGCGCCGGGTATTCGCATTCCCCTATCCCCGTTCTGTGGCGAGATTGGCCTGGCTCCCGGTGCCGCTGGCGCCTTCTCAACCATCCCGCCTTACCGGCACGGGGGCAACATGGATACCAAACATCTGACGAAGGGCGCGCGGCTTTTCTTACCGGTGGAGGTCGAGGGTGCGCTCTTCTCAATGGGCGATGGGCACGCGGCTCAGGGCGATGGTGAGGTCTGTGGCACCGCTATCGAGACGCCGATGCGCGCTACCGTTCGTTTAACCGTCCATAAAGACAGGCCCGTACCGGAGCCGCAGTTCTTCACGGCAGGTCCGTTGGCCCAGCGCACCAACACGGCCCCCTATTACTGCACGGACGGCATCGGTCCCGATCTGATGGAGGCTACGCGCAAAGCCGTACGCCACATGATCGATTATTTGCAGCGTACCTATGGTCTCTCGCGCGCCGACGCCTACATGCTCTGCAGCGTCGCCGTCGATCTCAAGCTCTGCGAGGTAGTAGACGCGCCGCACTGGCTGGTAGGCGCCTTCCTGCCCCAAAGCATCTTTACCGGGCGTTCATAACGATTTGCACAATGCTTCCCAGGTCATCAACGCGCCTGTATGTTGGTAGGGGCAATCCATTGCGGTTGCCCTATCTCTCCCCTTCCCATTGACTATCCCCCTACTAAAATGTACTCTTAGTAATAGGTAAGAGGTTTATTTTTATAATGGATGAGGTAGCTACCTACAGTCATAACTTCTTGTAAAGAAGAAGTTGGACTGTTTGAAACGGTACTAGAGTATATTACGTAGTACACGCAGGTAATTATGATTTCCCTCATCATTTTTTACAAAAGGAAGTTAAGGAGGACACCTCATGATCCCCGAACAACGCGAAGCGTTAGACGAAATCATTGTCAAAATCCGTGCAGGCCGTATGACCCGTCGTACTTTTCTTGAGCGAGCTGCTACCATTGGCCTGAGCAGCACTGTCGCTGGCTCGTTGCTCGAAGCCTGCGGTAGCGGTGGTGGTAGTACTGGTGGCACTACTAACATTGTCTGGCAGAGTGAGAATGACACTTCTAACACGTACAGCGCCCTGGCGAATACCTTCAATCAGACTGTTGGCAAACAGAATGGCATTCATGTTACCTGGCTGCAAGGGCCATCCAGCACCAATGACATGCTCACTAAGTATAACAATATGCTGCGAGCGCGCAACAGCAGCATCGATGTGATGTCCATAGATGTTGTCTATCCGGCACAGTTCGCCGCCAGCCAGTGGACAAAGCCGATCACCGATAGCCAGTGGCC
>Ga0070741_10004396_pt1 | contig 32968 bp, 28 predicted proteins | sample Coa_R1_4_FD_66440 | JGI IMG/M metagenome (GOLD analysis project Ga0070741, IMG submission 66440) | Surface soil microbial communities from Centralia Pennsylvania, which are recovering from an underground coalmine fire - Coalmine... | ecosystem: Environmental > Terrestrial > Soil > Unclassified ... | reverse complement strand
CGGCGCTGGCCCTTGTCGAGGCCGATCTGGTCCTCGGTGAGCTGGCTGGAGTCCTCGGTGAAGGTCGCGGGATCCACCGCCGTCAGGTTACGGGTGACGTCGCTTTTCTCCTTGTCCGGGAGCGTGCCGTTCTCGAGCGCGGCCATGCGCGACAGCGCGAGCGCCTTGAACTGACCGTTCGGGTACTGGGTGATGTAGGAGTTGAGCTCTTCCGGCTTCTTAGAGTCCTTCACCGAGCGCCAGTACTCGAGCTCGACGTCGGTGCCGGGCGCGGAGGACGCAACGGCGGCGGGCGCGGAACCCGACGCCGGAGCGGAGGCCGTCGCGGGTGCTGCCGGGGCCGGCTTGGCCGGGTTGAGATAGACCGCGCCGATCAGGTTGGTGTGACCCCAGGGCAACTGGCCCTTGTTGGTCTCTTCGTTGACCTGGGCGCGGACCTCGGTCATCGCCTGCTGGATTTCGACGCCGGGCTGCGTGATGTGGCTGATCAGCGCGCGGGTGAACGGCGAGTTCTGGCCGTCGGTGCCGTCAAGTGCGGTCTGGCCGGGGCCGGTCGCGAACGCGATCAGCGTGCCTTCGCCGGACTTCATCTCGGCAAGGCCCTGGCCGACCGACACGCCACGCGTCGCAGTCGACTTGATCTTGGCGGCGAACGGATTGTCGCGGCAGGCGTCGAGGAACACCAGCTTCACCTTGGCGTCGCCCATGGTCTGGTCGAGGGTGAGGTCGATGTTGATGGCGGCGCCGAGCTTGACGTCCATTTCCGACTTGATGTCGGCATCGATCGGCAACAGGTAGTTGGTGCCGCTGATGGCGATGCCGTGACCGGCATAGAAGAACACGGCGACGTCGGCGCCCTGGGCGCGCTTGCCGAAGTCGAGCAGCTTCTCGGTCATCTTGTCGCGGGTGAGATTGACGCCCTCGACGACTTCGAAGCCGACATTGCGGAGCACCGCGGCCATCGCCTTGGCATCGACCGGCGGGTTCGGCAACTGCGCGACGTTCTTGTAGGCGCCATTACCGACCACGAATGCCACGCGCTTTTCGGCCATCGCCGACTGCGCCGAGAACATCATGACGATCAGGGAGAGAAGGATGGAGAGGTAGCGCATCGGAAATCCCCTGCAGAATGCAGAATCGAAAAACTTGAGCCGAAACGGTTGAGGCGCACCATACACGAAAACCCTCTGTGCTGCGCCACAAAAAATACGCCGTTCAGCGGATTTGAAGGCCAACCAACGGCGCATCCGTGAACCGAGAGTATCCATTGGTCGCGGCGGATTTGCGTGATTTACATCACAAAATTCCGCCGGCCGCGCTTCGAAAAATGGGGGAGGCGACGGGGATAGGCCGCGGCTTTTACGTACCGGCGCGTGCCGGAACCGGTGAGGATGCGCGCAGGTTCACGAAATTGCCGGCCAGGATCAGCATCGCGCCCAGTACAGTGAAGGCGTCGAGCCGTTCGCCGTAGATCAGCCAGCCCGCGGTGGCGGTCAGGGGAACCCGCAGGAAGTCCATGGGCACCACGACGGTCGCATCGGCGTAGAGCATCGCGCGCGCCATGCAGAAGTGCGAAAAAGTGCCGCAGAAGGCGATGACCACGGCCCAGGCCCAGATGTGAGGCGACGGCCAGGTCCATGTCATCAACGTGGGGACAAGCCCCGCGACCGACTGCACCACCAGCATCCAGAAGATGATGGCGAGCGTGTTCTCCGTGCGCGTCAGCGATTTGACCAGCGCAATCGAGATGCCGAAGCCGACGGCGGCGACCAGTGCGATCATCTGTCCCGGATTGATCTCGCCGGCGGCGGGGCGAATGATGGTGACGACGCCGATCAACCCGAGCACGATCGCGGCGACCTTCCGCGTAGTCATCTGCTCGCCGAGGAACATCGCGGCGAGGATCGCCGCCCAGATCACCATGGTGAACTCGATCGTCACCACCTGGCCGATCGGGATCAGCGTCAGCGCATAGAACCAGCCGAGCTGCGCGCAATAATGGATCAGGTTGCGCGCGGCATGCCATGGCAGCCGCCTCGTTTTCACGATGGACAGCCCGCCGTTGAGCAGGATCACGGGCAACAGGAAGCAGAAGCCGAGGCTCGAGCGCAACTCCATCAGCTGGAACGCGCTCAGCTCTCGCATCACCTCCCGGCCCGCGACCACCATCACCAGCATCAGCGCGAGCCAGCCCGACATCCACAGCGCCGCCGTCGATTTGGATTGGGTCTCGTGCATTGGCGGCGAGGGCATTCCTTGTGGGGACGCCGGTATGGCGTGAGGCCAGCCCCGTTGCAACCGGCAAAACTGCCGGCGCGGTGATTGGGGGGTCATGAAATTCGCTGTGGGAGAGCGCGCCCGATTGGGTTAGAGGAAATTGAAAGGGAGGCAAGCATGCGCGTCTTACAGCCGGCCGAATGGTCGAAACCGCGGGGTTTCTCGCATGGCGTCGAAGTCGACGGACCCGGCCGATGGGTGGTGCTGGCGGGCCAGACCGGCGGCGACGAGAAGGGTGACTATGCGCCGGATCTCGCAGCCCAGGTCGGAGCTGCGCTGAAGCGGATCATCAAGCTGCTCGCGGAAGCAGGCGCCGGCCCCGAGCACATCGTGCGCCTGACCTGGTATCTGACCAGCCGCAGCGAGTATGAGGCTGCTGGCGCCGGCATCGGTGCGGCCTGGAAGGAGACGCTTGGACGCAACTTCCCGCCCTCGACGCTGCTCTATATCGACGGCCTGGTCGACACCCGCGCCAAGGTCGAGATCGAAGTCACCGCCTTCGTGCCGGGTTGAAGAGAGAAGACATGACCGACAAACGATCCACCTCGGCCGACTTCGTCACCGCATTCGCCACCGGATGGGTGGAAAAAGAGCCGCATGTCCTGGTGCTGTCGCTGACCACGCACAAGGGCGTGCAGGACTTCGCCCTTACCAAGGAGCAGGCGCTGCTGGTGGCGAAGACCATGAAGGAAACCGCTGACCGGCTCGCCGAGCCCCCAAAGGCGAGCTAGGCGGTTATAATCGTTCTATCTCCTCATCCTGAGGAGCCGCGCAGCGGCGTCTCGAAGGATGAGGCCCGAGCAGTGGCCTCATGGTTCGAGACGCGCCAACGGGTCCGCGCGAAGCGCGGCCCGATGATAAACTCCGACGCGCTCCTCACCATGAGGATCATAAGCCGTAAGTAGGTCAGCGCGACAGCGAGATGTTGGCAGCCCGGAACTGGCTGTCGGCACGCATGCTGATCGACTGCCGGTTGCCTACGGTACGCAGCGAGATGTTGGCGTTGAAGCCGCCAGTGCTGGCGAGCACCTCGAAGCTGCCGCCGCCGCCGCGGCCCTGCAGCGTGCCGCTGATATTGCGGCTGGTCTCGGTCCAGTTGCCCGACACCGCGCCGCCCTGGTCGACCACATTGGCGCCGAGCTGGAACTTGTAGGCGTCGCTGGCGCAGGTCAGCGTCATCGTCATTTGTACGCCCGCAACCGCATAGCTGGCGCGGCAGCGCAGCCGTTCCCGCGAGCCGTCGTCGAGTGTCACAATGCCGCCGCCGGCCCAGTTGCCGGCCATGCCGGCGAACGGGCCGCCCGCCTGGGCGTGGACAGAAGAGATGGAAACGGATGCGCCAAGCAAAACGGCGGCTGCGATCAGCAGCCGCCGGATTTTGGCGCGGGACGTCAGTTCGAAGTTGCTGTCATTGACGCGATGCTTGCCATCGACCGCTGCAAGGTATGCCACCTGATGCCCCATTCCATTTTCCCGATCCGGCGTTGCCGCTGAGTTGACCGTTCGCATATGCACCATTGATCGAGACCCGCACAAGGCCCTCACGTCCGATGCTGCCGGAGACGTTGGCTCCAGCGGCCGAAATCCTACCTTCGCTGACCGTCAGCGTCGAGCTAGCGGTCGGCTCGCAGCTGCCGCTCTTTGTCACAATGGTGACATTCCAGGTGCCGTCATAGGGCTGTTGGGCGAAAGCAGGGGCCGCAAGCGAACCCGCCAGAACAAGAACAAAAAATACCGTCGCGATGCGGTTGAGACGCATGAGTCAGATCCCCGATGTGTGTGATGAGAGCGGCTTATTCGGAACAAATGTGTCCAAAATTTGGTGCGCCGCAACATCACAGATTGTTCCTGCGGTTCCAAACACATAGGGGTGACGGCGGTTCCGGCCTCGGAACAGAAGAATGGCCGCCACCGAGCCGATTTTTTTTGGTCTGGGAAGCCGGGGCCGGGAACTTTGCAGCCTAATGCGGCGCGAGCGCCGGGGCCTTGGTGGCGAACTGTTCGTCCTGCGGGGTTGCCGGCAACGCGTCATGCTTCACGGCATAATCGACCACCTGCGCGAGCAGCTTCTGGCCGAGCGGGGCCAGCGAACGTTCCCATAATTCGCGCGCGGTCTCGCCCTTCTTCACAAAGCACCATTCCTGCGCGGCGATAGCGCCGGCATCCATGCGCTCGGCGAGGTGATAGACGGTGCCGCCGGCGATCGGATCGCCTTCCTTGATGGTCCACTCGATCGCCGCCTGGCCGCGGTGACGCGGCAGCAGGGACGGGTGGTAGCCGATGCCGCCAAGTCTGGCCGCAGCCAGCGCCTCGTTGCTGATCCGGGCGTGGCTGTGGGCGGTGATGATCAGGTCGGTCTTCGGCGCGATCTCGGCCGCCACGACCAGCTTCGGATTGGCTTGCACCACGACCTCGATACAAGCGGCCTTGGCGGCAGCCGCGAGGCGGTCCTCGGCGTCATGCACCACGACCCTGACGACATCGACCTTGTGCTCCCTGAGCATGTTCAGGGTCGTCACGCCGAAATGGCGGGAGCCGACAAGGGTGATCCGCATGGTGTTTCCTTTCAGGTGGCGTCGATACCACGTCGAGCGCTGGTGTCACCCCTGGCCGGTCGGAGCGCCCGAGGTTTATCAACAGCCGCCATCCACCCGAAAGCTGCTATGGTTCCCAACATGGCGCGTCAGATAGCGCAGATCGGGCGGCGAAGCTTGCTTGGCCTCATTGGCGCGCTGGCGCTCAGGCCGCCACCTGCGCTCGCGCAGCAGAAGGGCAGCCGCAAGCTCGGCTTCCTGACCCGGGACAATTCCGACACCAAATACTTCCTGACCGGCTTGACCGACGCCCTGCGCGAACTCGGGCTTGGCGACCTGCAAATCGAGGTGCGCTCGGGCAGCGGGCCGGCCGAGTTGCTGGCAAAGGCAGCAGAGCTCGCATTGCTCAAGATCGATGTGCTGTTTGCCTTTCAGACGGCTGCCGCGGTTGCCGCCAAGCAAGCGATATCGGACATCCCGGTCGTCTTCCTTGCCGCCGATCCCATGGCAAGCGGTCTCGTTCAGAGCCTCGCGCATCCCGGCGGCAATCTGACCGGCGTCAGCGCCGCCGTCTCGGAATTGGGCCCGAAGAATCTCGAGCTGATCAAGGAGCTGTTTCCGACCTTCAAGCGCATCGTCGTGCTGGGCAACGAGGACGATCCGTCGGCCCGGATCTTCCGCGCCGATATCGAGGCCGCCGGCCGTCTGCTCGGCCTCGAGCTCAACACCGTGATGCTGCGCGCGGCATCGAAGATCGACGCCGAGATCACCGACGTGCTCGAGAAGTGGAGCCCGGACGCGCTGCTGGTGCAGCCCAGCATCGCCAACACCGATATCGCCGATCTGGCGCTGCTCTACCGGCTGCCCGCGGTGTCGCCCGATCCCGGCTTCGTCAATGTCGGCGGCCTGATCTCCTATTCCGCCGATTACGGCGCGGTGCCGCGCCGCTGCGCCGCCATGATCGCGGAGGTCCTCAAAGGCACCAAGCCGGCGAACCTGCCGGTCGAGTTGCCGCAGAAGTTCTGGCTGGCGATCAACCTGAAGACGGCAAAGCAGCTCGGTCTCGACATCGCGCAGGCAGCTCTTGCCCGCGCCGATCAGCTCATCGAATAGCTAATCGTTGACGCGATGCTCGCTGAGCAGCCAGGAATGCACGATCTGCCACTTGTCGCGGCCGCGCGACTGGAAATTCAGCAACGTCGACCGTTTGTCCTGAAGCTCGAAATAGAATTTAAGCGAATCGCGCCCTGTCGCCGTGCCCGGTGGAATGGCATGGTTTTGCAGCCACGCGTCCCATTCCCGGATGATGTGCGTCCGCAAGTCCCTCTGTTTCATTGCCTAGCGCCCCAAATCGTCTGAGCCCCGGATGAGGCTCGGGTTGGTCGCGCTGGTCGGGTGGGAAGACGGCAGCATAAAGCATCCGCTTGCCCGCCCTTTCGGACGAGACGGACGCCGTTCGATCTGCAGTGTGCAAAAGGAGCGGCGCCGGAACCGATGCAGCCGCCCAATGGTCCCCTGGTCGACTGCAACGAAGGGATCAGGCTGCCGCCGCGCCTAACCCCTCAAGACCAATATGCCGGAGGCATTTTAAGTCTTTCTGAAAAGCAACGCAGAAAGCTTGTTTGGCTTTTGTGGCGAAATTCCAATGAAAGCGGGCGGCGGCGAGGCCAGGGTAATTTTCCACAGCTGGCGCGAGCTCGGACCGCACGCCGATACCGCCCTTTGCCGCGCTTCCATGCCGGTTGAAGACGGTTCTTTAAATGTATGAGGGTTATAAAGAAAGGCCGCACCGCCGCGCGGCCGAATAGCCGGGCGCCGGGCCTGTCAACCTACCCCAGGGCACGTGTGCTCGGCTATTTGCCACGCGGCAGGCGCCGCGCCTCGATAGGCCTATGGACGAGCGCGCGAGTCAATGCTCGGCAAGCGCGCTGCCACCTGCGATTGGAGCAATATCGAGAGCGGGGTTATGCTCCCGGACGGTTGCGCTGCGGTCCGGGCTCAAAATTATACGGCGGCGAAACGTCGACGATCGCAATCCACACGCGCGTGTGGTCGCTCGTCCCGACCCGGGCGCGAACTCATCTGCGCGCTTCTCCGTTTCCGCTGGTTGGAGAACAGGCCAGCAATGGATCGATCGCGCCGCCTCATGCGAGAGTTGACGCGCGGCCAATGTCGAGGCGATCACGGCACGATCGCGATCAGCAATTCCCCATCCGACAACGCGCGCGGCTTCCGGGATCCTTGTAGAGAGGCTGTTTCGGCTGATTGGCGTTGGCGCTCTTGGCTGCAGTCATGCAGGCCGTGAAAGCTGCGCCGCTTTTGGCGCCGGTCGAAGCCGCGCAATCCTCACGCTTGCCGGCCTGAGCCGTGGACAGGGAAGCCGCGAACATTGCCACGCACAAGACGAGAGCCTTCATGATACAGCCTCCACGATCAGAAGAAGCCGGGACTCAAGTCGAGGCCGTAGGTCAGTGCCAGCAAAGAAACCAGCAGGCCGGCGCCGCAAAACAGGGCGATATTTTTGAGAACATCGATGTCTCGGGCGGAAAATGCGCGGGTAAATGTTCGAACGATTGCGGTCATGGGTGGACCCTTTCAATTCCAACGATCGGCTCTGATGGAAACTCCGCAACGGTGTGCAGAAATGACACACTCCGAAGCGATTGATTCCGCACGACGCCACCCTGCCCGAAGCCGTCGCGCCGCGCCTTCAGGTCTCCTTATTTTGTGCTTAGGGAAACCTTCATTTCCGTTCTGCGACATACTCGGTAGCACCGCTTTTGGCCGGCTGGAGCCGTGACTTGCTTTATTTATTCGACGATTTCGTTATGGACACGGACCGGCGCGAACTGCGCGCCGGCTGCAGTTCCATCGACGTCGAACCGCAAGTCTTCGACCTTCTCGAATATTTGATCCGTCACCGTGACCGCGTCGTCAGCCGCGACGAGCTGATCGAATCGATTTGGGGTGGCCGAGTCGTGTCCGAATCCGCACTCAGCACCCGCATCAATGCCGTTCGAAGTGCCGTTAGCGACAGCGGGAACCAGCAACGCCTGATCAAGACCCTGCCGCGCCGCGGTGTCCGGTTCGTCGGCGAAGCGCGGGAGGAAGCAAGGACGTTGCATGAGGTGCCGACGACCTCAGGGAATGGCATCGAAGTCATCGAGGCCGGTCCGGCGAATAGCATCCTGCCTGTCGCCATCGACGCCAATGCCGATGGACTATCTACGGCGGCCGCGCCGGCGTCACGTCGTCATTTCATGCCACGACTGGGCGCCGGCGGCATTGCGGCGCTCGCCGCCGCCTGCTTCGCATGGCTGACCTGGAGCTATTTCGCGCGATCGGCGCAGTCCGAACAGACCAAAGCCAATATCGAGATGGCGGCCAAGCTGACCAAGCTCTCGGAAACCATCGCGATGACGTCCCGCGAGAATTACGAGGCCGTGCGCGGGCTCGAACAATGGGCGGTTTCGCTCGATCCTCACAACGCGGCTGCGCTGGCGCGCCTCACCTCCGCGATGGTGACGGGAGTGTTGAACCAATGGTCGAGCGACCCCATCGCCGACCTCCAGGCCGCCGACCTTGCTCTGCAGGACGCCGCCCGCATTGCGCCCGACAACATGATGGTGCGGAGCGCGCAGTGCCACATCTTGCGCGCGATGCGCCAGTTCGAGGCTGCGATCAAGACGTGCAGCGAGATTGCGCGGAGCTTTCCGAACGTCGCGATCCTGCACAAGGAAATCGGATACGACAGGCTGATGCTGGGCCAGCTCGACGAGGCGCTTGCCGAATTCCTCGAAGCCGATCGTATTGCGCCGAATGCGCGGTTGCGCTGGAGTTGGGATCAGGGGATCGGCCTGATCTATCTGATGCAGAAACAGGATCAGAAGGCGATCGAACAATTGTCGCGCGCGGCGCTCGAGGCGCCAAACGCGGGCCACCCCGTGGCCTATCTGGCTTCGGCCTATGCCCTGGTGGGTCGGGAACAAGAGGCGCGCGAAGCGCTGGATCACCATCTGAAATTGTGGCCGGAGACGAGGCTGAGCAATTTCGAGCCGCTGGTCGGCACCGCCGCATTCAACAGCAAGATGGAACGCGTGCTGGAAGGGCTACGGCTCGCGGGGCTGAAGCAGTGAGGCGCTGACGTGGCGGGCGGACGTGCTTGGCATCGCTTCGTTCGATCCGGACACACTGGCTTCGTCCCGGCAGGCCGCGAACGGGGAAGCTCCGCCGCCCCGCCCGCAGCGACTTGACACCGCAGGACGGTTGTTTGAACTCGGGGCATGAATAGCGGCTTTCGCCCCGAAATTGCCGGCCTGCGCGCGATTGCCGTCGTCAGCGTGGTCCTGTTTCACCTCAAGATCACGGGTTTCCAGGGCGGGTTCGTCGGCGTCGATGTCTTCTTCGTCATCTCCGGGTATCTGATCACCCGCAATATCCTGGCTGACCTCAGTCGGGATCGCTTCTCGTTCGGCCAATTCTATACCCGCCGGATGCGGCGCATCTTTCCCGCGCTGATCTTCACGGTGGTCCTCACCTATGTCGCCGGAGCCCTGTGGTGCTCGGCACTGATGTTCCTCGACGTGGCGAAGGAGGGCACCCACGCGCTGCTCTGGATTTCCAACATTCAGTATTGGCGCGAGTCACACCAGTATTTTGCCCACGATTCCGACGACCTGGCCCTGCTGCATTGCTGGTCGCTGTCGCTCGAGGAGCAATTTTATCTCGTCTGGCCACTCTTCATCGCGCTGGCGCACCGGTTCGGCCGGACGTTTCAGGCCGTCGCCGTCGCGGCCATCCTCTCCTTGCTGTCGTCGATCGCAATCACAAGGAGCGACCCGTCCGCGGCATTTTTCCTGACGCCATTCCGCATCTACGAGTTCGGATGCGGAGCGCTGGTGCTCCTCCTCGAACAGAGGCTGCCGATGAGCCCGACGACGGCGGGATATCTTTCGGCGGGCGGCGTCTTTGCCATCGCCGTCAGCGTCGTGACCTTCGATTCCGAGATGGCGCACATGGACATCGCTGCGCTGCTGCCGTGCCTCGGCGCGGCGGCGGTGATCCTGGCTCGCGGCGAAACCACGACGGCAAAACTCATCACCCGGCCGGTCATGCTCGGGATCGGCGCGATTTCCTACTCGCTCTATCTCTGCCACTGGCCGATCATCTTCTTCGGCCGCTTCATCTTTGGAGGAGCTGCCGACACGCTTGCCGGGACGCTCGGACAGCTCGTCGCGATGGTCGCGCTCGCGAGCGGCATGTACTTTTTCGTCGAGCGACGATTCATCCTGCCGCACGAATTCCGGTCCGCGAGCTTCCGGAAGAGTGCCGGCGGATTCGCGTCGGTGATCCTGGTGCTCGCCGCGATCACCCATGCAACGTTCGTGTCGAAGGGATTTCCCTGGCGCCTGCCGAGGGGGCAATCCGAGCTCGCGCACATCCAGGACTATCCGGCCGGTGCGGACTTGCCGGCGCTCGCCGGCCCGGTCGGCGTCATCTTCGTCGGGGACTCCATTGCCGCCGAATACATCTACGGCCTCGGACCGCTGATGAGACGGCTCGATATCGGCTATGAGGCCAGGGGTGGCGCAGGGTGCCCGATCCTCTATGGCGTGACGCTTTCGAAACCCTTGCGGCGCGCGGAGTGCAGGCAGAGTCGCGACGACACGTTGAAATGGCTCGAAGCCAAACGGCAACCGATCATCTTCGCCCAGAATTGGCGCCAGTACGACGATTCGGCAATCGAGCTCGAGACATCAGCGGGGACATCGGGTGAGAGAGGCTCCTTCACCAAATTGCAGGCGGCGCTCGAATTGACGATCGGCAGGATCGTCGCCCGCGGCAATCGTGTCCTTCTTGTCGGCGGCCAGGTCTATCCCGACTGCCCGATCAATCTCGGGCGTATCCAGCAGGGACCGCTGCCGCGGGCCGTGCTCTCGTGCTCCGCCATGCCGAAGCGGGTCGCCGAGCAGACCCTTGCGCCTGTCGATACGATGCTCGCGCGCATCCAGCAGAAATGGCCGGACGAGGTTACGCTGCTTCGCGTCGTCGACTATTTCTGTGACAGCGAGTGTCCCGTCGTCAAAGACGACCTGTGGCTCTACGCCGAACGGATTCATCTGAACATGGCCGGGTCGCAATATTTGGCTTCGCGCAGCGAAGATGTATTTCGCCGCTTTCTGACGGCGGAGCATGCAGACCGATGACGAGGCCGCGGTCGGGGCCCCAGGTCTCGCAGAGCAACCCCGGACGGCGCGAGAATTTTCGGTCCCTCGTCTTGTTTGCGGTGAGTGTGGCCGCCGCGGCACAGCCTGGACCTGCGGATGGTGTTAGCCTGCTTTCCGGATCAAGGACGCATCATCCCGGAAGCTGAATCTTGAACCAGGCGGTAAAGCACCATTGGTACGGCGATACGTCGCCCTGGACCGAACGACGAAGCGAGGACCCTTACGGCTTCAAGGGCTCGTCGTGGCAGCCGGCTGCGTCGAAGACGGTGATTCTGGACAGAGAAAATCCGCCCCAGATACGATCAGGGCGCAGCGCCGAGGATTGAGGCAGAAGGCCGGCGGCCTCGCGCCTTCGACGATCAGAAAAAGCCCGGGCTGAGGTCGAGACCCCAGGTGGCGCAGAGCAGCGATACCACGAGGCCGGCACAGCAGAACACTGCCAGCAACTTCAATGTCTCGGTTTCAACATTCGTGGTGGCGGAAAGCCGGGAAATAGCCTGGACCAATGCAGTCATTTGCGGTCTCCAATACCGAGCCCCGCGGAGACCATGGCAATGAATCGTTGCTGGCGATTTTCCTCGCGTCGCGAAAATGGCTTCACGCGTGTTTCGCGGGGAACCGGCGAGGCGCAGCCACCGATTCGCCAACGCGGCGCCCGCGCACGACTTCGCATCCGAGGCGATGCATCGCCAAGTGAAGGATTTTGGTGAGCGCGGTGGGGCTCGAACCCACGACCCCGTGATTAAAAGTCACGTGCTCTACCGGCTGAGCTACGCGCTCGCTCCCAGGTGGACATGTTCGCCGGAACCATGCTCGGGCCGCTGTGTAGGGGGCACGCCCCTTCGGGTCAACCGTTGTTGTACGGTCCGTAACCGGCGATCCCAGGCCTAACCGGCCTCGCGATGAACCTCCGACGGCACGGGCTGGCTCGGCCGCGCCACATTCGGCAGAGCCACCGGGCGCAGCCCGATCAGCTCGGCGGTGCGGATCGCGGTCGAGCGCCAGAACTCGAACGAATTGAGGCGCGACTGCTCCAATATGGCGATCGCGACTGCCGCCAGGAAGGGCAGGCTTTCCAGCACCAGCACGAAAGCGAAGACGTAGATTTCGCGGATCTGCTTGGCGCCGTTGGTGACGACGAGCACGACGGCGCCGACCAGCAAGAGTACGCCGATCACCGCTTCCCAGAACGCCTGGAATTCGATCGACATCCGCGATAGCCCGCCCTTCGACGTCCGCGCAAACGGCAGGTGCTCGGTGATCAGGCCCTGCGCCACCGCGCGCGACACCGTCCATTGCACGCTCATGGCGGCAATCATGGCGGTCAGCATCTGCCCCCATTTGACGGCCACGCGCAGGCGATACATCGCCACGAAATGGATCAGCGATACGAAGAAGGACATGATGATCGGCAGCGTCAAGATCTTGTCGGGGATCGCGATGTCGGCGAAAGCCACGATCGGCACCCAGATCAGATTGAGGATCGCGACCAGCACGCCGAGGCTCTCGGCGCCGAGCCAGTTCAGCCAGCCCAGCGAGAACTCGCGCTTCTGGTCGCGCGTGAGCCGGCTCGCGCCGGGCAGGAAACGCCGCCAGTGCTTCTTCACGATCTGGAAGCCGCCATAGGCCCAGCGATGACGCTGCTTCTTGAAGGCCTCATAGGTGTCGGGCAACAGCCCGCGGCCATAGCGGTGGTTGGTGTAGTGCGTGAGCCAGCCATGCTCGATGATGGCAAGCCCGAGGTCGGTATCCTCGCAGATAGTGTCGCCGGCCCAGCCGCCCGCCATGTCCATCGCCGCGCGCCGCATCAGGCACATCGTGCCGTGCACGATGATGGCGTTCTCCTCGTTGCGCTGGACCATGCCGATGTCGAAGAACCCGGCATATTCGCCGTTCATCATGTAATGCATCAGCGAGCGGTTCTCGTCGCGATGGTCCTGCGGCGCCTGCACGAGGCCGACCCTGGGATCGGCGAAGACAGGCACGAGGTCCTTCAGCCAATCGGGGTCGACGCAATAGTCGGCATCGATGATGCCGATGATCTCGGCATCGGCCGCGGTGCGGTCCATGGCGATACGTAGCGCGCCGGCCTTGAAGCCGGAAACCTTCTCGGCGTTGATGAATTTGAAGCGCTCGCCGAGCTCGCGGCAGTGGTCCTGGATCGGCTGCCAGAACGCGGGATCGGGCGTGTTGTTGATGATGACGACGCATTCGAAATTCGGATAGTCGAGCCGCGCGACCGCATCGAGCGTCTGCTTCAACATGTCAGGCGGCTCGAAATAGGCCGGCACGTGGATCGAGACTTTCGGAAAGGCGAGGTCCTCGCCCATGGTTGCGGGCGCGACCATCGCGGGCTTCTTGATCAGCCGGTGCGGCCCGCGGCCGAAGGCGACCGCCGCAATCTCCTCGATCCGCGCCATCGCGATCAGGACGAGAGGAACAAGGAGGATCAGGCCGAGCGTCAGCGCGAACGCCGAGCCGAACATGAAGTAGTGGCCATTCCAATAGGCGAAGACGGTCGCAGCCCAGGCACCGACGCCATTGGCTGCCGCCGACAGCAACAGTGCTTGCAGGATCGTCGGCTCGACCAGCGCCAGGATCGGCAGCGACATCAGGATGCCGACCAGCAGCGCGATGGTGGCGAGCTTCCAGTAGTCGGGATTGACGATCGGGCCGGTCCAGGAAAATTTCGGCTCGCGCGCGGCGTTGAGGATGCCCCAGTAGGGACCGACGCCGCCTTCGAAGTATTTCCAGGGCTGATCGATCGCCTCGACGATGTTGTATTCCATGCCCATGGCCTCGGCGCGTGCGACGAAGTTGCGGAGCACGGAGGCCTGCTCGAACGATCCGGGGTCGGCATTGAGCAGATTGTAACCGGCGCTCGGCCAGCCGAATTCGGCGATCACGATGCGCTTGCCCGGAAAATTGTCGCGCAACAGGCCGTAGAGATAGACGGCCTGGTCGACTGCCTGCTTGTCCGAGAAGTTTTCCCAATAGGGCAGCACGTGCGCGGCGATGAAGTCGACGGAGGAGCCGAGCTGCGGATGGTCGCGCCAGATGTTCCAGATTTCACCGGTCGTGACGGGAACGTTGACGTATTTCTTGACGCGCTGAATCACCCTGATCAGCCGGTAGACGTTGTTTTCGGCGATCGCCCATTTCAACGCCTCGGCTCGCTTCTCCTCCGGCTCGGCGCTGGCATCCCGGACGCGCTGCGATTCATCGCGCAGGATCCGTTCCACCTCGGCCGGATCCATCTGCTCGCGCTGCTCGCGGCGAATCCGCTCCGCTTCAGCCGGATCGTTTCCCTTCGTGGCCGGCAATACCCAGAGGTTCTCGATCGGGATTTGCTCGCCGCGATAGATGGTCTCGTTGCCGATCACGATGCCGATCACATTGCTGTTCTCGCGCGCAAGCCTGATCGCCTCCTTGATCTCACGGTCGTTGCGGTCGGCATTGGTGTCGATCCAGGCGCCGACCGTGACTTTCAGTCCGAATTCGGCGGCGATCGACGGCACCAGCTCGGCGCCTTCGGTCGAGGAATACAGGCGGACCGCCCGCGTCAGGGTCGAGAGTTTCTTGAGGTCGGCGCGGACCTTTTCGGAGTCGGCGTCGGGGTCGACGACGGTGTGGCCTCGTTCGAACGGCGCGTAGGAAACGCTGGGCAGAATGCCGTTGAAATTGGGCGCGGGTTGCTTCTCCTGGAGCACGCCCCAAAGCGCTGCGTGAGCAGCGCTGACAAACAAGAGAACGGCGACGATGGTACGCATCGCGAACGGAACCTGAGGGGGCGTGATTGGCGAAAGCGAACCTGTCCCCAAGGTTCGACCGACAGGACGGCTAGCTTAAGGATAAGCCTGCCACGCCATTTCACAACTGGTATGACTGGTATGACGCGATGGCGTTTTTAAGGGCGCCAACCTTGCTGGCGCCTGAACGAACCTTCAGTTCCGACTTGAGAGGCGGGTCTATTTTGCCGCAGGCGAGGGCGAGGCCGCCGGTGCCGGCGACGGCGAAGCGGCCGGTTGGGGCGCCGCCGAGCCTGAGGTGGTCGCCGGCGCGGCCGGGGCCGCAGCTGCCGCGGTCTGCGGCTGGGCGCCCGGATTGATCCAGCAGGCGTGCACCTTGCTGTCGAGGGTTTCGGCCACCTTGGGATCGATCTGGTTGCCGAAGCGGGTCAGGCAACGGAACGTCGCCTGGATATGGCCGCCCGGGCAGCCGAAGCGATCGTAGAGGTCGAGATGGCGGAAGGCGGTATCGAGGTCGTCGCGCCACATCAGGCGGACCACGCGGCGGCCGAGCCAGACGCATTCAGGATTGCCGGCCGGGCCATTGATGGCCTGGGCAGCCTCGGCAAATTCATCGGTCTTGCGCTGGTTCTCCTTGGCGGCATCCGCGGCAGAAGGCGGCTTGCCCTGCTGCTCGTTGGCGTGGTTGTCGCCGCTCTGGGCCAGGGCGCCGCCCGATACGAGCAGGAGGACCACAGCGGAAACAGCAAGATGTCGCAAAAACCTGAACCTGGACTGAAGCACCCGCCGACGCATGAATTCCCCGATACTCTTAGGCCACCGGCCGTCCAACCGCCCTTGACCGGTTGATGGCGGCCAAATGGGTCCCCAATACGGCGAAGACGGTTGGCTGAATCTGATGACGGTTATTTCGGATTTTGTCCAGCAAAGTCACAACATTATCGCGTCGTGGTAAAATTGAGAAAGCATGCACCGCTCTTGGCAGACGCAGCCCGAGAGGCTAATCGACGGTGCCGTTTCGGAGGGTGGAACCGATTTCCTTGCGTACGCCACTGGCGCTTCTGCTCATTTCGCTTGGTGCAATTGCTGCCGTGTGGTGGTGGCTGGCGACGCCGATCACGCTCGCCCGCGCGCCGATCGACCCCAAGGCGAAGCTGCTCTGCGTGTCCTATGCGCCGTTCCGCGGCGCGCAGACGCCGCTTGATCCGGCGACCCGTGTTTCGGCAGACCAGATCGCGCAGGATCTGGCGCAGCTCGCCAAAATCTCCGACTGCGTGCGTACCTATTCGATCGAGAACGGCCTCGACCAAGTCCCGGCGCTCGCCGCCAAGGCGGGGCTCAAGGTGATGCAGGGCATCTGGCTCGGCAGCAACCGGCTGAAGAATGCCACCCAGATTTCCACCGCCGTGCGGCTCTCCAAGGAGTATCCGGGGGTCATAACGTCCCTCGTGGTCGGCAATGAAGTGCTGCTGCGCGGGGAGATGACCACCACCGATCTTGCCGCGATCATCCGCGGCGTGAAGGCGCAGGTCTCCGTTCCCGTGACCTATGCCGACGTCTGGGAATACTGGCTGCGCTATCGCGAGATCTACGAGGTGGTCGATTTCATCACCATCCACATCCTCCCGTACTGGGAGGACTTCCCGATCCGGGCGAAGTTCGCGGCGACCCACGTCAACCTGATCCGCCAGCGCATGGCCGTGACGTTTCCCGGCAAGGAAATCCTGATCGGCGAGACCGGTTGGCCGAGCCAGGGCCGGATGCGCGAGGGCGCACTGCCGTCGCGCACCAATCAGGCCCGCGTGGTGTCGGAAATCCTGCAGATGGCGAAAACGGAGAATTTCCGGGTCAACCTGATCGAGGCCTATGACCAGCCCTGGAAGCGCCAGCTCGAGGGCACCGTCGGCGGTTTCTGGGGCTTGTTCAATTCCGAGCGGCGTGAGCTGAAATATCCGCCCGGTGAGCCCATCAGCAATTTTCCGCTCTGGAAATGGCAGATGGGCGCGGGGCTGCTGCTCAGCCTCATCGTGTTCGTCTCGGCGTGGGGCACCACACGGCGCAAGCCGTGGACGCCGCGCATGACGTCGTGGATCGCGGTCGGATTGACCGCGACCAGCGCAGGCATCCTCCTCGGTATCGCCGCCGACAAGATGTTCTTCGAGAGCTACGGCATTGGCGGCTGGCTGCAATGGGGCGCGCTGCTCGCGGCCGGCATCGTGGCGTCGATCTTCGGCGCCAACGCGATCATCTCGGGGCGCACTATGCCGACTTTCCTCGATTTGTTCGGGCCGCGCGGCGAGGGCGAACGGCTGGCCGCCTCCATGTGGTTGCTCGGGTTGTCGCTGGTGGTGACCGCCGTGATCGCGACCGAGACCGCGCTCGGTTTCGTGTTCGACCCGCGTTACAAGGATTTCCCCTACGCCAGCCTGACCATGGCCGTGGTACCGTTTGCAGGCCTGCTGTTGAACCGGCCGCAGGCGGGACGACGGCCGATCGCCGAAGCCGTCTTCGCGGGATTGCTCGCGATCGCCGCGGTCTATATCGGCTACAACGAGGGCAACGAGAACTGGCAGGCGATGTGGACGTGCGCCGTCTATTTCGCGTTCGCGATCACGCTGTGGCAGGCGCGGGCCGCGCAAAGCCCAAAATGAGCAGCCCGAACGCGATTCCCGACAGCGCGACGTTGTAGAGCACGATGCCGAGGCAGGCCGCGATCAATGCGCCGGTCAGCAGCACGATCGACGGCCGGATGAAATGCAGTGCCGCGATGACCAGCGCCGTGATGCCGAATACGGAGTTCTTGAACAGCACGGTCGCCAGCGATCGAGCCTTGCAGACCACTGTTTGCAGGCCGGCGTCGCAGGCCAGCGCCACCGTGGAGAATTCGATGCCGAGATAGCGCAGGTAGAGCGCGTAGCCTGTCGTGACGAAGCCGACCACGAGCAGGAATTGCACCTGATAGGGGGTCAGCCGGAACGGGGTCTTTTTCATGCGCGGACTATGCCCGCGGCAAGACTGCGGGACAAGTGCGGGAGGGACCGCTCAAATCGCTTGAGAAATCGGTTCCAACTCTCTGCAGGAGCTTAGGGTTTTTTGCTGCTGAACCAGGACGAGATGCCCGTTGGTTCGGGCTTGTTTGGGGGTTCATCCGTCTTGGCGTGCCGCGTCCAGGTCCGCTTGGCGGGGACAGGCATGGTAGCCGCTTCCTCCAGCTTTGTGCCCGGCCTCGAATGGACCTCGCCAGCCGCCATCGCCAGCCGCTGGCCGTCATAGACCGTCGTTTCGCAGCCGCGCCTGGTCTGGGTGAGCGCCGCACAGATTTTTGCGGCAGTTGCGGCATCCTGCAGGGGACCGGCCGCAAGCCGAAGCTGCGCGCCGAGGCCGTTCTTGTTCTCGCGCACCAGAATAATCGGGGTGAGAGGCTTCAGCGCCGCATTGGAGGCGACCACGGTGCGCCACAGCGCCCGCAGGCCTGCGACCGAATTGGCGGTGCCGAGATCGACCGCGAACTCAGTGCGCTGCACGTTGGCCTGCGCTTCTTCGGCCCCTTCCTGCTTCGGCTCCTCGGCCGGAATGGCCGCGAGCGTATCCGGCTTGGGCGATGCGGCAGGTGCTGCCGGAGCCGCTACGGCGGCTTGCTTCGGCGCTTCGATCAGCTTGGGCGCGGCCGGATCGGGCGGCCCCATCATCGACTTGGTCACCGCAAGAGGTTGCGAGGCGCCTGCTGCTGCGGCTGCGACCGTCGACGTCACCTGCGGTTCAGGTTTGGCGGCTTCCGCGCGCTTTTCGGGCTGCGCGACCGCGGTCGCGCTCGCAGCCGGCGCTGACGCTGACGCGACCGGGCTAATTGCGGGAGCGGGTTGAGCGGGTGGCGGTTGAAAGGCCTGCGTGTCCGAAGCCACGACGGGCTTGGAAGCCGCAGCCGCCTGCCTGGCGATCGCGCCGGTGACGGAATCCAGCCCCTGCTCCAATACCGTGACCCGCGAATAGAGCCGGTCGCGGTCGCCATTCAGCGTATCGACTGCGGAGGCGAGCTTGCGCGTTTCGACCTGGCTCTCGCGCGCAAGCTGCCTGATCTGCTGCGCCTGACGGGCGAAGTCGTCGGCCGCGATCTGCTCGCGCCGCCAGCCGAGCGCACTCTGGTTGGCATAGACCGCGAGCGCGACGGCGCCGACGGCAACCACGCCCCACGAGCCGATCCGCCACAGCGCGCGGCGGTCGAATTCGTTCTCCTCGGCAAACAATCCGGCAAGCAGGCCGTCGGTCTCGTCAGCGTCGAGGGCGCCGGCCGATGGGTCGGATTTCTTTGCCACGGAGGTGATGAGTCCCTGTAACCTCAACGAATCACAGGGGAACATTATCAGGAATTGGGCTCGCAGCCTGAATCCGGGCGTTTGCGGGAGGGGGAAAACCCTCTAAGAGGGCGCCGATGATGTTCCGGACGGCAAGTTTGGGAATCGAATGACCGCGCGATCGAGCCTGACAGTCGTGCTCGCGGCCGGCGAGGGCACGCGGATGCGCTCCAGCCTGCCCAAGGTGCTGCATCCCGTGGCCGGAGTGCCGCTGCTCGCGCATGTCCTGCGCGCCGCGCCATCGGGCGCTGGTGCGCGGCTTGCAGTGGTTGTCGGCCCTGACCATGGGGCGGTCACCGAGGAGGTGCGCCGCATCCGCCCGGACGCCGAGAGCTTTGTCCAGCGCGAGCGGCTCGGCACTGCCCATGCGGTGCTGGCGGCGCGCCAGGCGATCGCGCGCGGCGCGGACGATCTGCTGGTCGCCTTCGGCGACACGCCGCTGATCTCGGCGGAGACGTTTGCGCGGATGCGCGCACCGCTCGCCAAAGGCGCGGCACTGACCGTGCTTGGCTTCCGCGCCGCCGACCCGACCGGCTATGGCCGCCTGTTGATGAAGGGAAAGCGCCTGGTCGCGATCCGCGAGCACGCCGATGCGAGCCCCGAGGAGCGCAAGATCACCCTGTGCAATGCCGGCGTGATGGCGCTCGACGGTCGCACTGCGCTCAAGATTCTCGACAGAATAGGAAACGCCAACAGCAAGCGTGAATACTACCTGGTCGATGCCGTCGCTGTTGTCAGGGACATGGAACTGGAGGCCGTCGTGATCGAAACATCGGAGGACGAAGTGCGCGGCATCAATACCAGGGCGCAGCTCGCCGAAGCCGAAGCCGTGATGCAGGCGCGGCTGCGCAAGGCGGCGATGGATGCGGGCGTTACGCTGATCGCGCCTGAGACGGTTTATCTTGCCGCCGACACCACCTTCGGCAAGGACGTGACCATCGAGCCCTTCGTGGTGATCGGTCCGGGCGTTTCCATCGCAGACGGCGCGGTGATCCATTCGTTCTCGCACATCGTGCAGGCTTCCATCGGCAGGAACGCCTCGGTCGGTCCCTATGCGCGGTTGCGTCCGGGCACCTCGCTCGGCGACGGCGCGCGGATCGGCAATTTCGTGGAGACCAAGGCCGCGATCCTCGAGGCCGGCGTCAAGGTCAACCATCTCTCCTACATCGGAGATGCCGAGGTCGGCGCCAACTCCAACATCGGAGCCGGCACCATCACCTGCAATTACGACGGCTTCTCCAAGCACAAGACCACGATCGGGAAGGACGCCTTTGTCGGCACCAATTCCTCGCTGGTCGCACCCGTCAAGATCGGCGCCGGCGCCTATATCGGCTCGGGTTCCGTGATCACGCGCGACGTCCCCGACGACGCCATGGCGGTGGAGCGTTCGCCGCAGAGCGTGCGCGAGGGTGGCGCGATCCGCTATCGCGAGATCAAAACCAAGGGGAAGAAGCCGAAGGCAGAATAACGCCCTGCCTCAGCGTGCCGACGCGTTCGCCGTCCTGACGCGCTGCGCCGCGCCCTGATCGGCGCGCGCGACGGTCGCATGTCGCGTCCGCGAGGCGGCCGCGTGCCGGCTCCGCCCTCCGGAGTGACGGCTGACATATTCGATGCCGTCGATCGGTCCGACATGCGGCGGATCGTGATCGTGATAGGGCCGTCCAATGCCGTAGTCCTTGCCGTGCTTGTCGACCCAGTTCCACAGCGTCTCGCTCGACGCCTGCCGCAGCGCGCGCGTGGCGCCGCTGACGCTGACGACGTCGGCCGCAAGCCCGTGGCCGTAGCCGCCGCGGAGGCTGCCACCATGGAAGGAGCGGTCGTCGGCCGCCTTCAGCCCGCTTGCGATCGACTGGCGATAATTGTCGCGGAATGCGCTGGTGATCCCCGGCGAAAGGCCGGCCTGTTCGGCGGCGACCAGCAGGCGGAACAGCCGCAGCTTGAATTCGCGATCCATGCCGCCGATCACATAGTCGGGCATCGACATGCCGGCGTGTTCTGCGGCCTTGGGATCCTTCCAGCCAAAGTCTTCATCGACCACCTGGGTCACTGTTCGCGTGACCGTCACCATCTTGCCCTTCCGCTTGACGGTCACCTCACGCCGGGTCTTCTCCTTGACGGTGTCTTCCTTGCGCGTGCGCTCGTAGAGCGCCCACAAATAACGATCGGCGCAGGCATCGATGACGTAACATTCGTCGAGGACTTCGGCCGTGCCGACGATTTGCCTGGCCGTATTTGCGGCGTCGCCGCTGCTCGTCTCGCCGGCCTGTTCGGGCGTCAGCATTTCCGACGGATCGCCCAAGGATGCCGTTACGACCGGTTTGGGCTCGGGCTCGGCCTCGTGCGCTGACGGCGCCGGCTCGGCGGTGGTCTCCATGACCGGCGCGATCGACGCGGTTGGATCGGCGCTCGCCACCACGAACGGCTTGGCCGGAAGTGCCGGCGAATTTGTTTCCGCTGTGGCGGCCAACTGCGGCTCCGGCGATACCGGCCTGGAATCGGCGGCGGAGATCGCAACCAGCGCGTTGGCGGCCTTGACGAATTCGAGGTCCGCGGCCGTGGCGATCTGCGATTTGTCGGCGGCGATGTGCGGCGGCCTGTCGGCGAATTTGACGTCGGCGGTCAGCGAGGGCGCGACGCGATTGACGAATGGCGCGACCCTGTTGGTCCCGCTGCTCGCAGTTCCCAAGGCTACGAGCACCACAAGGACCGCAGCAGGCAACGCAATCTCACGGCACCATGGCGCGATCGCCGCCCAACGCGGGTTCATGCTCACCGTCCCCAATCACCCAAGTATTCGATTTTCTAAAACGCTTGCTCTGCGAACGCAACGCATCACCGCAGGCAAGCTGTGCAATCCGCGTCAAGAAAAAGGCGGACGCGTGACGATCTTTCACACAATTCGGCCACAATCTACCCCGTCGCGCATTGCGCCACAGGCCGCAACCACTTTCGAAAGTCGGAAAATCCGCTGCGCCCCTTTCCGTCGGAATATCGATGACGCACTCGGCGCCGCGAGCAAGCGTGATGCCGGCCTCTTGCCCGCGGCGCCTGACCATCAGTCGACCTCGACGGCCACCACGCCGGCGCCCATCATCCCGAGCGCGCGAGCGGCACTCACGGAGACATCGATGATCCGGCCGCGCACGAACGGCCCGCGATCGTTGACGACGCACTGAATGGAACGTCCCGTACGAGTCCTCACAGTGACAACACTGCCCATCGGTTTGGTCCGCATGGCGCAGGTCATGCCGTGACCGCGGCCGCCGTAGTAGGAGGCGAGACCGGATTGGGCATGTGCGGAGGACAGAGCAAGGAGGGAAACGGCGAGGACAGTCAGGGAGGAGGCTTGCTTCATGCATCACTCTCGGTTGCCAGCCCCGCGCGGAAACGAGTTGCGCAATCGGGCTACGGGATGACGCGGATGGGGAGTTTTGTTGGAAGGGGAACTGTGCTGCTGCGATCGATCACGACTGCAGGCCTGCGCTCTTCACCTTTGAATGCGCGGCTCTGAAGCAGAGAAGGCCGAGAAAGGCCCGTGGTGCAGCCATTTCTGCCGACGTGCGAGCGCCCGGCGAATCGCGGAAATCGTTAAGCTTGAGGCTTAACCACTGTCGCAATCCGCAATAATTCTTGAGTACCTTTTGCGTTAAGATTTCCGGTAGGGAACGCATGGGCGTTCGAAAGCATCGTTCGAACTGGGGAAGTCATCCGCATGTGCGGCATTGTCGGCATTCTGGGGCGCGCTCCCGTCGCGGAGCAACTGGTCGATTCCCTCAAGCGGCTCGAATATCGCGGCTACGATTCCGCCGGCGTCGCGACGCTGGAAGGCAAAAAGCTCGACCGGCGGCGTGCCGAGGGCAAGCTCAAAAATCTCGAGAAGCGCCTGCACGACGCCCCGCTCAACGGTCACACCGGGATCGGCCACACCCGCTGGGCCACCCACGGCAAGCCGACCGAGAACAACGCGCATCCGCACGCCACCGAACGCGTCGCCGTTGTCCATAACGGCATCATCGAGAATTTCCGCGAGCTGCGCGAGATGCTCCAGAAGAAGGGCACGATCTTCAAGACGCAGACCGACACCGAGATCGTGCTGCATCTGGTCGACAACATGCTGCAGAACGGCCTGCCACCGGTCGAGGCGGTGAGGGCGGCGCTGTCGGAGCTGCGCGGCGCGTTCGCGCTCGGCTTCATCTTCACCGGCGAGGACGATCTGATGATCGGCGCGCGCAACGGTCCGCCGCTCGCGATCGGTCACGGCGAGGGCGAGATGTATCTGGGGTCGGATGCGATCGCGCTCGCGCCGTTCACCGACACGATCAGCTATCTCGAGGATGGCGACTGGGTCGTGCTGACCCGCAAGGGCGCCACGATCTACGACAAAACCAACGCGATCGTGCGTCGCGACGCCATCAAGCACATCGGCTCCTCCTCGCTGGTCGACAAGGCCAACTACCGCCACTTCATGGCCAAGGAGATCCACGAGCAGCCGGAAGTGGTCGGCCATACGCTGGCGCGCTATGTCGACATGGCGACCGAGCGCGTCGCGTTGCCGGCGAAGCTGCCGTTCGACTTCAAGGATATCCAGCGCATCTCGATCACCGCCTGCGGCACCGCGAGCTATGCCGGCTTCGTCGCCAAATACTGGATCGAGCGGCTGTCGCGGATTCCGGTCGAACTCGATGTCGCCTCGGAATTCCGCTACCGCGAGGCGCCCCTGCGCAAGGGCGACCTGGCGATCTTCATCTCGCAGTCCGGCGAGACCGCCGACACGCTCGCCGCGCTGCGTTACGCCAAGGCGCAAGGCGCGCACACATTATCGGTCGTCAACGTGCCGACCTCGACGATTGCGCGCGAGAGCGAGACGGTCGTGCCGACCCTGGCCGGTCCCGAGATCGGCGTCGCCTCGACCAAGGCGTTCACCTGCCAGTTGATGGTGCTGGCGGCGCTCGCGGTCGCAGCCGGCAAGGCCCGCGGCGAATTGTCCGATGAGGATGAAACCAGGCTGGTGCACGGGCTGATCGAAATTCCGCGCCTGATGTCGGCTGCGCTCTCGACTGAGCTACAGATCGAGAAACTGGCGCGCGACATCGCGAAATCCCGCGACGTGCTCTATCTCGGCCGCGGTACGTCCTATCCGCTGGCGCTGGAAGGCGCGCTGAAGCTGAAGGAGATCTCCTACATCCATGCCGAGGGCTATGCCGCCGGCGAGCTCAAGCACGGACCTATCGCGCTCATCGATGAGAATATGCCGGTCGTGGTGATCGCGCCCTACGACAAGGTATTCGAGAAGACCGTCTCCAACATGCAGGAGGTTGCCGCGCGCGGCGGCAAGATCATCCTGATGACCGACGCCAAGGGCGCGGCGGAGGCCACCGTGGACTCGCTGGAGACGATCATCCTGCCGGACATGGGCGCGATGTTCGCGCCCATGGTCTACGCCATCCCGGCGCAACTGCTGGCCTACCACACCGCCGTCATCATGGGCACGGACGTCGACCAGCCGCGTAATCTCGCGAAATCGGTGACGGTGGAATAGGTCGGACCGGCCTCAGGGGCCGCTCGCGCCCTTCAAAAATCTGCTAAAACACCTAGCTGATAGGCTATTCCAGCCAGGAACTCGCATGAGCGCCGACACCAAGCCAACCCCGCCCGAGCCGGCGTCACAGCCGGCGGAGACGCAGACCGGCGTGATGGGCAGGCTGCGGAACTACTTCCTGACCGGCCTGGTCGTCGCCGGACCGGTCGCGATCACGCTTTGGCTGACCTGGTGGTTCGTCACCTGGGTCGACGGGCTGGTGCGGCCCTTTGTGCCGATCGCTTACCGGCCGGAGACCTATCTGCCGTTCGGCCTGCCGGGCTCGGGACTGATCGTCGCAGTGGTCGCGCTGACCTTGCTCGGCTTCCTCACCGCCAATTTGATCGGCCGTTCGCTGGTCGATCTCGGCGAGCGTTTCCTGGGGCGGATTCCCGCGGTGCGCGCGATCTATCGTGCGATGAAACAGGTGTTCGAGACGCTGTTCTCCGGCCAGGGCTCGAGCTTTCGCCGTGTCGGTCTGGTCGAGTTTCCCTCGCCTGGCATGTGGTCGATCGTGCTGATCTCGCAGCCGCCGAGCGTCGATGTTGCCGAGAGCTTGCCGGGAGAGGACCACATCTCGGTGTTCCTGCCCTGCGCGCCGAACCCGACCACCGGCTTTTTCTTCTACGTGCCCAAGAGCAAGATCATCGAAGTCGATATGAGCGCCGAGGATGCGGCAACGCTGATCATGTCCTGCGGCGTGGTGCAGCCGGGCGCCGATCAGCAGAAGAAGGTGGCAGCACTTGCCGGCATGGCGAACGCGGCGCGGATCGCCAACGACTCGACCTTGCAACCGGAGCCGGCGAAGGTGGAGTGACGCGCAATTGTTTCCCTCATCCTGAGGAGCGGCGTCTTCGCCGCGTCTCGAAGGATGAGGCCATGATCGGGCCTCATGGTTCGAGACGGCGCCATGAGGGTCGTTATTCATCCCGCGCCGATCAGCGGTATCGCCTCGTCGCGCTCGAACAAATAGAGCAGGCAGCGCAGCGCCTCGCCGCGCGCGCCCTTTAGTTTCGGGTTGTCCTTCATGATGCGCAAGGCATCGTCCCGCGCCTGGGTGATCAGTTGCCCGTGCACGTCGGAGCGCGCGATGCGATAGCCGGGCAGACCGCTTTGCCGCACGCCGAGCACGTCGCCTTCGCCGCGCAGCCGCAAATCCTCCTCGGCGATCCGGAAGCCGTCGGTGGTTTCGCGGATCACTTTCAGCCGCGCCTTCGACATCTCGTTCAGCGGCTCCCGATAGAGCAACAGACAGGTCGAGACCTCCGAGCCGCGGCCGATCCGGCCGCGCAACTGGTGCAGCTGCGCCAGCCCGAAGCGCTCGGCGTTCTCGATCACCATGATAGTCGCGGCCGGCACGTCGACGCCGACCTCGACCACGGTGGTGGCGACGAGCAATCCGATCTCATGGCTTGCGAATTGCGCCATCACGGCGTCCTTCTCGGCGCCCTTCATCTGGCCGTGCACGAGGCCGACCTTGTTGCCAAACCGCTTCTGCAGGCTCTCGAAACGTTGGGTTGCATTGGTGAGATGGTCGGTGCCTTCGGCTTCGGATTCCTCGACCAGCGGACAGATCCAGTAGACCAGTTTGCCCGCCGACAGGGCGCGGCCGACCGCGTCGATGACGTCGTCGATCCGGCTGTCCGGGACGGCACGGGTATCGATCGGCTGCCGGCCCGCCGGCTTCTCCCGCAATTCCGAGACGTCCATGTCGCCGAAATAGGTCAGCACCAGCGTGCGCGGGATCGGCGTGGCGCTGAGCACCAGCACGTCGACGGCCTCTCCTTTGGAGGTCAGCGTCAGGCGCTCGCGCACGCCGAAGCGGTGTTGCTCGTCGACGACGGCCAGCGCCAGCGATTTGAAGATGACATCGTCCTGGATCAGCGCGTGGGTGCCGACCAAAAGATCGATCTCGCCGGCTTCGAGCTGCTTCAGAAGCTCGCGCCGCTCCTTGCCTTTCTCGCGGCCTGTCAGAATCGCCGCGCGAAGGCCGGCGCGTTCCGCCAGCGGCGCAATCGTCTTGATGTGCTGGCGCGCAAGGATTTCCGTCGGCGCCATCAGCGCCGCCTGCTTTCCGGTTTCGACCACGGCAGCGGCTGCAAGCAGCGCCACCACGGTCTTGCCCGAGCCCACATCGCCCTGCAGCAACCGCAGCATCCGCACCGGCTGTTTCAGATCATCGGCGATCGCGGCGGCAGCCTGGCGCTGAGAGGCCGTGAGTGCGTAGGGAAGCGCGTCGATGACCTTCTTGCGCAGATGGCCATCGCCGGCATGGCGATTGCCTGCGGGCCGGCGCAATTGCGCGCGCACCAGCGCCAGCGCCAATTGACCCGCGAGCAATTCGTCGAAAGCGAGGCGCGACCAGAACGGGCCGTCGGGCAGGATGTCCGTCAGCTCGATCGGCTGATGCACCCGGGTGAGCGCTTCAGCGATCGGCGGGAAATGGCAGCGGCGGATCACCTCAGGGCTGATCCATTCCGGGAATTGCGGCAGCTTCTGCAGCGCTTGTGCAATGGCACGCCGGAGCGACCCCAGCGCAAGCCCTTCGGTCAGGGGATAGATGGGATCGATGCCGGAAAGTTGCGCAAACGCTTTCTCGTCGACGACGCGGTCGGGATGCACGATCTGCGGGATGCCGTCATACATCTGCAGCGTGCCGGAGACGAAGCGCTTGGCGCCGACCGGCAACAGCTTCTCGACATAGCCGGGCTGGGCGCGAAAGTAGGTGAGCACGACATCGCCGGTCCCGTCGCTGGCATAGACGAGATACGGCGCGCGGGCGTTACGTGGCGGCGGCGGCCGATGGCGGTCGACGGTGACCTCCAGCGTCACCACCGTGCCCGGCGTCGCGTCGCGGATCTTCGGCCGCGCCCGGCGGTCGATCACCTGCGAGGGCAGATGCATGAGCAGATCGACCAGCCGCGGCGTCTCATCTCGGCCGAGCAGATAGCGCAGCAGCTTGTCCTGCTTCGGGCCGACGCCTGGAAGGCTCGTGACGGGCGCAAACAAGGGATTGAGCAGAGCAGGGCGCATGGAGCGAATATGGCCATTCCCGCGCGCGATGCCCGGCCGCGCGCCAGCCATCCACGTGTTTTTTGTACGCGCAGATGCTGACATCGCCACCAAGCATCGCTATATCACCCCCGCCCGGCACGTCCGGGCTTTTGGCGTTGGACTGGATTGATTGACATGACCGGATCGACACGATCGAGCGACGGCCTCGATGTCAGGCGCAAGCGGCTGCTGTTCCGCTGCTGGCACCGCGGCACCCGCGAGATGGACCTGATCCTCGGCCGCTTTGCCGATGCCGAGATTGCCGATCTCACCGACAACGAGCTCGATGAATTCGAACGGCTGATCGAGGTGCCCGATCCCGATCTCTATGCCGCATTGACCGGGGACCAGCCGATCGCCGTGGAACATGCCGGCCCGTTGTTCGATCGACTGAAGCGTTTTCGCGCGGTGGATCACGGCGCATGAAGCCACAAGCCAAATCGCCTGCGGACCTGCTTGCGCCCGGCCGGGTGCTGACGCTCGCCAATGTCGCCGAGGGCGCCGAAGGGCTCGTCGTCTCCGATCTCGCGCGCGCCATTGCGGCGAGACCGAAGAAGCCCGCGATCAGCCTTGCCGTGATCTGTCGCGACGGACCACGGATGCAGCAGCTTGCGCGCGCGCTGGAGTTTTTCGCGCCCGACCTCGCCGTCATGCAGTTTCCGGCCTGGGACTGCCAGCCCTATGACCGCGTCTCGCCGCATGGCGCCATCCTGGCGCAACGTCTGACCACCCTGGCGCGCCTTGCGCGGCTGACTGGCAGCGACAAGCCGCTGATCGTCCTGACCACGGTGAATGCCGCCGTGCAGCGGGTGCCGGCGCGCGATGCGGTCGCAGCGCAAGCGCTGTCAGTCGCGCCGGGTCACGTCGTGCCGATGGATTCCATCGTCGCCTGGCTGGAGCACAATGGTTACAGCCGCTCCTCGACGGTGCGCGAGCCGGGGGAATATGCCGTGCGCGGCGGCATCCTCGATCTCTTCCCGGCCGGGCTCGACCAGCCCGTGCGCTTCGACTTCTTCGGCGACTCGCTCGAGTCGATCCGCTCCTTCGATGCCGAGACCCAGCGCACGTTGCTCGACATGCGCTCGCTCGATCTGGTACCGATCTCCGAATTCCAGCTGGTCACGGAAACCATCCGCCGTTTCCGCATGGCCTATACGGCGCAGTTTGGCGCGCCCACCCCTGACGACGCGCTCTACCAGGCAGTCAGCGAGGGCCGCCGCTATCCCGGCATGGAGCACTGGCTGCCGCTATTCCAGGAGCGGATGGATACGCTGTTCGATTATCTCGGCGATGCGCCGGTGGTGGTCGAACCTCAGGGAGAAGACGCCGCGCGCGAGCGTTTCAAGCAGATCGTCGACTATTACGACGCCCGCCGCGACGCGCTGGAGCATCCCGGCTCCGGCACGGTCTACAAGCCGCTTCCTCCGGACCGGCTCTATCTGACCGAAGAGGAATGGCACACGCGGTTGGGCGAGGGCGCGCTGGCGCGCTTCACGCCATTCGCGGTGCCGGAGACCGAAGGCGTGTTCGACGCAGGAGCGCGGCGCGGCCGCGACTTCGCGCCGGAACGCAATGACGCGCAGGTCAACGTGTTCGAAGCGTTGGTTGCGCACGTACATGCGCTGCAGAGCCAGCGCAAGAAGGTGGTGATCACGCTCTGGAGCGAGGGTTCGCGCGACCGCATGGCTAGCATGCTGCGCGACCACAAGCTCTCCAACGTCACCTCGGTCAATGCCTGGCGCACGGTGCAGGCAACCCCGCGCAACGAGGCGATGCTGGCCGTCCTCGGCATGGAAAGCGGCTTCGAGACCGACGATGTCGCCGTCATCAGCGAGCAGGACATTCTGGGCGACCGTCTGGTGCGGCCGCGCAAGGCGAGCCGCAAGCTCGACAATTTCATCTCGGAGGTGACGAGTCTGGCGACCGGCGACATCGTCGTGCATGTCGAGCACGGCATCGGCCGCTTTGTGGGGCTGCAGACACTGGAAGTATCCGGCGCGCCGCATGACTGTCTCGAGCTGCATTATGCCGGTGACACCAAACTGTTCCTTCCTGTGGAGAACATCGAGCTGCTGTCGCGCTACGGCTCTGACCAGACCAATGTCGAACTCGACCGTCTCGGCGGCAGCGGCTGGCAGACGCGCAAAGCCAAGCTGAAGAACCGCATCCGCGAGATCGCGGGTGAGCTGATCAAGATCGCGGCCGAGCGCATGCTGCATGAAGCGCCGAAGATGCCGGTGCAGGCCGGCCTTTATGACGAGTTCTGCGCGCGCTTCCCCTATGACGAGACCGAGGACCAGCTTGGCGCGATCCAGTCGACATTGAAGGATCTGGAAGTCGGCCGTCCGATGGACCGGCTGATCTGCGGCGATGTCGGCTTCGGCAAGACCGAGGTCGCGCTCCGCGCCGCCTTCGCCGTCGCGCTCGAAGGCAAGCAGGTTGCGGTGGTGGTGCCGACCACGCTGCTCGCACGTCAGCACACCAAAACCTTCATCGACCGCTTCAAGGGTTTTCCGGTGAAAGTCGCGCAGGCCTCGCGGCTGATCCCGGCAAAAGAGCTGACCCAGGTCAAGAAGGGGCTCGCCGACGGCTCGATCGACATCGTCGTCGGGACGCACGCTTTGCTCGGCAAATCGATCAAGTTTCGCGACCTCGGACTGCTGATCGTCGACGAGGAGCAGCATTTCGGCGTCAGCCACAAGGAGCGGCTGAAGCAACTCCGCGCCGAAGTGCATGTGCTGACGCTGAGCGCGACGCCGATCCCGCGCACGCTGCAATTGGCTCTGACCGGCGTGCGCGAGCTGTCGATCATCGCCTCGCCGCCGGTCGATCGCCTCGCGGTACGCACCTTCGTGGCGCCGCACGATCCCCTGATGATCCGCGAGGCGCTGCTGCGCGAGCGTTATCGCGGCGGGCAGGCCTTCTATGTCGCGCCGCGGATCGAGGACCTCGCCGGCGTGAAGGACTTCCTCGACAAGAACGTCCCGGAGATGAAGGTCGCGGTCGCGCATGGACAGATGGCGCCGACCGTGATCGAGGACATCATGTCGGCGTTCTATGACGGCAAATACGACATCCTGCTCTCGACCACGATCATCGAGTCCGGCCTCGACATTCCCAACGCCAACACCCTGATCGTGCATCGCGCGGACATGTTCGGCCTTGCCCAGCTCTATCAGCTCCGCGGCCGGGTGGGGCGCTCGAAACTGCGCGCCTATGCGCTGTTCACGCTGCCGGCGCAGCAGAAGATCACGGCGCAGGCGGAGAAGCGCCTCACCGTGCTGCAATCGCTGGAGACGCTCGGCGCGGGCTTCCAGCTCGCCTCCCACGACCTCGACATCCGCGGCGCCGGCAATCTGCTCGGCGAGGAGCAGTCGGGCCACATCAAGGAGGTCGGTTTCGAGCTCTATCAATCCATGCTGGAAGAGGCGATCGTCAATCTCAAGGCCGGCGTCTCCGAGCCCGCCGCCGACCGCTGGTCGCCGCAGATCACCATCGGCATGCCCGTGCTGATCCCCGAGGATTACGTCGCCGACCTGCCGGTGCGGCTGTCGCTCTACCGCCGGCTCGCCGATCTCGAGACCGACGATGCGATCGACAATTTCGCGGCTGAACTCCGCGACCGTTTCGGCGTGCTGCCGGACGAGGTGCGCTATCTCTTCAAGGTCGCCGCGATCAAGGCCTATTGCCGTCGCGCCAATGTCGAGAAGGTCGACGCCGGCCCGAAAGGTGCCGTGATCGCCTTCCGCGACAACAGCTTTGCGCAACCGGACCGGCTGGTCGCGTTCATTCGCCAGCACGGCCAGGCGGCGCGCGTGAGGCCCGACATGAAGGTGGTGTTCTTCCGGGATTGGGAAACGCCGGAAGAGCGGTTGACCGGCACGACGGAGATTTTGCGCCAGCTAGCTCATCTTGCGGAGAGCAAGAAGGCGGCATGACAAGCTGGCCGCCGGCATTGCTGCCGGCGACCGTTAGATGTTCCGCTGCAACGCTTACTTCGGATACTTGAACTCGGGCGCGGCCTTCAACGCGTCCTTGGTGGTGTTCATCGACGCCAGCCACTTGTTGTCCTTGCTGTCGTAGCGAACGTTCACCGACGAGGGCGACACCGCGACATAGTGCTCGCCCATGCCGAGGAAGCCGCCGACCGACAGGATCAGGGCGTCGACCGACTGGTTCTTCATCGCGATATCCGTGATTTCGCCGATGGTCTCGTTCTTCTGGTTGGTGACCGAAAGGCCTTTCAGTTTGGACGAGAACATCTCGTCCTTGGAAACCGTCGAGAACTTGGCCTCGGCCGGCGCGTTGCCGGTGGTCTTGTGTTCATCAGCGGCGAAGGCCGGACTCGCGAGCACCGCAAGCGATGCGGCAATGAGTGCAAATTTCTTCATTCTGTCCTCCAGTGAAGCGATCGTGTTGCTTCTCAATGCGAGGACGGAACGATTGTTCCTATGGGAGATTGAAATCGCGTTACGATGCCGCGCGGGTCTCGTTGTAGAGCAGCCCGAGCAGCGACGTCGCCGAATCCTTCGGGCCGAGGGCCGCAACCGTCACAACCGGCTCGTTGCGCGCGCCGCGGCGGCCGGTCGAGGTGTGGCGCATCACCGCCAAAAGTCGCCGCGCGATCGCGTGTGCGTTGCGCAGATCGGTATCGGAGAACACCACGATCACGGAGCCGTCCGGCCGGGCTGCGCCGAAATCCATCTTGCGCATCAGGCGGCTGATGATCCGTGCGCCGTCGAATTGCGCGCGTGGCTGTTGCGGATCGAAGGCAAAGCGGGCGACGGCGAGGCCGCCGCCTTCGGCAAGCGTCTGGCTGACCGCGCTGGCAAAATCGCGTTCGAAGGCGGCTGCCGTCAGCAGGCCGGTTTGGGAATCGAGGAGTCCCTTGGCTTCGATGGCGCGCAAAGTGCGGCTCAACTGGGATTCCAGAGCGTGCTGGCGGATCAGCGGCAGCGTGTTGGCGGCGATATGCGAAGGTTCGCCCGTGATGATTTCGAGATTGGGCAGCTCATAGGACGGCGCGAGCTCGTCCGAGGTCAGCACAACGGGCAGGTGACGGAAGCGCGCATCTTCCGAGAGAACCGTCAGGAACGCATCGACGACGCGCGCCGTAAAACCCTGGGAGATGACGATACCGTCGATGTCGCGATTGGCGAGATGATGAGCGGCGGCCTCGATGCTGAAGGCGCCGACC
>Ga0070741_10004395_pt1 | contig 32969 bp, 25 predicted proteins | sample Coa_R1_4_FD_66440 | JGI IMG/M metagenome (GOLD analysis project Ga0070741, IMG submission 66440) | Surface soil microbial communities from Centralia Pennsylvania, which are recovering from an underground coalmine fire - Coalmine... | ecosystem: Environmental > Terrestrial > Soil > Unclassified ... | reverse complement strand
CGCAGCTCGCCACCAGCTCCGGACAGTGATCCAAAGCGGTGCAGCAGAGCGTTGACCAGAGTTCCGGCGTGTACACCCGCGCCGGCATGAACCACCATGCCGGCAGGCTTGTTGATCACCGCTACGTCGCGGTCTTCGTAGAGAACATCGATTGGAATATCTTCGGGTGCGGCGCGCAACGGCGGCGGCTCGGCGGGCTCTACCACAAGCGCGTCGCCTTCGCGCAGCAAGTGTGAGGCGCGCTTGGCTGCTCCATTCACCAACACGCGGCCTGATTTTATCCATTCCTGAATGCGTGACCGGCTGAACTGCGGTAATCGCCGCTGAATCGCGACGTCCAACCGCTCGCCAGTTTCGCTTTTCTCTGCCTGAAATTCCAAAACGATCGCCTCGTATTGTACTGGAACGACGCAGGCCGCTAGAATCGCAGTGATGCCGCTTCCACTCGAGTCCCGCACTGCCCTCGTGACCGGAGCCAGCAAAGGCGTAGGCAAGGGAATCGCGCTTGAGCTCGCGCGCCAGGGCTGCGACGTTGCTGTGAACTATAACCAGGATGCCGCGGGCGCAGCGGCGACGGTCTCGGAAATCACCGGCATCGGCCGGCGCGCGTTTTCTATCCACGCCAATGTGGGAGCCGCGGCGGAAGTGGACCGGATGTTCGCCGAAGTCTTCAAGCAGTTTCCAAAACTTGACATTCTGGTGAACAATGCGGGCGTGCAGACCTGGAAGCCTCTGCTCGAGCTTGAAGAGCACGAGTGGGATCGCGTGATCGACACGAACCTGAAAGGGTGCTTTTTATGCACACAGCGAGCCGCGCGCCGTATGAAGGACCAGGGTGGAGGCCGGATTGTCAACATCGGATCCGGCTGCAATAAAGCGCCATTTCCCAATCTGGTCGACTACACCGCCAGCAAGGGCGGCATTGAAATGTTCACCAAAGTGGCAGCAATTGAACTGGGCCGTTATGGAATCACGGTCAACTGCGTGGCGCCGGGCGCGATTGAGATTGAGCGGACCCGGCAGGAAGCAGGCGATTACGGCGCCACCTGGTCGAAGCTGACGCCTCTCGGCCGGGTAGGGCAGCCCTCGGATGTAGCCGCCGCTGTGTCGTATCTCGCTTCGAGCGCCGCCGAATTCATTACCGGCCAGACCATCTGGGTGGATGGCGGCCTCTTTACCCGGCCCGCCTGGCCTTACGCAATCTCTGGCTGATTTGCACCCGCTCATTGCGATCGTTGGACCGACCGGATCGGGAAAAAGCGACCTCGCGCTCGCTGCCGCCGAAGAATTCTCCGGCGAGATCGTGAACTGCGATTCGCTCCAGCTTTATCGCTACTTCGATATCGGCACCGCCAAGGTGCTTCCAAACGCAAGGCGCGGAATTCCACATCACCTCATCGACGTCCTCGACCCCGACCAGATTTTCACGGCCGGCGAGTATGCCCGCGCGGCACGGCGCGAGCTCAGCGCGATTAGCGAGCGGGGCCGCCTGCCGATCGTTGCCGGGGGTACCGGCTTCTACCTGCGCGCGCTGCTCGATGGTCTCTTTCCGGGACCCCCGCGCGATCCGGAGCTGCGAGAGCGACTAATCCACCGTGAGGCGCGCCGGCGCGGCTCGGTGCATCGGATTTTGCGGCGCTTCGATCCCGAAGCAGCGAGGCGCATCCATCCCAACGACGTGCCCAAAACGATTCGCGCGTTGGAGATCTGCCTGCTCACCCGGCGTCCCGCCACGGAACTTTTCCGGGAAGGTCGCGACGCGCTTCACGGATACGGTGTGCTGAAGCTGGGGCTCGATCCCGATCGCGCGCTCCTCTACCGCCGGCTCGATGAGCGTTGCCGCGCCATGTTCAGTTCCGGTTTGACCGAAGAAGTGAAGCGAATCCTCGCAATGGGGTTTCCAGAAACATCGAAGCCGTTTGAGTCGCATGGATACCGGCAGGCGTTTCAACTCCTGCGCGGCGAGTTGAGCGCAGCCGAAGCGCTTACACTGGCGCAGCGCAATACACGGCACTACGCCAAGCGGCAGATGACCTGGTTCCGCCGCGAGCCCGGCGTCGTCTGGCTGCGAGGCTTCGGAGACGAGCCGCAGGTCGCGGCAGCGGCATTCGAGCAGATCCGGGTCTTCCTCCACTCCTCCGGGCCTGCAGCCGCTTGAATGGCTGCGCGCCTACTCGACCCGCGATGCCCCTGGCAGGATCGATGCGGGCGGCGCGAAAGGCGGGCGCCAGAGCCGCGGCGCTCGAAACAAGGATCAGCAGGAGCGCTACGCTCCCGAAGGTAATCCCGTCGTACCGGCGACACGCCTTTAATTTGAGAAGCCACTAACCGCGCTATGCCGAGCGTCTGGAAAAAACTCGGGCCGACCGCGTCGTAGCGCCACGGCAGTGAAGCCGGCATCTTTTCCAGGAGTGCGCGACGCGCATCGCAGGTCCTGCCATAGATCTTCTACAGACTGCATGATGCCATCTCGCGTTTTCGTTACAATCCTCTCGCATCCATTTTGGCAAAACGATTGCGCACCGGATTCACCGATTTTTTTTAGCAGAGAGCGCGGAACATTTTTCCTCTTCGCCCGTAATACTTCTTGTCAGTCGAATTCACTTTCATCTAAGGAGCAATAGACCATGAAGAAGCTTCTATTCGCATTTGCCATTGTGGGCCTGGCGATCGCCAGCGCAAAATCATACAACGTGACGTTGTTCCAGCCATCTAATGTGGGTGACACGGAGCTCCAGCCTGGAAACTATAAGCTCGAACTGAACGAGCAGACTGTGACACTGCGGAATAACAAACAGTCGGTCTCTGCCCCTGTAAAGGTGGAAACAGGAGAGAAGAAAAATGTTTCCACGACTGTCCGCTACTCGAATGGTGACGGCAAATACCGGATCCAGGAGATCCGGCTCGGCGGCACCAACATGAAACTTGTATTGAACTGACGACCCCTATCTCCTGCTCCGCCGGCGCCCGGGCCGTTGGGCGCCGGCGGGTTTTTCGCGAGCCGCCGCGAATCAGGTTGTTACACTGAAGTATTCATGCTGCGGTTTTTGTTGCTGTTCGCAGTGCTTCCAACGCTCGGGCTGCGCGGCGAGACGGTGCTCGTACTTCCATTTTTCAATTCCTCGCAACGGCCTGATCTGGATTGGATCGGCGAAAGCATCGCGGATACTCTCCGTGAGTCGCTCGCGTCGCACGGGGCCCTGGTCCTTGACCGCGAAGACCGGCTGGAAGGTTACCGCCGGCTTTCCCTGCGCACGGACGCGCGGCTTACGCATGCATCCATCATCAAGTTGGGTCAGGCTCTGGATGCAGCGAAGCTGATATATGGAGAGTTCAAGTTCACGCCCGCGGCTGTGCGAGTCGAGAGCGCCGGCTCCGCTCCGCCGTCCCGAGGTTCACTCCGCATCGCCGCGCGTATCCTGGACTTGCGCCGCCTGCGGCAAGGTCCGGAGTTTGCCATGCTCGGAGCCCTGGAGCAATTGGCGGAGCTGGAAAACCGGCTCGGCTGGCAGGCTCTGAAAGCTCTTCTGCCGCGCGCTGCGCCGTCAGAGCAGGAGTTTCTTCAAGCCCGGCCGGCGATACGCCTCGACGCAATCGAAAGCTATAGCCGCGGCCTGCTGGCGGCGCTCCCCGAGCAGAAGCATCGGTACTTCACTCAGGCTGCGCGGCTCGATGAGCGATATTCGCAGCCCTGCTTCCACTTGGGAAAAATCTACTGGACAAACAAAGATTACGCTACGGCCGCACGATGGCTGGAGCGCGTCGGCCGCTCTGATTCCCATTATTTGGAGTCGCAATTTTTCCTCGGCCTGTGCCGCTATTACACCGGCGATTTCAAAGGCGCCGAAGCATCCTTTCAGACCGTGGCAGCGCAGGTTCCATTGAACGAGGTGTTCAATAATTTAGGCGCCGCACAGGCGAGGCTCTCGGCAGCGCAAGCGCAGGCCAATTTCCAAAAGGCGCTGGAGGGCGACAGCGCCGATCCCGATTATCACTTCAATCTCGCCTATGAGCTGTGGAAGGCCGGCCAGTTTGAGGCGGCGGCCGCTCGATTTCGCGCGGCGCTGGAGCGCGATGCTCAAGACTCCGAAGCGGCTGTATTACTGCAACGCTGCATGCGGCGCGACGGTCCGAAGCCGGGGGATCCAACGGCGATCGGACGCGAGCGGCTCAAAACCGAGTATGAAGAGACCGCGTACCGCCAGCTCAAGGCCGAACTCGAATCTGGACGGTAGGAACCCGCAAGGAAATTCCCTGCTGCGCGCGCTCAGCATCGGCAAGTCAGGATATCGGTGCAGAGGGATGGGAGCTTCGGTTACCGGATATTCGACTGACCCGTTTCGCGCTTCAAGTGCACTTTACCGGTGATCGGTCCGGCGTCCATCGAGCCTTGCATCTCGCCCTCCAATTGATCGCCGTCCAGCGTAAGCGCGAACTTGACAGCACCGGCAGTTTCCGGGGAAAGCACTTCGAAGGAGACCTTCTTTCCTTCCACTCGGCCGTTTCGTATGGCCTCGGCCTGTTCGTCTTCACGGCGCCCGATCTTTCCCGAAAGCGCGCTGGCCTTCTGCGCGAACTCGGCACGAATCGGGGTATTAATTACAGTGCCGCTCGAGGCATCGGCCACTTCGATGATTCCGGTCCATTTCCCGTTCAGATCGGCTGCCGCCAGCGTCCAGGCCAAAAGCGGTAAAGCCCAAATAACCTTCATGCTCACCATCCCCCACACTCACAACACTAACCTAAAACAGATGCGCGCGCTTTGCATCTTCCATGGCCTGACGTTCTAGAGCTTGCAGCGCTTCCGGCGGAATAACCCGCCAGTTACCATCCGGTTCCGAAGGAAGTTCACCGCGCTCGGTATAGTACCGGATCAGCAGATCGCGAATGTCCTCGGTTGATCGCCACACGATCGGGGCTCGCGCGAACATTGAATAACCGGCGCTGCCGGCGGCACGATAATTATTAACGGCGATTCGCAACTTCTGGCCCGCTTCGAGCGGTTTGCCCCGCCAGCGGAGATTCGAGATGCGGTCGCCCTGAGGCCGCGTCAAATCGATCTCATACTCCACTCCCTCAGCCATGTCGAAGTTAAAGCCCATCACGCGCGGGTTCAGCAGGCGTGCCGCCAGGCACTCCGCTCCGCGACATGAAAGAAAGTAGCGCGCCGCATTTTCAAGGGCATCTTTTACCATCCGGCCGTTTCCTTCAATCGCGTAAAGCTGATTGTCATACACGTACAAACCCGCAATCTGGCGCACGGTTACTTCGCCGGGAGGTATGATCAGCCGCGGATTGAACAGTGCCGTGAAGGAGACATCGGCCTTGGCATAGTAGAGTTGCGCGCGCTGGATGGTATCCGCCAGCGCAGTATCCTGCACGCGCCCCAGAGTGCCTTCCAGCCGGCGGGAGCAATGCGCTACCGGCGTGTTCAGGTATCGTTCGGCGATCTCATGATATGGCCGCGCCAGTTTGAGGATTTCGGGATCGGCCGCCGTGTGTTCGCTCACCGCTTCCAAGCAGCTTTCCTTGCTCACTACGGTGGCTGGTCCGCCCTCGCTTCGATCCAACACAAAGTCCAGCTTTGCGAGCGAAGCGCCCCAGTTCTTCGGCTGCACGACAAGCACGTTTCCGATGCGCCGTCCCGCCAATTGCTGGTGACTGTGACCGAACACGATGGCATCGATTCCCGGCACCTGCGTGGCGACATCATAGATCACGTCTTCGCCCGGGTTCTGAACGGCGCCGGAGGCGAGATCCCGGCCGAGTCCCGAATGCGCCGCCACGATGATGAGGTCCGGATGCTGCTCACTCCGGAGTCTTGCAACCCACTCCCGCGCGACCGGAACAGCCGGCAAAAAGCGGTATGCCGCGAAATTTTCAGGCTTCTCCCAATTTGGAACAGCAGGCGTGGTCAGACCGATTATCGCGATCTTGACTCCCGCCACATTCTTGACAACGTAAGGCTCAAAGGGTTTCTGGCTGGAATCCGCGGACGGCTGGATATTAGCCGCAATCCAGGGAAAACGCGCCGCCGCGCGCGCCTTCGCCAGGTTTGCTAGTCCGTAGTTGAATTCGTGGTTGCCAACCACCATCGCGTCGTAGCGGAGGCGGTTCATTGCCAGCATCATCGGATCGCCGGCGAGTGGCTCGCGCGACGGAGCCAGGTTCAGTGGAAAGTGGCCGGTCGCTACAAAGGTCTGGTATACGTATTCGAGCGGTGTGCCCTGAATCGTATCCCCGCAATCGATGAGAACGGTATTCGGGTTTTGGCTTCGCACTTCATGGATCAGTGTGGCGATTTTCGCCAAACCCCGGTGAGCAGGTTTACCCGTATAGTAATCAAACGGGTAGATGTTGCCGTGCAGGTCCGTTGTGGCCAGCAGAGAAATCGTGACGCGCTCCCCGCGAGCCGCCGAAAACGTCAGGCCGGCGGCAAGCAGCAGAGCAAGTCGTGAAACGGGCATAAGGATACCCCAGCAAGCCGCTCGGGAGGAGCAAAGCGAATCAACGGGCCACGGGCTCTGGTTTCGATTGCGCGGTGGCAGCAGCCTTGGCCGTCGCTGTTTCCCGAGACTTTAATACCTCCATCTCGCGGCGTATCAGAAACGCGAGGTATAGCCCAAAAGCGAACGCAAGCACAAGGCAAGTGAGGAAAAGGAACAACCCATCTACACTATCTGCCTGCCCTGTGGCAATGAGCCATCCGGCAGCTGCCAGAGATCCTAGTACAACAAGGACGCTAAAGAGGAACAAGATTCCGCGGTCCGACATATCCCTGAGTAACCTCTCGGGTGCATGTAACCTGCCCAATCATTGTATTCAGCGCTCCTCCGCCGCGCAACTTAGCACCGTTTCAAGACTCTAGCGGGCCGCCGCCCCTGATGCCGCGAGCTGCCGCAACACATACGGAAGAATTCCGCCATATCGGTAGTATTCCACTTCCTGCGGCGTGTCCACGCGCACATCGACCTGAAAGCTCTTCTCGGAGCCATCGCCGGAGATCGCGCGAACGGTGGCCCGGCGCGGACCGGCCCCCAGCGCGGCCTGGATACCCTCGATGTGATACACCTCAGTTCCCGTCAATTTGAGGCTGGCCGCATTCTGCCCGGCAAGAAACTGCAAAGGCAACACACCCATACCGACCAGGTTCGTCCGGTGAATCCGTTCAAAGCTCTCCGCGATAACCGCCTTCACGCCCAGCAGCAGGACTCCCTTCGCCGCCCAGTCCCGGGACGACCCGGAACCGTACTCTTTGCCCGCCACGATCAGCAGCGGCACTCCTTCTTTCTGATAGAGCATCGCTGCATCGTATATGAACATCTGCTGCCCGTCGGGCAAATGAACCGTCCAGCCGCCCTCCGTTCCCGGAGCCAGCTGGTTGCGCAGCCGCACGTTGGCCAGTGTGCCGCGTACCATCACTTCATGATTGCCGCGCCGCGCTCCATACGAGTTGAAGTCTTTTGGCTCGACTCCCTGCGCAATCAGATACCGGCCCGCAGGACTGTCCTTCGGAATCGATCCGGCGGGTGAAATATGGTCCGTCGTTATGGAATCGCCCAGCAGGGCCAGCACGCGCATCCCGGCAAAGTCGGTAATCGATGTTTGCGGATCAGCCATCTGATCAAAATAGGGCGGCCGCTTGATGTAGCTGGACCGGTTATCCCAGGCGTAGACGTCGCCCGTCGGAACCGGCATGCTGTTCCAGTTCGCATCTCCTTCGAACACCTTCGCGTATTGGTGCTGAAACATATCGCGCTTCACCGAATTGCGGATCGTGGCCCGTATCTCTTCGTCTGCCGGCCAGATATCGCGGAGGTAAACCGGCTTGCCGGACGGCTCCTCTCCCAGCGGCTCGGTTTCGAGGTCCACATCCACGCGCCCGGCAAGAGCATAGGCCACGACAAGCGGAGGTGAAGCCAGATAGTTCGCCTTCACCAATGCGTTGATGCGCCCTTCGAAATTGCGGTTTCCGCTGAGCACCGCGGCCACAACCAGGTTTTCTTTTTGGACTGCTTCCGCGACCGGCTCGGGCAGCGGCCCGCTATTGCCGATGCAGGTAGTGCAGCCGTAGCCCACCAGGTGAAAGTTCAGGGCCTCCAGATAAGGCACCAGGCCGGCTTCGGACAGATATTCGGAGACGACCTTGGAGCCGGGAGCCAGGCTCGTTTTTACCCACGGCTTCGGTTTCAGGCCCATCTCGACAGCCTTTTTCGCCAGCAGACCGGCAGCTACCATCACCGAAGGGTTGGAAGTGTTGGTGCAACTCGTAATCGCCGCGATTACTACAGCGCCATTCTCGATCTCCGCTGTAAGCCCGTCGAGCGCTATGGGGACTTTCTTTTTTCCGGTAGGACCGAAGCCGTCCTTGAAGCTCTTCTTCACTTCGGAAAGATTCAAACGGTCCTGCGGCCGCTTGGGACCCGCCATCGATGCGGTCACAGTTCCCAGGTCCAGCTCGACCGCTTCTCCGTAAAGAGGATCCGGCATCTCGTCTAGGCGAAATAGCCCCTGCTCTTTGGTGTAGGCTTCCACCAGCGCGATCAGGTGCGGATCACGGTTCGAGAAACGCAGATATTCGAGCGTCTCTCGATCCACGGGAAAGAACCCCATAGTCGCGCCGTATTCGGGCGCCATGTTTGCCACGGTCGCGCGGTCCGCAACGCTCAGCGCGCTGAGACCCGGACCGTAGAATTCCACGAACTTGCCGACGACTCCCTTCTTGCGCAGGATCTGCGTGATGGTCAGCACGAGATCAGTGGCGGTACACCCCTCATGAAGTCTGCCGTGCAGTTTGAAGCCCACCACCGAAGGCAGCAGCATGGAGATAGGCTGGCCGAGCATACAGGCCTCCGCCTCGATGCCTCCGACGCCCCATCCGAGCACACCGAGACCGTTCACCATGGTCGTGTGCGAGTCTGTTCCCACGAGCGAATCGGGATAGGCTTCCCACCCGTGTTCGGTTTGCTTGCGGAAAACTACCGAAGCCAGGTATTCCAGATTGACCTGGTGCACGATGCCGGTGTCGGGCGGGACGACGCGGAAATTTTGAAAAGCTTTCTGGCCCCACCGCAGCAGAAAGTAGCGTTCCTTGTTGCGCTGGAACTCCAGAATCGCATTCACCTGAAACGCATCGGCTGACCCAAAGCGATCTACCTGCACGGAATGATCGATGACAAGGTCTGCGGGCAATAGCGGATTCGCAAGCCGCGGGTCCTTTCCCATGGCGGCCAGCGCGTCGCGCATTGCGGCCAGATCCACCACAGCCGGAACACCTGTAAAATCCTGTAGCAGAACCCGCGCAGGCATGAAGCTGATCTCTTTGCTGTCCGGTCCGGCGACGCCGCGCGCTACGTACTGAATATCTTCGGCTGTGACCTTGCGCCCGTCTTCATTGCGCAGCAGATTCTCGAGTAGAATCCGAGTGGAGAACGGCAGGCGGGAAACATTCCCGACGCCCTTCTCTTCGAGAGCGGGCAACCGGAAAATCCGGTAATCCACGTCGCCGACCCGCAGCGTCGACGCGGCTCCATAACTGTTGTTGGGCATCAATTTGATTATAGAAAGCGGTTTGCGAGGCCGCGCGCTACATGTACTCGGGAACCGAGATGCCGAGAATATCCAGCGTACGTTCCAACTGTCTGCGGAAAAAATCGGTCATCCATAGCAGCAACACCTTCTTTTCGCGATCCTGTTCATGAATGACCGGATACTGGTGATAGAAATTGTTGAAGGCCTGAGCAAGCTGGAACGCATACTTGGCGACATGGGCGGGCTCACCTGCCACAACGGCGCGCTCCACGGCGGAATCTGCTTTCGAAGCGCCCATTACGATTTGCCAGAAGTCTTCCTCGGCTAGCTGCCGGCCGATTGCTTCGCCGGAAAGCTCCGTGGCGAAGTGCGGCACCCGCTCGCCCCTTTCCTCGAGCTTGCGCAAAATATTTCGCGCGCGCACCGCCGCGTATTGCACGTAGGGGCCGGTCTCGCCCTCAAAGCTCAGCGCTTCCTGAAAATCAAAGGCGATCACCGTGTTCCGCGTGTACCGCAAAAGGAAATATCGCAGCGCGCCCACCGCGATCTGCGAGGCAACGCGCGTCTGCTGTTCGGGAGCCGCCTCGGGATGCCGGGAAGCCACCTCTTCACGCGCCCGTGCTATGAGCGTGTCCATGAGGTCGTCGGCCTTCACGCCCAGGCCCTTGCGGCCGGAAACTTCAACGTAGGGCCGCTTGCGGTCCTCCTCGGAAAGTGGAATGCCGAGCTCAGCGCAGCAGCGGGGCGAGAGCGCCACCATCTCGTAGGAAAAATGGATCGACTGATCGGCCTGCGACTCATAGCCCAGAGCGCGCAACCCGGCGACTACCACATCCTGCAAGTAGGACTGACGCGCGTCAATGACATTGAATACACGCGAAGCGCGCCCGAACCGGGGAGTGTGTGCGCCGCCCTCACCCGGTTGATCGGTGGTGATCCAGAGATCGTGGCCGTCCGGATATCGCATCAGCGGACGATAATAGAAATCCTTGCCCAGCAGCCCGAATTTCCAGAGCTGATATGCGATGTCCTTCCCAACATATGTAACTGTGCCGTCCGAGCGCACGATCACTTTGCTGTCATCCGACTCGGAAGCCGTGGAAAATGCCGCGGCCGGCATTACCCAGCAGCCCGCATTCTTGCCGGCCGTCTCCAGATAGATTGCCTTACGCTCTTTCAATAGCTCAAATGCCGCGGCCCAGAATTTCAGATGAAGAATTTCGCTCTCGCGGGGCAGCACATCGTATTCAACGCCGATACGGAGCATCGTTGCGAGGTGCGCCTGCACAATGGCATCGGAAACCAGGTGGGCAATCTCCGCCTGAGGGCCGGTGCCCGCTTCAATGGCATGCAAGGTTTCCGCGCGCCAGGCGCGCGATTCAGGCTGCTCCGCGTAATGCGCCGATGTGCGCGCGTAAAGATCCCAGCACAAGTAGTCGAAGCGCTGTGCCGGATGCAGGATCAATTCCTGCACCTGCTGGGGCGTTTTCTTTTCCAGGTAGTGGAAGCCCACCACGACGTCGGCAACCTGCACGCCCGTGTTGTCGATATAGTTTTGAACTTCCACTTCCTGGCCGCGGGCCCGCAGCATGCGCACGAACGTATCGCCAAGCGCCGCATTCCGCAGGTGGCCAATGTGCGCCGCTTTGTTGGGGTTGATGTTGGTGTGCTCAACCACGATCTTTTCGCCGGAGGTGACGAAGATCTCGGCGGGCGGGTCGAGCAGCGCGTGTCCGTACTGCGCGCGATCGATGCGCAGGTTCAGATAACCATTGCCGGCCACCTCGATCGAGCGGATGCCCTGGATCGAGCCGATTTCGGCGGCGAGTTCAGAGGCGATTTTCTTCGGCGCCTGCTTTAACTGCCTGGCTAAGTGGAAAGCAGCCGACACGGCCAGGTCGCCGAAATCGCTCTGGCGCGGCTGCTCGATTACGACCGCAAGATTAAGGCCGTACCGCGCGCGAATGTGTGCCTGGAAGGCGTTTTGGACCCGTTTCTCGATGAGGTGGAACACGAATAATCGAGTATAACAATCACTATTGGAGCAGCCGCTTTGCAGCCTCCGCCGGCATGGCGGCTTCGGCGCGGACGTCGAGACCCTGAGGCGTGACCCGAACGGAATCAAATACGCGGTCCCACTCCGGCTGATTCCGTGGAGCGGCAAGCCGGGACAACGATAATAGCCCGCGCGAAGTGTCGGCCAGGCGCGCGGCTTCGGCTTCGCTCCGGCAGTGCGCGGCGAGCACGGCCTGAATTCCCGACCGCATGTCGCCCGTGAGTGTGAGCCAATCGACACCTCGAAGAAGCTGCCGGAAGTTCTTGGCATTGCCGGCATCCGGAACGATTGTGAGAAGGCCATCACCTCGCGCCACCGCCCAGATCTGAAAGCTATCAGCCGGCGCGCGCTCGAGCAGCGGTGGGGCCGCAGCTTTCCGGTTTCCCGAACGGTCGATGACCGCTTCAACCGCTCCGCGCGGTCCAATCACGGCAGTGTCGGGATTAACACGGCCAAACACACCGGCTGAAAGGCGGGAGAGCCCATGGCCATGATACGGCGGCTCGGGCGCCGCCCCCGCAGGTTCTTCGAAATGCCCGCCCGCCACGATCAACAAGCCCTTTTCATCCCAGGAGACCAGCAGCTCCCGCACACCCTGGCGGAGGTCGAATCCCAGCGTCTCGGCGAGCCGCGGCATCCTGGGGTCCAGCAGGTCTCGATAGACGGGCGTTCGCTTGAGTTCTTCCATGCGCACTCCTGCTACGGCGACCGGGTCGGAAGGCAGCAGACGCGCCAGGCGCGGGTCCGCGGCCGGGCGGAGCGGAACCTTAGGTTTGCAGGCCACAGCCGCCAGCATCGCCAGCACGATCATCAGCACGCGCATGCTTCTACTCAGCCGATTGCAGCTCGAAGCGGCCATCCGCCAGCAAAGCATAGCGCCGGCCTCTCCAAAGAATCGTTTTGCCGAAGAATCCCGCCACCCACATCAAGAAGCTGGCCACATCCTGGAGCGGCACAAGGTGCCAGCGCTCGCGGGTGAGCGGGTCCCGCAGGATCCATTGCGATGTGGCCCATGCCGCAGCGCAACGGAAAGCAGCGGCGATGACTAACAGTGGCCACGATTCCGGGCGCGCCACCCACACAAGCAGCGCCAGCGGCAGCGGATTCGTAAAGACCTGCCCTACATAGCCCCAGGGACGCGACCGGCGCGTGCTGCGGTTCCAACGCAACCGGTGCCGCACATTCGGCGCGAACCGCTGAGCGCCGATACGGTGCTCAATTACATACGACGACAGGATCACATCCGCCCCCGACTCGGCCGCCAGCCTTCCCATTACAAAATCTTCGGCCAGGTAATCCTTGAGCCTCTCGAATCCTCCGATTCTCTCCAGGGTTTCGCGGCGCGCCGCGATCGTCGGTCCCAGAGCGAAATTCATTCCGTCAACCATTCGCGCAACCAGCACCCCGGCGAGAAATTCTGTGTTTAGCCCGATAGCCTCCAGTGTCGACCAGAAGCTATTGCCAGGCACAGCGCGATACGGACATGTCGCAAGTCCTACCGCGGGATCGGCAAATTCTGCCGCGATCCGCCGCAACATTTCGCTGGTTACCCGGATGTCGCTGTCGCTCATGACAACGAGGTTGTAAGATGCCTCGGCGAGCATGCGCGCGAGACTGAAAACCTTCGCATTCGGATATGGCGGCTCTCCAGTAATGATCAGGCGCGACCGCACGGCCGGATAGTCCTCTTGGAGCTTGCGGACTACCATCGCCGCCGGGTCCTCGGGTGTGCGCACGGCAAAGAGAATTTCAAACTCCGGATAGTTCTGCTCGAAGAAGCTGCGCAGGTTGTATTCGAGGCCTTCATCCACGCCGGAGAGCGGCTTCAGGATGCTGATCGGCGGGAGATCACGAGGCGTCGGCGGCCGTACTCCGAGATATTGCCGCGCCGCAACTACAGCGAGCACGCAATATACCAGAGAGCCGGCAACCAGAGCCGCCAGGAGTACGCCAACGAGCACCCTTTCACTCTAGCAACCTTGCTCTATCTGGCTGCGTAATACCCTGCGCGCGCGCGGACCACCGCGTCTGGATAACGGCGCCGGGCGGCGGCTGCGAGTTCCACCCGAATCCGCCGGAAAGCACCGGCGGCAGAAGGCGGCGCATCGTAGGCGAGGCTGTAACGGCCGCGGATTCGCTCGATGATTTCAGCGAAAGACTCACTTGCTTTGCGCGCCTCGATCAGTTCCCCGCCCGTCTGCTCGGCCAGTTTATACACGTCGGAAGGTGTGAAATCGGGATTGGCATAAGAGCCGCGCCGCAGGTCATCGGGATGCTTCTGCTTTCCGACCAGAATCCCGTTCAACACGGCATCAGCAGCATTCAGCTCGCGGATAACATCCTCGTCCGGCACTTTGTAGTTCAGGCTGGTGTTGTCGGTCACGATGAGCACCGCGCGCCGTCCTTTGACCGGCTGTCTTTCCAGATATTGCGCAGCGCTGATAATCGCTGCATTGATCGCCGTACCGCTGCCGAGGCCACGGTCCTGCACGGCCTCTCTCATGCGGCTTTGAACCGACAGCGGATCGCTCGTAAACTCCTGCCGCACGGCCGCGTTGCGCGCAAACACCATAACAGCCACCCGGTCCTCGCTCGAAAGCGGCTCGAGCGCCGCGGCCGCGGTGCGCGACATCTCCTCCAAGAAACGGTGCATGCTGCCGCTCACGTCCAGCAGCAGCAACAGATCAAGCGGTTCGCGCTCATGCCCGAAATGGACGATCTTCTGCGGCTGGCCTTCATCGAAGATTTCAAAATCGGAGATTGCGAGGTCTGGTATGGCGCGTCCACGCCGGTCGACTACCTGAGCGTCCACCCTGACCAGCGATACACTCGCGCGAAACAGCGGCGATTCCGCGGGCGCCTGCTGCTGCTGCGCAGAGCCGGAAACTGCGAGTAGTAGGATGAGAAGCAGTGGGATGAAGAACGTCATTGTGGGGACCGCGGGGCACATCGACCATGGGAAGACCGCGCTGGTCCGCGCCCTCACGGGCATCGATACCGACCGCCTGGAAGAGGAAAAGCGCAGGGGCATCACCATCGATATCGGCTTCGCTCACCTTCAGTTGACGCCCACAATCCGGTTGGGTTTCGTCGATGTGCCGGGCCATGAGCGGTTCGTCAAAAACATGCTGGCCGGTGTCGGAGGCATCGACCTCGTGCTCTTCGTGGTCGCGGCCGACGAGTCCATCAAACCACAAACGCGGGAGCATTTCGACATCTGCCGCCTGCTGGCCATCCCCAGAGGCGTAGTCGCCCTGACCAAGTCCGACCTTGTGGACACAGAGATTGTCGACCTGGTGCGGCTAGAGCTGGAGGAGTTTTTTTCCGGGTCTTTTCTGGAAGGCGCGCCAATGGTGCCCGTGAGCGCCGCGACGGGAGACGGCCTCGGCCGCCTACGAGCGGAGCTGGCTACCGTTGCCGCCGCCGTGCCGGAGCGCAGCGCTACCCGGTATTTTCGCCTGCCGGTCGATCGCGTCTTTTCGATCAAAGGTTTTGGAACGGTAGTTACGGGCACTCTGGTCTCCGGTTCCGTGCACCGAGAGCAGGAGGTCGAGATCTATCCCGGCGGCACGCGCTCGCGGGTGCGCGGTGTGCAGGTCCACGGTGTCCCAGCCGCCCAGGCCGTGGCCGGGCAGAGGACCGCGCTCAACCTGCCGGGTCTCGGTGTCGCGGATCTCTCGCGCGGCATGACCGTGTCCGAACCCGGACGATTTCGGCCAACGCAGCAGTTCGATGCGCGCCTTGAGCTGTTGGTTTCCGCCAAACCACTCAAGCATCGCGCGCCGGTCCACTTCCATGCGGCAACAGCGGAGATCGAAGCCGAGGTCCGCTTCTTCGGTGAACGCAATGCGCTTGCGCCAGGCGGGTCCGCTTTCGCGCGGATCCTGCTCCGCGAGCCGGCCCTGTTGCTGCCCGGAGACCGTTTTATTATTCGCAGCTTTTCGCCCGTGATCACGATCGGAGGCGGCGTAGTCATCGACATCACGGGCCTGCGCTACCGAAAGAAAAATAATCCCGAGGCGCGACTCCAGCTTCTCTCGAATCCATCTGTTGGAGCACGCGTCGAGCTTCTGGTTCGGGAATCCAGATACGGCATAAGCTTTTCGGAGCTTGTGGCCCGGACGGGCCTGCTCGCTTCGGAAATCGAGGCCGCCGTTGATCCCGCCCGCCTCCGATTGATCAAACACCCGCAACCCTGGCTGGCTGACCGCGCCTGGCTCGACGCAACACGCGGCCGCCTGCTCGATGCCGTGCGAGAGTTTCATCAAAGGAATCCGCTGCTGCCGGGTATTTCCAAAGAAGAGCTAAGGAGCCGGATCGTACCGGGCTCGCCGCCCTTCTTACTGGACGTGCTGCTCGACGGAACCGGCGAACTGCTATCGGAAGGCGAGATGCTCCGGCTTCGCAGCCACCAGGTGACATTGAAGGGGGATGAAGAGCAGGCGCGCCGGATCATCGAACAGGCTTTCGAGCGCGCCGGGCTCGCCGTTCCGGCCGTCTCGGAGGTATTGAAGGAATGCGGAGTCGAGCCCGCGCGCGCACGCGTGATTCTGCAGATCCTGGTGCGGGAGAAGATTCTGGTGCGAGTGAGCGACGAACTGGTGTTTCATCGGTCCGCAATCGAGAAACTGCGCGGCCTGCTCACGGCAAGGCGCGCAACGCGGTTCACCGTGGGGACTTTCAAGGAGTGGACCGGCATCTCGCGGAAATACGCGATCCCGCTGCTCGAATATCTCGACCGCGAGCGCGTCACAAAACGCGAAGGCGAACAGAGGCTGGTGCTGTGAAGCCGGCGCTCAGTATCCTTCGCCTTCCATCTTCACTTTGCCCGCAAAGTTTCGGTACGTGTACACAAAGTAGCCCGCGGCCAGGATTATCCCCGGAATGAACCATAGCAGTCCCACTCGCAAGCCATACGGCGCGGCGGCGGTGTTATAGACCGTCAATCCGAGGTCCGCTGAGCTGTTAGAAGGCAGCACGAAGGGATACATTCCGAACGCTGCGCTGGTGAGCATGCCGACGATGAACAGGCACGAGCACAGGAACGCGGCCAGGCCTCGGGCCACGCCATCGAACAGCTTCATGCCAATCAGCCCGGCAATGGCGAGAGCGGGAAATACATAGCCCCATGGATGTGTAGCAAAGCTCTCCCACAGGCGCGGTTGGATGCGGAAGCTGGCAATTGTGATCAGAATCGTCAATGGCAGGACGCCCCACCATCCGATACGGGCCATGCGGCGAGCGCGCCGCTCCACATCGCCCTCAGTTTTGAGCGCGATCCAGAGCGCTCCGTGTACAGTCAAGGTGAGATAGGCCGCGATCCCCACCATCACCGTATACCAGTCCAGGATGCCCGGCTGCGGTCCGGTGGTAAAGTCCGTCCACAACGGCAGGAAGAAGGAGCCGCTGGCATCCAGGGGCACACCGCGGATGACATTGCCGAGCGCCGCGCCGAAGAAAATCGCAAGCAGAACGCTGGCGCCGGCGAAGACGGCATCCCAGAATGGATGCCACACCCTGCTCTCTATGTGACTGCGGAACTCGATCGAGATGCCGCGAAGGATGAGCAGCCATAGAACGATCATGAGCGGCAGATAGAATCCGCTGAAGCTGGAAGCGTAGAGCCCGGGAAAAGCGAAGTACAGCGTTCCGCCACCGGCCACGAGCCATACTTCGTTGCCGTCCCAGACCGGACCGATCGAGCGCAGCACTAGCCGGCGCTCTTTGTCCGTGCGCGCCACGCCCAGGTGGATGATTCCGGCGCCAAGATCGAATCCGTCAAGGACCACATACGCTGTGATCATCACGGTTACCAGGCAGAACCATAGCGTTTCCATGGTGGCGGTCTCCTTCAGGCCACGGTCGCCGGCGCGGCCGAAGGGAGCGCAGGCGCCTCGGCGGGCGGTTCGGGCCCGTGGTCAATCTCGCGATACACCAGGAACAAAAACAGGATCCCGAGAATTGTGTACATGCCCATGAAACCAATAAGCGTGAACAGCGTGTTGCCTGCGGAAACGTTCGCGGAAGAGCCTTCGGCGGTTCGCATCAAGCCGTAGATGAGCCACGGCTGCCGGCCTACCTCAGCGGTAATCCATCCCGCGGTATTCGCGATGAAGGGCATCGGCAGGAACATCATAAGGAGCCACAGCAGCGCCCGGCTGTGATAAAGCCGGCCTCCCCACAGGCTCAATGCGCTCACCACCATCAGAGCGATGAAGATCGTGCCCAGCCCCACCATAATGTGATAGCTGTAATAGAGCAGCGGGATATTATCAGGCCACTGGTCGCGGGGAAAGTCGTTCAGACCGCGAACCACGGCTTCCCAGCGCTTGTAGGTGAGAAAACTGAGCGCATTCGGAACCGTCAGGGGATTGTCCAGTTTGCGCTGCTCCACATCGGGTTGGCCCAGAATGACGAGCGGCGCCCCGCTGGTAGTTTCAAAGAGGCCCTCCATCGCGGCTAGCGTGACTGGCTGATAGACGGCGATGTTCTTGCCCTGGCCGTCGCCTGTGGGAAACAGCATCAGGATACTCGCAGCGGTTCCGGCGATAACGCCCAGGCGGACGAAAATGCGCCCGTAATCCACGTGGCGTTCCCCGAGCAGATAGAACGCGCCGACCGCGGCCATCACGAAGCCGGCCGTTACTACCGCGCCGATCATGTTGTGCAAATACTGCCAGAAGACCCACGGGTTCAGGAGAAGCGACCAGAAACTCACGAGAATGATCTCGCCATTTGATCCGATCCGATGGCCCACCGGATGCTGCATCCAGGCATCAGTCGCGATGATAAAGAAGCCCGACAGCCACGCGCCCAAGAATACGAGGAATGCCGAAACCCAGTGCGCCTTCGACCCCATGCGCTTCTCGCCGAACAGAAATACGCCGAGAAAACTGGACTCCAGGAAAAAGGAAAACACGCCTTCCATGGCCAGCGTCTGGCCGATCACTCCTCCGGCGGCTTTCGAAAATCGCGACCAGTTGGTCCCGAACTGAAACTCCATGGGAATACCGGTGACCACACCCATAGCGAAGCTGATCCCGAAGACCTTGGCCCAGAATCGCGCCGCTCGATTGTACTGATCGTTCCCCGTGCGCAGCGCCATTGTCTTCAGGACAACCAGCAGCAGCGCCAGCCCCATAGTAAGTTGCGGAAAGATGTAGTGAAACGTAACGGTAAATGCAAAATGCAACCGGTGCAGCGTAAGCGCATCCATGGCAGCCTCCAGCGCATCTAACGACTATTCAGACTCGATTATCTCATATTACGTACGGCGTCGATCCGCTATTCTCGATGTATGGATCCTCGTTACCCGATCGGCCGCTTTGAAATGCCATCCAGTCTCAGCGAGGACGAGCGGCGCGAGCGGATCGAAATCATCGCCGCATTGCCCGACGAGCTGCGTCGGGCGGTTAACGGGCTCGCCGAGCCTCAGCTCGATACTCCATACCGGCCCGGCGGCTGGACGGTTCGCCAGCTCGTGCATCATTTGCCCGACAGCCATTTGAACAGCTACATCCGCTTCCGGCTGGCGCTGACCGAAGACGAGCCGACAATTAAGCCGTACCAGGAGGCTCGCTGGGCTGAGCTGGAGGACGCCCGGACGGCGCCCGTCGCCCTATCGCTGGCGCTTCTGGAAAGCCTTCACGAGCGCTGGGTTCTATTGCTGCGCAGCATGAGCGAAGCCGATTTCAGCCGAACGTTCCGTCATCCGGAACGGGGACTGATGCGGCTCGACACCAACCTGGCTCTCTACGCATGGCACGGCCGGCACCATCTGGCGCATATCACGTCGCTTCGGGAACGCATGGGCTGGTAGTGTCTCGTCTCACGGACGTGGCAAGCGATTTCGGATGAGGCGGCTGAGACGGCCGATGAGGGCACGGGATTCCTCGACGCGTACTGCGGACGTAATCGCGAAATAGGCCGCTCCGAAGGGCGCCAGCACGGCAAGCGCTGCGATGCGCGGATCTGCCGGTGCGGCGGCAAAACGTATTACCCATCCCGCGGCTGCGGCTGCGATTGCCGCGATCCACAATGTGGCGAGGAACGCCGGCGCGACGCCGGTCTGGCCGATTCTCCGGTTCAGTCCGTGCCGCAGCAGCGCAAATTCCACCCAACTGGCGACACCGGCCGAGGCCGTCAGCCCTGCAACTCCCCAGCGCGGCGGAATTCCGATCCATCCCGGCAGCGGAATCGCAGCGAGGTATCCGAGCAAGGTCGTGAGCGCTACACGCAGGATCGCAAAACGGAGCGGCGTGCGCGTGTCGCGCAATGCGTAATATGTCGAGGAGTATAGACGCCCAAGGGTGGAAGCGAGCAGCCCGACACTCGCTCCCGCCAGGATCGCCCAGACGTAGACCGCATCGGCGCGCTCAAACCTTCCGGTTTGTAACAAGCCGGCTGCGACAATGTCTCCCAGCGCCAGGAATGCCACCGCCGACGGCACGATAAAGAATGCAATCCGGCGCAGGCCCGCGTTCAGGCGGCTGCGCAAATAACTGGCAATCTGCTCCGAGTCGCCAATCGCACCCGACATCGCCGGCAGTTCGGCCGCGGAAACAGACATGCCGAACAGGCTTACAGGCAGCGTATACAGCAGTTGTGCGTTAGCCAAACCGGTTACGGCGCCGGTAGGCAGCAGGCTCGCCAGCAGCGAATCGACATACGCACTGATCTGGACCACGCCGCGGCTGATGAATACGGGGATGAAGTTGCGGATCACCTCGCGTACGTGTCCTTCCGCATCGGTGAACGCCGGCCGGAGCCTGCCTGTAAGCCGCATCACGGCGGGCCACTGAACGCCAAGCTGGAGCGCGCTCCCCGCGACCGAGCCCCACGCCAGCAGAATCGCCAGCCGATCCAGTTCCACCCGGTTCCCGAAAGCCACGAGCGTGGCAATCATTGCCACGTTCCACGCAACGGGCGCTGTATAGGAAAGAAAAAATCTGTGGTGGCTGTTAAGCACGCCGAGACACCAGGCAGCCAGCACGAGCAGACCGGCTCCCGGAAACAGAATCCGCACGATCTGAATCGTCAAGACGCGCTTGGAGCCGGTGAACCCCGGCGCGATCGCGTCAATCAACAGTGGAGTGGCGAGAACGCCGGCGAGCACGAGCACGGCAGTCACGCAGCTCAGGATGGACGCTACCGCGCCCGCAACCCTGGCCGCCTCTTTCTTGTTTTCACGAGCCAATAGCGATGCGTAAACCGGAATGAAAGAAGCCGACAGCACTCCTTCGCCGAAGAGATTCTGGAGAAAATTGGGGATGCGGAACGCAGCCGTGAACGCGTCAGCGGCATCCGCGCGCAGACCGAAATAATGCGAGAAGACGCGCTGCCGCACTAAACCGAGAATGCGGCTCAGTAGAATTCCCGATGCGACCAGGAACGCGGACCGGCCGGTGCTTTCGTCGAGCGAGCGCCGCCTGGACCCGGGAGTGATCACATGACCAGCGTATCTCGTAACACTCCTCACAGTTCCGCTTGTGCCGGAAGTTACATTTCTGGCTCGCGCAACGTCGACGAGATTTCAGGGTCAGATGATTCGCTCCGTTCTATTGTTCTGTTTCTTGACGGCAAATCTCCTTGCCGACCCGTCTGCGCGCGACTTCTTCGATGAAGGCGTTGTCCAGGAAATCTCGCTCACTATGGATCCCAACGACTGGGCGACGCTCCAGAAAAATTTTCTGGATAACACGTATTACCAGGCGAGCTTTACGTGGCGGGGCATTTCGCTCAACGTTGGGGTTCGCTCGCGCGGCCGAGGCAGCCGCAGTCCCGACAAGCCGAATCTCGACGTGAATATCGACAAGTACGTCAACAAGCAGACCTTCCTCGGGCTCGAATTCTTCATCCTGAAAGCCAACAATCAGGATGCCTCAACGATGCACGAGCGCATCGCCTTCAAGCTATTCCAGCGAATGGGCCTGCCCGCGCCGCGAGAGGCAGCCGCGAAAGTTACCGTAAACGGGCAGCTCATGGGCTTGTACACCATCGTGGAGCATGAGGACAAAGAATTCCTGGAGCGGAACTTCGGTGAAAACGATGGCTACCTTTACGAATGGAAGCCCGAAGCCGTGTACCGGTTCGAGAATCTCGGTACGGATCCTTCGCTCTACTCACAATTCCTGGATCCGAAGACGCACGAAGATGATACCGAGCTCGAGCCGTTCGTCGAGATGGTGCAGGCCATCAATCAAACCACGGCTTCGGATGCGGACTACATCCACGCCGTTTCGCAGTATCTTGATGCGAAGCTGTACCTGACGCACGCCGCTATTGAGAATGTGCTTTCGGAAATCGATGGGATCTGGGGCGACACGTACGGCATGAACAATTTCTATCTCTACCGGTTCGAGGACCAGAAGCTCTCGCAGCTCATCGTGTGGGACAAGGACCTGACGTTTCAAGATCCGAATCACGACATTCTGGCCGGCGCGGACGAGAATGTGCTTGGTAAACGCCTCATGGCCATACCCGAGTACCGCAACACTTACATGAATGCGCTGGTAAAAGCTGCCAATCTGCTGGGAGGGCCAGGCGGATGGGCCGAGCAGGAGATCAATCGGGAGTACGCTGTCATTCGCGACGCCGCATACGCAGATCCTCATAAACAATGCATCAGCGCACAGGGCTCGTTATACGCGTGTGGGCCGCAAGATTTCGAGAACGAGGTGCAGCGTGTGCGTGACTTCCTTCGGGTGCGATCGAATTTCGTGTTGACCCAGGCCGCGCGCCTTGGCTACCAGACCTCGCCCGCAGATCCTTCCCTTGCACAAGCCGCCGTGGTCTTGGCCCCGGCCGATGCCGCCGGGCAACTGGCGCCGGGCGCCCTCGTCAGCATATATGGGAGAAATCTCGGACCGACGGGGCAAGCTTCGGCCGCGCCGCTTCCTCGCCTGCTCGGCAATACCTTCGTAGCCGTCAACGGCGCGCGGGCGCCCCTGCTGTACGTTTCGGGCACGCAGGCGAACGTGCAGATTCCCTGGGATCTGCCTCCCGCAGGCACCGCCAGTATCGTTGTCTCGGTGGGCGGAACATTGAGCAATACGCTCGATCTAACCATCTCTCCCGTAGCTCCCAGTATTCTGGCTGTCGCTCATGCGGATGGCTCGGCAGTGGATGCACAGAACCCGGCTTTGTCCGGAGAGACGCTCGTCGCCTATACGGCCGGGCTGGGAGATGTCAATACCGCCGTAGCGACCGGTTCGCCTGCTCCTTCCAATCCCTTGGCGGTCACCAGCGTGATGCCGGAAATGGCTGTGGGGGGCGCCGCGGCGCCGGTTTCCTTTTCGGGCCTAACTCCCGGTTATGTCGGGCTTTATCAGGTGAATTTCACGCTGCCGGGGAGTCTGCCCGAAGCATCTTTAGTACCAATAGAACTAAAAACCGGCGGAAAAAGCGTGAAAAGTGGTGTGAATATCCGGTAGCTGTGTTAAAATCCTTACATCTCGATCGTACGAAATCTCACGCGCCGAGATTGTGGCCGCTTGCTGCTCGGAGCGCTCTACGCTGCGCGCCGTGCGGCAGCGGCTCCCCGGGTATGCCAGCCATACCTCCAGGACGTACAAAGCGACCGCGCTTTCCTGCTTTGGAATTCCACACAACCCGCTAGCGGCTCTGTAACATTATCAGGACAAGGGATAGCGCCCCGGTCAGTGAATGCTTCCATGCGCATGCTTCTGCCGGCTGAGACCCAGTTACAAGGCGTTCTCTATCAATACCGGGCCGAACTGACCGGTCTGGAGCCAGGGAGCACATACTCATACCGAGTGCTTATGGATGGCGACGACGTACTGGCGGCTTCTGCCGACGATGGCTACCGGTTGCGCACTGCGGCATCCGGCAAGTTTTCTTTTCTCGCATTCGGCGATAGCGGCAGCGGAAGCCCCGAAGAGCTTGCCCTGGTAAGCCGGATGGCTGCTGAACCAAACGTATCGTTCGTGATGCATACGGGCGATTTAGCATACGATCGCGGCACATTTGCCCAATACGAATCCTCGTACTTTGGCACCAACGCTTCCCTGATGGCGCGGCTTCCTTTCTTCCCCACCCCGGGCAATCACGAATATATGACCGAGTCCGCCGCGCCCTATCTAGCCTTTCACGCCGTTCCCGATAGCGGCGTACCCGAGGATGACCGCGGCCGCTATTACTCGTTCGATTGGGGCAACGCGCACTTCACCACGCTCGATTCGAACCTTCTGCCGACCAATGCGGCAGACCGAATGCTGAACTGGGTGGATCAGGACCTTGCCGCTACCCGGAAATTCTGGAAGATCGTCTATTTTCACCATCCGCCTTATCCCTCCGGGCATCACATCGCTGATATGATCTGTGCCCAGGTTCGGGACCGTGTAGTGGCTTTGCTGGAACGCAACGGCGTACAGCTCGTGATCAGCGGTCATGAACACGGCTACGAGCGCAGCCTCCCTTTGCGAAACGGCGCCGCAGCAGACGCGGGAGAGACAACGCTATACCTGATCACCGGAGGAGGAGGTGCGGGACTGCACGAAGTGGGGCGCGTCCCGCAGACCGCTCTTACGGTTCAGGCTCATCATTATCTGCGCGTGGAAGTGGACGGCGGCCAATTGATGGTAAGGGCAACGGGGCTCGACGGCTCTCAAATCGACAACGTATTGTTGGCGCCTCAGCCGGCACTCGCGGCAAACGGCGTAGTGAATGCCGGCGATTTCACCCCGGCGCTTGCGCCCGGCGGTTTAGCGAGCCTGTTTGGACGCAACCTGGCGCCGGTGGAAATATCCACTCCCTCGCTTCCGCTTCCCACCGAGTTGGGTGGCGTTCGAGTGCGGATCGGCGGAGTCGACGCGCCGCTGCTGTATGTCTCGCCCACGCAGATCAATTTTCAGTTGCCCTACAACTTGCGGGGCGCAGTAACGGTTCGAGTAACCACGCCCAACGGGTTCGACTCTGCGCCGGCAGTGGTTGCGGAAGCCGCTCCCGCCATCCTGGCGGTCGTGTGGGGTGGACGGCGCGTCTCGGCGGCGCAGCCTGTAGATACCGGCGCTCTGTTGACGATCTATTTGACCGGACTCGGCGCAGTCCGGGGCGACATCTCGGCTGGAGAGGGAGCGCCATCGAGGCCATTGCCCACCGCGGCCAGCGTTAATGTACGCATCGGGAACCGGGTAGTCCAGCCTTCCTTCGCGGGGCTCGCCCCAGGCTTTTCCGGTCTCTACCAAGTCAATCTGACCGTGCCACCCGATATGGCGCCAGGCTCCTATCCGCTGCGGGTTGTCACAGCGGGAATCAGCAGCCAATCCGCTACGCTGACCCTTCAGTTGGGAAATCAACAGCCAAATGCGCATTAATTAGCTACGACGCATCAATTACCCGCGAAAGGAGAAGCTAACCTGTGCGGTCCAGCACCCAGGCAGGCTGATTGCACACGATCAGGGCGAGGAGGTTTTTCGATGCTCTGGTATGCATGGGTGTTCCTGGTGATCGCGATCCTTGCCGCGCTATTTGGATTCGGTGGCATAGCCGCCGGCGCCGCTTCGATCGCCAAGGTGCTGTTCTTCCTGTTCCTGGTGCTGTTCGTGGTCAGCCTGCTGGCAGGGCGGCGTTCCGTCTAGCAGAGCCTCAGCCTTCCGCTCGGGGGCCACTGCCCGGCTCCCGCGCCCCCTCGGGGTCTCCCTCACCGATTGGACCTGCCGCAGCCTCTGAGATACGAGTATATTGGAGGCGGATAGGGTCGAATGGCTATCAAAGCCAGAAAACTGCCGAAAAACACCGCCGGCGAGTTCTACGTCGATTCCAGTTGCATTAACTGCGATACGTGCCGGCAAATCGCTGCCGACGTATTTGGCGAAAGTGAGGGCTTTTCTTACGTTCACAAACAGCCCGCCACCTGCGAGAGCCTTCGAAGGGCATTGCAGGCTCTGGTGGCCTGTCCGACCGCGTCGATCGGCAACGAAAACAAAGCGTCAGTGCGCGATGCCGCGGGCGACTTTCCTTTGCTGCTTGACCGCATTCAAGATAGCGACGCAAGTGGCACCGAGGTGTATTACTGCGGCTTCAACTCCTCCAAGTCATTCGGCGGAAACAGCTACTTCCTCCGGCATAGATTAGGTAATTGGCTCATCGACTCGCCACGGTGGTCCGGCAGGCTGGCAGCAAGCCTGGAACAATTGGGCGGGGTGGCCTATATATTTCTTACCCACCGGGACGATGTGGCTGATGCCGCGCAATATGCCGCCCGGTTCGGGAGCCGGCGAATTATCCACAAAGCTGAGCTGACCGCGCAACCAGAAGCGGAGATTGTTCTCGACTCATGGGAGCCTGTGGAGCTTTCTTCTGACTTGCTGGCGATTCCAACGCCCGGCCACACACGAGGACATTGCGCGCTGCTCTACCGTTCAAACCTGCTATTTTCCGGCGATCATCTGTGGTGGAGCCGCGAGCAGCTTCGTTTGCACGCTTCGCGCAGCGTGTGCTGGTATTCCTGGGAGGAGCAGCGCCGCTCGGTTCGCCGCCTCGTCGACTACTCGTTTGAATGGGTCCTTCCCGGTCATGGGCAGCGTGTGAAGCTCGAGCGGCATCGAATGCGCGAACACCTCGCTCGCCTTGCGAGCCGCTTGGACGGCTCGGGATGAGGAGCCCGGAATCCTCACCACTCATCCTTATCGCGGACGATCAGCCGGATGTGCTCGAAGCGCTGCGCCTGCTGATTAAAGGCGAAGGGTACCGGGCCGAATCAGTAAGCTCTCCGGCGGCGGTGCTTGCAGCCGTCGAGTCCCGCGATTTCGACGCGGTCGTGATGGATCTGAACTATGCGCGCGATACGACCTCGGGACAGGAAGGTTTAGATCTGCTGACCCGGTTACAGGCGCTGGACAGCACGCTCCCGGTGATCGTAATGACCGCTTGGGGCAGCGTGGAGCTGGCGGTCGAAGCCATGCGGCGCGGGGCCCGCGACTTCATTCAGAAGCCCTGGGATAACTCGCGGCTCTCCGCAATTCTCAGCACGCAGATTGCGCTTGGCCGTGCGTTGAGAAAAAGCAGCATTCTGGAGGCTGAGAACCGGCTGCTGCAATCGGAACGATTTCCGAGCCTGATTGCCGAGTCCGCGGCAATGCGCCCGGTGCTGGAGTTAATCTCGCGGGTCGGGCCCTCAGATGCCAACGTTCTTGTCACAGGCGAGAACGGTACCGGCAAAGGACTCGTGGCCAGGACCCTGCATTCAGTCTCGGGCCGCGCTTCCAGAGCTCTGGTTACGGTAAATGCCGGAGGACTATCCGAGGGAATTTTCGAAAGCGAGCTCTTCGGCCACGTAAGAGGCGCGTTCACCGACGCCAAGACCGATCGTGTGGGCCGTTTTGAGATGGCCGAAGGCGGCACGCTATTCCTCGACGAAATCGCGAACATTTCTCCCGGTCTGCAGGCCAAGCTTTTGCGCGCGATCGAGACCGGTGAGTTCGAGCGGGTAGGATCATCTAAAACGAGGCAGGTCGATGTTCGAATCATCTCCGCCACCAACGCCGATCTCAACGAAGAGGTGAGCAGCGGCCGTTTTCGTCAGGACCTGTTGTTCCGCCTGAACACGATCGAGATCCGGCTTCCGCCATTGAGGGATCGCCGCGAAGATATCCCGCGCCTCGCAGCACATTTCCTGCGGCAACATGCGGAGCGCTATCGCAAGCACCTGTCGGGTTTTGAAGAAAGTGCCATCAAGACGCTGGTGGCCCATCCGTGGCCCGGCAATGTGCGCGAGCTGGATCACGCGGTTGAACGCGCCGTGCTGATGGCCCAAGGTGAAACCGTACGGGCGGCGGACCTCGGGTTACGGAGCAGCCGCGATAGCGCCCCCAAGCTCGATGAAATGAGCCTGGAGGAAGTGGAATGCCTGCTGATTAAGAAAGCGCTCCAGCGGTTCAATGGCAACGTGAGTCATGCTGCCAATGCACTTGGGCTCAGCCGCAGCGCACTGTACCGCCGGCTGCAGCGATATGGATTATGATTGGCTGGCGGAGCGAGCCGGCCCGGCAGGGTCTGCTTCCGAGAATGCTCGTCAAGTCTCCCAACCGCTCGCTGAGCTATGAAGGGCGCGTCGTGCTGCTGGCCTTCGCGGCGGGGCTTCCGGGCGCCGCCGTAGCGCTTACATTGCTGTGGACCGGCGCATATTCCAGCCGTACGCAATGGACGCTCACATTTGTAATCGTGGCGCTCTGGTGGGGCCTGGCGATTGCGGTTCGCGAGCGGGTCGTTTTTCCGCTGCACACATTGTCCAATCTTCTGGCGGCGCTGCGGGAAGGCGATTTTTCGGTGCGCGGCCGCGCGCCGCGTCCTGACGATGCGTTGGGCGAAGTGATGCGCGAGGTGAACACACTGAGCGGAACGCTGCGCGAGCAGCGCCTCGGCGCGCTAGAGGCCACAACGCTGCTGCGCATCGTCATGAACGAGATCGATGTGGCGGTCTTCGCGTTCGATAGCACGCAGCAACTGCGCCTGGTCAACCGGGCTGGGGAGCGGCTTCTCGGGCGCGCTGCAGAGCGCCTGATCGGTTCCACGGCAACCGAGCTGGAACTGGCCGCATGCCTGGACGGAAGCCCTTCCCGTATCCTCCAGATCCGCTTTCCGGGCGGCAGCGGGCGCTGGGAAATGCGGCGCACCGCGGTTCGTGAGCGCGGCATGCCGCTCGACCTGCTGGTGCTGGCCGATCTCACCCAGCCGTTGCGCGAGCAGGAATTGCAAGCCTGGCAACAGCTCGTTCGTGTACTCGGACATGAATTGAACAATTCCCTGACGCCGATCAAATCAATCGCCGGAAGCCTGGATACGATGCTTTCCCGGGAAGCACTGCCCGAGGACTGGCGCGAGGATATGAAGCGCGGTCTCGCTGTCATTTCGGCCCGTTCGGAAGCTCTCAGCCGGTTTGTGAGCGCCTACGCAAGACTGGCCAAATTGCCGCGGCCCCAGCTACAGCCTGTCCTGCTCGCAGAATGGATTCTCCGCGTTGCCAGTCTGGAAACACGTCTCCGCGTTGACGTTCGAGGCGGACCGGAAGCAACGATTCATGCCGATCCGGATCAACTCGAGCAGGTTCTTATCAATCTGCTGCGCAACGCGGCCGACGCTGCGCTCGCAACGGGCGGTGGGGTGGAGCTCGGTTGGAACCGGGACGGAGGATATATGGAAATTTGGGTGCGGGATGATGGTCCGGGTCTGTCCAACACGGGAAATCTGTTTGTGCCGTTCTTCACCACTAAACCCGGCGGCTCCGGAATTGGCCTCGCCCTTAGCCGCCAAATCGCAGAGGCTCACGGCGGCGCACTGACACTGGAGAACCGCAAGGATCGCGCCGGTTGTATAGCCCGCGTGCGGCTGCCCATCTGAATTCCTGTGCGCTAGCTAGTGGAAAGAAACGTGCTCCTGGGTTTGACGTGGAGCAGAGCTGATGACTGCCGGCATTCGCGGTAGAATCGGCCACACGAGATGGGCTTTTCACCTTCGCGCAAGAAACATGCCGAAGAAAAAAGCAGTCCGCTGGAGGCCCTGTTTCCCGGGCTACGCTGCCGGATTTTGCAGGCGCTTTACCGGGAGCCGGACCATTGGTGGACCCTCGAAGATCTTGCCCAGCAGCTCTCTTTGACGCCTGCCAGTCTTCGGGTTACCCTATCGGCGCTGCTTCGAGGCGGTGTCCTGCGGCAAAAAAAAGGGTTCACTCGAAGCCAATTCCAAGCGAACCCTGACTGTCTGTTTTTCTCCGAACTCCACAAAATATTCACGAAAACCGCAACGGAGCAGAAGCCCATCTCCGCGCCGGCTCTCGAAACCATTCTGGTTGTAGAAGACGAACCCGCGACTCTGAAGATCGCTTGTATTCTGCTCGAAAGCTGGGGATATCGGGTCCTGTCCGCGAGTTCGCCACACGAAGCAGTCGAAGTGTTCGCAAACAATGAAGCGGCCATCCGTCTGTTGGTTACGGACGTGGTCATGCCTGGCATGCAAGGCCCGGAACTGGCGCTTCGGCTGCGCGAACGCAATCCCGCGTTGCGCGTGGTCTACATGTCCGGCTACCAGGGCAACGCTCTCTCGGCGGACGGCTCTTTTCTACCTAAGCCATTCACTCCGGCCGGGCTTGCGCGGGCTGTGCGCCAGGAGTTGGACCGGACCTGAAGCTCCTTGGCAAACGTACATGTCTTGCCGGCAGCATCGGCGGCTTCAATTAATTCGCGCTTGGCCGCGGGTGCGAGTTCGTCCAGCAGCGCCGTGAACACGGCATTGGTCCAGCCGAACCCCGCTTCGTTTGACTGATAACCGAAGTGTACCTCTCCGGAGATTTCTGCGGCGCGCCGGACTACATCGTATTTTTCCAAAATGGTGCGCCGCTTGCGGTATTCGTCCCGAACCAGCGAAAGGAAGTGAATTGAGATCCGGTCAGCCGCTTCGCGATCACCATACCGGCGCAGTCCATCGACTGCAATCAGGTGTAATGGCGCCCATCCGAACGGAGCGTCCCATTGGTTACCGCTGCGGAAGGTGCTGGTTTGCAGTCCTCCGGGACGCTCGAACCTGGGCAGGTTCGCGGCCACGCGCGCGGCCTGCTTGCGGTCCGCAAATCCCGCCCAGAGCGGGTAGAAGGTGGTCAGGAACGGGTATCTGCGCCGGCGCTTCTGCACGAAATTATAGTCATAGTAGAGACCGTCTTTCGCGTCCCACATCAGACTGTTTACGCGCTCGGCCCGATGCTTCGCCCGCGTCTGCCAGATGGCTCGATCACGGTCGCGTCCCAGAATATTCATGATTTCGGCCGCCTGTGTTTCCATCAGGTACAGCAGCGAGTTCAGGCACACGGGGTTGTAATGGATGATGTCGACGCTGAAAGGGCCGAAGCGATTGGAAGGATCGAAACCGGACTCCCGCATGGACCGGTCGCCTTTGTAGAACAGAGGCGTAAGCTGATTCGTTGCGCGATCGTAATACTGAGAAACGTCGTAGTCGGAAATTTCGTGCGCGCGAAAATATTCCTTTACGAGATCGTAGTGCGTGCGGCCTTGTGCATCGCGCTCGGCTGACAGCACCTCAGGAGCCGGACCCGCACCCAGATCAAAGTAACGCGACAAGCCGGTTTCCGGCGTGAGATGCGGCTCAGTGGTCCAGAAGCGGTAATACTGCTCAATTGCCGGAACGGCCTCAGCGAGCCACTTCCGATCGTGCGTTCGCTTGAATACGCCGAGCAGCATTTGCGTGAGGAACGGCGGCTGGGACCGCGTCAGGTAGTACGTGCGGTTGGCATTCAGCACCTTGCCGTATTCGCGGATCTCGTACAGAAAGTTGTCCACCATGTCCTTGGCGAGCGCAAGTTCGCCGTCTCGCAGAAGGCCGATCTGAATAAAGTAGCTGTCCCACCCGTACATCTCATTGAACCGGCCGCCAGGCACAACATATGGACGGGGCAGATACAACAAGCCCTGATCCCGAATTTCAGTCGGGATGTCGGGGAGCTTTCGTAGCTCCAGCTTCACGAAATCCTGAGGCGGCATCTGCTGAGAAAGCTCCTCGCGGATCCGGACAAGATTTTCCGTGTGCGAGATGTAAACCGGCCAGCGGCCGTTCGGAAGCGGCCGAAACTTGGGATCCGCGGCTGCGGAGGCCAGCCCGCGGTTGGTTCGCGTCAACACCTTCCAGGTCTGTTTGATGTATGAAAGAATCGGCTCGGGTTGACCGCGAACCGCAGGCTGCGGAAAGGCGGATAGTGCGGCCGCCAGCGCCGGGATAACAATCAGGCTGCGAGGATGAAGTTTGCCCTTGTGCAATATCGGGCTCCGTCAAAACCATTATCGAGCAGGGACTCCGGGCACAGTGATATAGATCGGCGAAGACCAGGCGATTTCTCCCTCGATGTCGCGCTGACCGGGGCTGAAGCTCTGGGTCAGCCGGACGTAGTAGTAGCCGCTTTCGAATTGCGCTGTGTCGCGGAATGAGAATGCGAGCCGGCGGGGGTCGGGAGATGCGGCCTCCGGGCTCCTGCTGAAGAGCACACGATTGTTCTTGATCAGCTCAATGCGCAGGATCGGCTCGGTGCCGATCGCCGACACATGGAACGTGGGGCTTTGGGTCGCCGACAGCATTCCGCCTTGCATCGTGGAATCCGCCCGGAAGTCGAGCACAATATTGTCGGTCGAAGCGTAGGTCCTGCGCTCGCGCAGCGCGGCCTGGATGTCTTCGCGCGTCGTCTCGTGCGCGGGCACCAGAAGATTGGCGTAAGAAATGTGCGTCGACCAGTGATCGCTCGAGGCGATGAATCCCATCTTGTAGCCGGCGCCCAGGGCGTTCCACACCAGACCCTTCTGATAGGGCTGGCGTCCTCCCGAACCCGGGCCGAAGTTGTTGCTCAAGGCTGCGCGCGGCCCGCCTTCGTGCTCATACGAATTACGATCGCCCTGGTAAATCTCCGTCACGGGCTCCAGAGAATCATCTCGAAGGCTCCAGTCCGTGCCCATGCTTGTGGCCGTGCTATGCGGCAGCGCCAGGCCGCCGGTGGAACGTAGATACTTCCAAAGGCCATGCGCGTCCGATTGCACGAGTTCATGCCGCTCCGCAATGTACAGCTTGGGAACACGGAAACTGAAGACGCCGCGGTGCTCGTGAATGATATTCCGGTGGCCGAGAGGGAAGTTCACCGAGCGCTCGTATCCGTACAGCGGCACGAATCGGCCAGGCACATAGAACAGATCCGCGGATTTCTGCGTGCGCCACCACTGATAAACATCGTCAGTGTTTTTGGATTCGGGCTCGTCGGTATCGAGCCACGCGCCGTAGTTGTGATCCGTGACGGCGATGTAATCGAGCGCCGCTGCATCCAATGCGTACCGGTAAAGATCAAAGAGACTGCCGTCAACGGCACCATCCATGGAGATTTCGGTGTGGCGGTGAAGATCGCCTCGGACGATTTTGTAGCCCTGCCCTCCGGCCTCGATGCGATATTGGCGTACCTGAGCCACTTCCGTTGCTTCCCGCGGGTGAGTAGGGAGAGCTGGCCCCGGATCGGATGGAGTGAAAGCCTTCAATTGCGGCGTGAGAGCGGCAGGTTGCGCCAGCTCCAGCACTGCAACGGAGATGTCGTGATCGAGGGGCAGCGGCACGGGCATTCGCCTGCCATCGCCCACTACGCCGGCCACAATCTGGTCCGGCCCGCCCGGAGCAACCGCCAGCACGGTGTCCTGCCGTGCTGTGCTGCCCGGAACGAGAATCGGATTGATCCACTTCTGCGCACCGGGCGCCCCGGTCAGAGTCGTCGCGTAGAAATCGAAGAAGTGGCCGGCATTGCGTCCCTTGGCCACAAGCTGATGCCGGAGGAAAAGCCAGATGCGCCCGCTCGCGTCCCGGCCCAAATGCGGGTTCTGGAAAAGATTGC
>Ga0070741_10004394_pt1 | contig 32973 bp, 29 predicted proteins | sample Coa_R1_4_FD_66440 | JGI IMG/M metagenome (GOLD analysis project Ga0070741, IMG submission 66440) | Surface soil microbial communities from Centralia Pennsylvania, which are recovering from an underground coalmine fire - Coalmine... | ecosystem: Environmental > Terrestrial > Soil > Unclassified ... | reverse complement strand
ATCGATGGTGAACAGGCTATGCAAGCCTGGGAAAAAGCTCTCATGTGCAGAGCGGCAGAGATTCTCTGTCAATTTGGCTCAGAATTCATCGAGGTCGGGCTTGGCCTTGGATTATCTGCGCTGCACATTGCCAATCATCCCTCTACTCATAAACATAAAGTAGTTGAAAAGTATCAACGGGTTATAGACTTATTTTATGAGAAACATAAGCAATTACCGGGCAACCTGGAAATTGTGCATGCCGATTTTTGGGATTATGTAGATTCGCTGGATTCTTCTTCGGTAGATGGAATATTCTTCGATCCTGCACTTCCCAAACCACTATGGGATGACCGAGAATTTTGGGCCAACTTGATACCTAAAATGGTTCGTATACTGAAACCGGGAGGAGCGTTCGTTCCGTTTTTCACAACTGAACCAGTTTTATGGAAGCGGTATGTCCCCTACTTTGACAGAATCATAATAGAAAAACACCCTTTCACTTCCTATTCCATAACTAATTACCTTGAGGATCCAACAGGAGGAACTGCTTTTATTCAATGCTTTATTAAAGGATTGGGATCACAGAGCACCAATTACGCTAGTTTTTTAATGCAAGAAGAAAAAACTCGTCTCAGGATCGGGATTTGAAAACGATCCTGTTAAGATCTTGATCGCGTTAAACGTTGGCGAACAGATCATGGCGTTTAACGCTCGATGCTTGGTACAAGAGATGCAAATATATTATCCGCAAGATAAATGGTTCCATGATTTATTTGAAGCTCAAGCACGATCTCGCCCTGATGCAGCTGCAGTAGCTTACGGCGATAATATGTTGAGTTATGAGGAACTAAACCGGGATGCGAATCAGCTAGCTTCTTATTTGCAAGGGATCGGCATAGGGCCAGAAGTTCTAGTGGGCATCCTCATGGAGCCTTCGTTTGACTTGATGATAAGCCTTATAGGTGTCCTAAAAGCCGGGGGGGCCTACGTCCCCTTAGATCCGACTTATCCCCAAGAAAGGGTCGCTTTTATGGAGCAAGATGCAGACATTTATGTGTTATTAACACATAAATGTCTGGCAAGTATGTTTCCCACATCCACAATACCTATTACTATTTCTTTAGACCTCGAATGGCCTGCGATTCGTCAAAAGAGTGATGGTGAAAAATGCCCAATAAGTAGAGTCAGAGGAGAAAATCTCGCCTACGTCATTTATACTTCTGGCTCAACTGGACGACCTAAAGGCACACAAATAACCCATCTCGGTTTATTAAATTATACGACAGCCATTCATAAGGCTTTTAAGCATCGACCCGCAGATCGGATGTTGCAATTAGCCTCCATTAGCTTTGACGTTGCCGTTGAGGAGATTTTTCCGACCTGGTTAAGCGGAGCCACTGTAGTGCTTTGTAACCGACAGTTGTTGGCCTCGCCACGCGAACTACGAAAGGCCATCGAGCAAGAGCAGTTGACAGTTTTTGTGTTACTCACTGCTTATTGGCATGAATGGGTCCGAGAGCTGATACATGCGGGTGATAGCATTCCGAAGTGTGTACGCCAGACAATTATAGGCGGTGACCGAGTACTGCCACAACTTCTACTTGAGTGGTCAAAGTTCAATGTCCCTCTAGTAAATGTTTATGGCTTAACTGAAGTCACAGTCACTTCAACTGTATATGAAGTAACCAAAGAGGATTTCGAAACGCAAACAGAAATACCTATAGGACGTCCTATTGCCCATACTAGCCTTTACGCTCTTGACCCAGACATGCAACCTGTCCCAATAGGGGCTCCTGGAGAACTTTATATAGGGGGAATTGGCCTGGCTCGGGGCTATCTGAACAGAGCAAAGCTTACAGCAGAGAAATTTGTCCCCGATCCCTTTAGTAAAGAATCTGGAGTGCGTCTCTACCGGACGGGTGATATGGTTCGTTATCGAGATGATGGCAACATAGAGTTTTTAGGACGTATTGATACTCAGGTCAAGTTACGTGGGTACAGGATAGAACTGGGAGAGATTGAAATCGCGCTTTCTAATCATCCACAGATCCAGCAGTGCGTCGCTATTGTGCGCGAAGATGATCTTGGGGATAAGCGATTAGTGGCTTATATCGTAGTAAAAAAGCAGGAACAGACTCCTAGTGTAGGTGACTTACGGCGCTTCCTACAAAATCTTTTACCGGACTATATGTTACCCTCAACTTTTGTAGTACTGGAAAAGTTGCCACTTACTCCTAATGCAAAGATTGACCATAGCGCTTTGCCTAAGCCAAGCATTGCCAATATTGTAGACTTTGATAAACCCTTTGTTGCTCCCCGCTCTCCTGTTGAAGAAATTCTCACGTTGATATACGGAGAGGTGATTGGCATAGAGCAGATAAGTATCTATGACAATTTTTTTGAATTGGGAGGCGACTCACTGTTGGCTCTAACCATTATCTCTCAGATTCAGGATATGCTTGGAGTAGAGGTATTACTGCAAGCCTTTTTTGAAAAATCAACTGTGGCAGATGTAGCTGAATACATTGTAGAGTTGGGGGAAGCAAATGCCCAAGATATTACCAAAGTCGCTCAGATAATTATACGGCTTACTCAGCTATCTGACGATGAAGTAACGATGGCACTTGAAGAAAGAGGAAAGAGGGAAGTATAGATGGAAATTGCACCTTTCGAGCTTGCCGATTGGTTCAGAAAACATTATTTTGACACTGAAATAGTACTTTGTGTAAGCGGAGTTGAGGAATTTTCTTTGGGAGAAATTCGGAAGCTATTCCATATCTCACAAGATGAGTTAGATCATATCATGCTTAATGACAGCCCGTCTTATGGAGCTTCGGGTTTAAGAAGAGCGATTGCCCAAAAGTGGAGGAATGGAGATTCCGAGAGCGTTCTAGTAACACATGGATCAAGCGAAGCGATGTTTCTTATCATGAGTACGCTGCTGCGTCCAGGAGATGAAGTTATCGTTATGACTCCCTGTTACCAACCCCTAATCACTATTCCAGAATCTCTTGGATGTTGTGTCAAGCCTTGGGTGCTCCAACCGGAGCAGCAATTCATTCCTGATGTTGAGGCCTTGAAGCGTTTACTCACTCCATCTACCAGCATGGTAATAGTAAATGTGCCTAATAACCCTACCGGTGCTACTTTGACAGTGGAACAGCAAAAGTCTCTTGTTGACGCAGTTGCAAAGTCTGGGGCTTATCTTTTATGGGATACAGCCTTTACAGAGCTTTCTTATGATACCCCTCCGCTTGCCGATCCTGGACTGGTATATGATCGTACGATTACGCTAGGGACACTTACCAAGACGTATGGCTTGGGAGGCCTGCGCGTAGGCTGGTGTCTTGCCGCACCAGCTATTTTAGAGCATTGCGTACAATTGAGAGACTACATCACTTTAAATCTTTCTCCTTTAATTGAATACATCGCCCAAAAAGTAGTAGAGGATATCGATCTTATCTGTGCAATTCGACTTGAGCAAGCCAGATTTAACAGAAATATCCTGGCGCAGTGGGTCGAAGAACACAAAGAGTTTGTCAGTTGGAGATGTCCTCAGGGGGGTGTAAGTGCTTTCATAAAATTCAAAAACATGGCCAATACGAGCAGTTTTTGTACCTATCTTGCATCTAACGACGGCGTTTTTCTCCTACCAGGACAATGTTTCGGCCATCCTTCGTATGTACGACTCGGGTTTGGAGGTCCCACATTAGATTTACAAGAAGGACTCTCTCGCCTTTCACGTAATCTCAAAAGTGGAAGAAGCGTTTGACGAATTTGCTATAGTGATGTGCAGTGCCAATCAGCTTCATCCAGAGCTGTTCTATTTAAGAAAGCGGGTTGTTATTATGGTAGACAAGCAAAATAAGGATCAGGAAAGGCGTTCTGAAGATTTGATTCTTCATGGTGAACGCGTCTACTTACGTCGCCCTACTATGGACGACGCAATAAGCGTTTTTCAATGGGAAAACGACGATGAAATATGGCGTTATGATCTGGATCGACCACACACCCCTTCGATAGAAGACTTTCTTTTAAAATTTGAAAGCAATTATGTCAATAGTAGAGGAAATCAGTTTTGGTTTCTCATTGAGAATGAACAGCATATCTCCATTGGAACCATTACGTATTTCAATTTGAGATATATCAATCATAATAATAAACTCGGGGTAGTAGAAATTGGGTTAGGGATAGGAGACAAAACACACTGGGGAAAAGGATATGGACCGGACGCAATCAGTACCCTTGGAAAACACATTTTTGAGAATCCGGCCATTGTATGCCTAATAGCAGAAGTAGCCCCAACAAATCAGCCAGCACGTCGAGCTTTTGCGAAAGCAGGTTTTGAAGAAATTGGCCAAACACAAGGATGGATACAGTTAGAAATGTGGACTCCCCACGGCATTCCTGATGTGTTCTGATTTTGAGTAGAACCATAACAATGGTTCTATTGCTAAGGAGAGAAAATGTTACAAAATGATGATGCAATTGTGGATAACAGTTCAGAAGTTACCACCGCTAATTTAGAAGGCCAAGAGATTTCTTTAACTCTGCGGCAAAAGTTGGTACAAGGTATAAAAAATTTATTTTTACCATTGCAGGTTCGAAACTTTTTCCTTTTGTTTAGCGGTCAATTAACTTCCATCTTTGGCGATGCATTTTACTCTGTAGCGTTACCTTGGTTTATCCTTACAAATGGTGGGAGTGCCCTGACGTTAGGTACTCTATTAGCCGCTTATGGCATCGCAAGAACTGGGACTTCGCTTATAGGTGGATGGTTGAGTGATAAATTCACGCCTCGCTGGATTATGTTAGTAGCGGATATTTTGCGTGCTTTACTGGTTGCTGGATTAGCTATAATGGCTGTCGGTGGTCATCTCACTCTCTGGCTGCTATATGCGATAAGTGTGCCCTTAGGAGCCCTTTCTGGGGTTTTTTTACCAGCCTATTACGCAATGACACCTGAAGTGTTGTCAGATGATAAATTGCAAGCGGGAAACGCGCTGAGTTCTTCTTCTATACAAATTGCAGAACTCTTAGGGCCAAGTGTAGCTGGCATTGTAGTAAGCGTTGCTCGTTCTGGTGTAGGGTTCATGATAGATGCATTCTCGTTTGTCGTTTCGATTGCCACGTTGGCTGCTATGCGCGAAACGAAAAAAACGCTTTCACCTTCCACAAACGTAAACAGCGCTGGATCAATAGCTGCTTCAGAAATTGAGTCCAGTTCAGGCATTTCAACTGTCATGGAAGAAACTCCTTCAGCGCCGAATTCCTCTCTTGAAGAGATATCAACAACCATAAATCACCCACAAACCATCTGGGGACTTCTGCGTCAATCTCAATTGCTGCAGGTATCACTCACTATCACAATAGTTGCTAATTTGATGTTAGGGGGCGCAATAGAAGTCGCATTGCCTAAGTTAATTCTAGGGTCATTAGGAGGAGGCGCAACTGCTTATGGCCTATTACTCGCACTATTTTCTGCAGGGGCAATTATTGGTAGTTTAAGCTCAGGTATATTTGGAAAGCTGCCGAGACGAGGATTGATAGCACTCGCAACAGGTTTAGTCCAGGCGGGCGCGTATACGCTTGTTCCAATAACTGGTCAGTTTATAGGAGCAGCAATCTTTCTTATAATTGCTGGAGTAGCAAATGGAGCTAATAATGTGTTCTATGGGACCATTTTGCAGCAGAAACTCCCTAGACATTTATTTGGACGTGTCATGGGTATCATGACATTTTGCTCCCTGGGTCTCTATCCTCTGTCTGCCATATTGGCAGGATTTGTCACACAACAATTCGGACCTACGCTTATGTTTATCTTTCTCGGCATCACCCTTACTGCCGCTTTCGGCTATGGTTTTTTACGGCCTGAGTTTCGTAACCTTTAATACTCAGGAGGCAAAAGCCTATAACAACATAGAAAGGTGTTATGACAGCTATCAGAGCCTAAATAGCAAAACAAGACATCATATCGAGAAGAACAGAGGGAGAGGATTTTACTCTTCTCACACAGTTAAACTTTATTTTAAGTTTGATTCGCAACTGTTTTAACCAAAGAGATCATTATGAGGAGCACAATAATGATGTTGCAAAGGCCAATAAGAATAGCTATTAATGGATTTGGACGGATTGGCAGAGCACTTTTCCGTATTTGTATGAAGGACCCAATGATTGAGGTTGTGATGATAAATGATCCTCGGCTTACGTCCGAAGATATAGCGTATCTCTGCAAATATGATTCCCTGTATGGGGTATTAGCCGATGATATTGTATCTAAAGATAATAGCTTTTTCGTAAATGGAAAACATGTTGCTTTGCATCATGTTGATATACTACAAACTATCCCTTTCTATGAGTACAACATCGATATCCTTGTCCAGGCTAATGGTAACCTCGCAAACTTAAAGCAGCAGATATGTTTTTTAGAAAAGGCTCCTTTTCATGCTATATTTACAAACCACGTAAATGAAGGTCATGTACGACCCTTTGTTTACGCAACTGAGAAAATAGAGGTACTAGCATCACTCAAAATAGTGTCTCTTAGCACATGTGACGTAGGAGCCGTTCTTCCTGTATATAAAATGTTAGCAGGCTTATATGGTATCCATAGTGCGTCTATTGTTACCCTACACCCCTATCTAAGTTCACAAAATGTTTTAGATGGGAAATCATCTAATGATGAGGTAGAGCTGGGTCGAAGTGTGTTTAACACGCTCATTCCTAAGACCACCTCTTTGGAAAGCATTTTGAAAGAGTATTTTCCTGACCAAAGAGAAAACATCATGGCGATGTCCTTTCGGATTCCTACAAACACCGTTTCAAATGCAATAATGAATTTGCATCTTCAAAATGATGTAGAAAAGGAAATGCTTCAAACATCTCTAGCAACGTGGTGTCAAACAAGTTGTCCATCTGTTGGTCTGTACTCCAAAGATAGGGGGGTATCTGTGGACTATAAACAAGCGTCACAGTCTTTCATTATTGATCATCGCTGGATTAATTGCATAAAAAATCATGCGAGAATTTCAATATGGTACGACAATGAATGGGGATATGCTTCGAGAGTGTATGACTGCTTAAAACATTTATCAGGCGTAAATTAGTGAAGTAGGGTAGTCCCCTTGTGGAATGGTCCCCTCATTATGATCAGTTCATCCGACACCATCCTGTGCCCTTTGAAAATGCCTGGTCGTATCCTGTGATCAGGTAACCTCTGTCGATTGAAGGGTGACATCGTAACCCTGATGCTCTAAGACCTGTAGTGCTCGACGTTTGGCCATCTCGGCGGCTTTCTCATCAGCGTGTCCTGGCCCCAGCTCCCGGTACGCTTGTTGGTTCTGGTGTAGTCTGACAGGAAAACCGAAAGACAACTAATACTCATCAACGAAAATCATGGAAATTGAAGGAGAGAAGTGAGCGCAGGGTAGATGCCCAGAGACACCTATGGAAGAGAAATGCCGGTGGAGAGATTCGAACCCTCAACCCTTGCGGGACTTGTTTTTGAGACAAGCGCGTATACCGTTCCGCCACACCGGCTGATGACTGACAGGCCATATCATAGCGCATCAATGACCAGAAGTCAAGAGCTAGACTTGAGAAACCTGAGGAACTTCGGCTCGCCCGAATTCTCCGATGGTCCTGAACTTTTGATAACGCTTTTCCAGCAGCTCATCGATTGGAATGGGGCGTAATTCTGCCAGGTTTCTAAGCAGTGCAGCTTTGAGATTATCGGCGGCGAGCTGATGGTTACGATGCGCCCCTCCCAGCGGCTCCGGGATGAGTTCGTCAACCAGGTTTAACGCTTTGATCTCACGCGCGCTGATCCGCATGGCTTCAGCGGCCTGCGGCGCGTAAATGCTGTCTCGCCAGATAATCGAGGCCGCTGCCTCTGGCGCGGCAACCGTGTAAATGCTGTGCTCCATCATCAGGATTCGATCTGCCAGGCTGATTGCCAGAGCGCCCCCGCTCCCGCCCTCGCCGATGACGCAGGCAACAATGGGGACACGCAAGCGCGCCATTAAGTAGAGGCTGGAGGCGATGGCTTCGGATTGTCCTCGCTCTTCATCTACCAGGCCGGGGGAAGCGCCGGAGGCATCGATCAAACAGATAATGGGGAAGCCGAACCGCTCGGCCTGGCGCATCAGACGCTGCGCTTTACGATAACCTTCTGGATGCGGCATGCCTAGATTGCGGTATTGCTTCTCCTTCATATCCCGCCCCTTTTGATGGCCGACGAACATCACCACCTGACCATCTAAGTGGGCAGGCCCCGCCATAATCGCGTGATCATCGCCGAAAGAGCGGTCCCCGTGCAATTCGAAGAAATCTTCTGCTATGAGCCGGAGGTAATCTGCCGTGTAGGGACGATCTTTGTGGCGAGCGACCAGGACAGTTTGCCACGAGGTAAGGTTCTTGTAGATATCTTCTGTACGGTGGCGTAATTCGCGTTCCGCCTCCTGTAGTTGCTGAAGCTCCTCATGCTTCAGACGGTCACCTTTGCGTTGCAGGCTGGTGATCTTCTTCTCAAGCTCAGCTAATGGTTTCTCAAATTCCAGATCGTAAGGCATCGCATTTTCCTCTATTGTTACGGTGTGGCTGTGTGTGATTCGTCTCCGGCTGCTTTTTTGGCGTACAGGTGCAGGAGCTGGGCCAGGGTCTGGCGTAGCTCGCGTCGGTGTACTATTGCATCAATCATACCATGCTGGAGGCCAAATTCGGAATTGACAGTACCTTCAGGAAGCTTAATATGCATAAATTGCTCGATGACGCGTGGCCCAGTGAAGCAAACCAGCGCGCCCGGCTCCGCAAGAATGACATCGCCCAGCATCGCGAAACTGGCCGTGACCCCTCCTGTGGTGGGATCGGTCAACAGGCTGAAATAAGGAAGCCGGGCCTCGCTCAATTTGGCGAGCGCGGCTGACGTTTTTGCCATTTGCATCAGCGCGTATACCCCCTCTTGCATGCGCGCTCCGCCGGAAGCGGTGGCAATCAGTACAGGGATGCCCTGCTCTATGCCTAGTTCGATAGTGCGAGTGATTTTCTCGCCCACAACAGACCCCATGCTGCCACCAATAAAACGAAAATCCATGATGGCAAGAGCAAGAGGGCTTCCCTCAATAGTCGCGTGACCACTCACGATGGCCTCGTTCAGTCCCGAGTTGCGTCGTTCTTCTTCCAGTTTGGCAGTATAGGCTTGCGAGCGGCTGACGAACTTGAGAGGATCGACCGAGATGATATCTCGGTCCACCTCGACGAAGCTATCAGCGTCTGTTAATAGCGTAATCCGTTCATGCGCCGTCAGTCTGAAGTGATAGCTACAGCGTGAGCAGATCTTCAGGTTCTTCTCCCAGTCGCGCCCGTAGAGAATCTCTTTGCATTTGGGACACTTGACGGCGATATTGCCCATGCTGGACAAAGTAGATTTCGCCTCCTCGGTAGAGGTTGCCTGTTTTGTTGATGGAACTGCCGCTTCTTTAACCATAAAAAAACCTCCCCGTCAGTTTTAGGCGAAGAGCGCCTCCACGAAACGCTGTGGGTCGAACGGAATGAGATCCTCGACCTTTTCCCCTGTACCGATGAACTTGATGGGTACCCCTAAATCATCCGCCACCGCAAAGGCGAACCCACCTTTGGCGGTGCTATCCATTTTTGTGATAATAACGCCGGTTAAGCCGATATCTTGCGCGAACTGGCGCGCCTGCAAGAGCGCGTTTTGTCCGGTTGGCGCATCGATCACCATCAATAACTCATGTGGACCGTCAGGAATGAATTTCTGAATAACTTTGTTAATTTTTTTTAATTCTTCCATAAGGTTATATTTGGTATGCAGGCGGCCAGCGGTGTCAACGATGAGCACATCACTGCCGCGCGTGGTGGCGGCCTGAATCGCGTCATAGACGACGGCGCCGGGATCGGAACCCTGATTCTGGCTGATCACGGGTGCGCCGACGCGCTCTCCCCATACCTTGAGCTGGTCAATGGCGGCGGCGCGGAACGTATCGCCAGCAGCCAGGGTAACTTTAAAGCCTTCGCGCACGAGACGATAGGCCAGTTTGGCAATGGTGGTCGTTTTGCCGGAGCCGTTCACACCAATTACTAATATAACGGTGAGCGGGGACTGTTTTGACCTGCGAAGTAGAGAGGGTTTGCCGAGGAGGGCTACAAGTTCTTGACGTAAAGCTTGCTGTACCTGGGCGCCGGTACGCATGTATTCTGCTGTGGCCCGTTCGCGCAGGCGTTCAATCAGCCACATACTGGTGCTGGGACCCACGTCGGTTGCCAGTAATGCCTCTTCCAGCTCATCCCACAGGTCATCGGTGATAGTATCAGATTCTTCAACGGTATCACTTAACCGTTTAAAAAGTTGCTTAGTACGGTTTAAAAAACCGAAGCGCTGTTCTGGCGCAGGATTGGCTCCGGTCGGCTTCTGAGTCGTATCTGGTTGTTTATTCGGGTCTTCTTGCGGATTCTGCCCAAAAAATCGATTGAGCACGTCAGTATAAACTCCTTATATCGTTACGGCTTGAGTGCCTTGTCGTTTCCTCCCAAAATCAAAGAAGAGGGCATACCACTGCATACCCATATGCAGTGATCGTCCCTCTACATCTGTCAGGCAAAAGGCTGACCTTTTGCCCGCCCGGTTCACGTTCGTGAGCGGCGCAAACCGCTCATAAACGTGCTGCCTGGTGCCACACCCCACCCCTACTGGCGACCGCTGCGATACGAATGGAGTGAGCCGTCACTGATTGGTTCATTAATGATGATGTCACCGTTACGGATTTTGATGTTGTACAGGCAAGACGGGTTTGTGCATACCCACGCCTTGTACTCGATGGAAGCTCCCTGGCTACCGAAATCCGAAAGCGGAACCAGATCACCTTCACTACATTTGCGACACCGGGGAAAAGCGTTTTCCACGAAATCGCCTCCTTCCTTCACTCTGGAGGATCTATTCGTTTGCCCACACGAAGGTAAGCAAACGAAGCTTAGCGAGAAAGTAAGCCGAGGGGGAGCCTCCGCCGCTGCATCCGCATCCCCACAGCAGGTATAATCCATGCCCTTCCTATCATACCACAACTCCTCTTTCCTGTCAGCAGGTAAGTGAAGAAATTTTCATTTTTTGCTTTAGAAAAGCAGCAATCTCTTTCCTTGATCCTGGCTGAAGGAGGCATAAGAAACAGAGGGATAGCAAGGCATTCATTGCAGCCGACCTGAGTGCTCCCACGATGAATCGGGGAGCTACAACGCGACAGCGGCGTTGGTCGGCTGGACAGCAAGGCTATCCTTTTGCGGCTTCAGATGAGAGGTTACCGCGTAACCTTTCTTTTCATCTGTCATGAGCCGTTATTTCTTACCTTCAGCATAACAGGAGTTACAACTCTAGTCAAGCATTCGCATCCATAGACTTACGAATTGATGACTTCGCGCTGGGGAAATTTCCCCAAACATGGAAATATCTTCATCTTCAGCCCTGCAAATACTCTTTCTGTTCATGGTAATAATTTAATCTTTTTTCCTATTTCGAAATGAAAGATCTCTCTTGAAAGGATCGTGCCTCGTTGCCTTTGCCATCGCCTGCACAGCTTAGCAGGGCTGCACTTCTCGCATTGCTGACAGCAGTGGCAACCCTTTTTCCTTTGATGAAGGGACGAACTGTATGGTGTACTTTCTACAATTTGGCACGATTATTGCTGTGTAGAACAATGGGAGAGCATTTTTCAAATGGCGCGATCCAATTCAGTATTTTCTTTGTGATGTATCTCCGTGAATGGTACCTATTGAAGGAGAGAGGGAGAATGGAGTACTCATTATGGTAGCAAAAGCAACGAGAGCCAAACGTAGCGTTGACCTGGAAGCAGATATATTTGTCGTGAAAGGGAGGAAGCGTCATACGCCAGAGTACGCCTGTGAGGGGAATGATCTGGGAGATGAAACGGAATTCGGTTTTGAATGTGACGATGAAACTGATGGCGAGGGAGAGGACTTCCGAGGCGCTGTTGACGACTCGGTGAAGCAGTATCTCAAAGAGATCGGCATGTATCCTCTTCTCACTGCTGAGCAGGAACTGATCCTGGCGGAACGTATCGCGCATGGTGATTCGCGGGCGCGCCAGAAGCTGATCGAAGCGAATTTGCGCCTGGTGGTGAGCATCGCGAAACGTTATTCAAATCAGGGGTTGCCTCTATTGGATCTGATCCAGGAGGGCAATATTGGCCTGATGCGCGCAACTCAGAAGTTTGATTATAAGCGAGGTTTTCGCTTCAGCACCTACGCTACCTGGTGGATTCGACAGGCGATTAGCCGCGCGATTGCCGAACATTCGCGTAGCATTCATATCCCGGTCCATGTCGTCGAACTTATTTATAAAATCAAGCGCGTGGCGCGACGTATGTATCAGGATGAGGGCGTGGAACCACTGCCGGAGCAACTGGCTGCTACGCTGGGGCTGCCCCGGGAGCGGATTGTGGAACTGCTGAGTATTTCTGAACAACCTATTTCATTAGATGCCCCTATTGCTGACGATGATGAATATCATATGGCCGATATGTTAGAAGATACCACCGTCGTCTCGCCGGAGGGGCAGCAGTCCCACCAGGCGCTGCGGCAGTATATTGAAGGCGCCATGAGCATCCTCAATCCGCGTGAGCGCACGATCATTGAGATGCGCTACGGCTTAAAGGACGGTCATTCTTTCTCTCTGGATGAAGTGAGCGTGGTATTTCATCTGACTCGCGAACGTATTCGCCAGATTGAGGTGAAGGCGCTGCGTAAGCTGCGTTACCCTGAACGCTATGAGGGGATGCGCGACCTCGTGCGGGTGTAGCGCGATTGATCTCTGTGCAGAGGCCACCCACACTATGCAGGTGGCCTCTGCATAGGAGTTATTCCTCGGCTGATATCCCGCCAGCTTTTTCTTGCAAAAACGCGTAAATGAAGGGATCGAGATCGCCAGCCAGGTAGCCTTCGGTATCGCTGGACTCAAAGTTTGTACGATGATCCTTGACGATATTGTAAGGGTGGATGGTGACCGAACGGATCTGGGTGCCGAAATCGGCCTGGACGTGTTCGCCTTTGAGCCTGGCAACCTCCTCTTCGCGCTTCTTTTGTTCCATTTCATAGAGGCGAGCCTTTAATAGCTTGAGGGCGACCTCGCGATTCTGGATCTGGGAGCGCTCATTCTGGCAGGTGACGACGATCCCGGTCGGAATATGGCGCATACGCACCGCCGAGTCGGTCTTGTTGACATGTTGTCCCCCGGCGCCGGTTGAGCGGTAGGTATCGACATCGATATCTTCGGGACGGATCGTGACTTCAATCGTGTCTTCGATATCGGGCATGACCTCGACTTTGGCGAAAGAGGTGTGGCGGCGGTGGGCGGCGTCAAAAGGCGACAAGCGAATCAGCCGGTGGGTGCCGATTTCTGAACGCAGATAGCCATAGGCATAACGGCCAGTGATCTCGACGGTTGTGCTCTTGATGCCAGCTTCTTCACCTTCGCTGTAGTCGTAGATTTCGGTGCGAAAATGATGACGCTCAGCCCAGCGCAGGTACATGCGTAAGAGCATCTGTGCCCAGTCCTGGGCGTCCACACCGCCACTACCCGCGTGGATGCTGATGATGGCATTGCCCTCGTCATGCTCGCCATTGAGCATTAAGGCAAATTGTAGCTTCTCGACCTGTTGCTGGAGATCAGTCAGCGACTGAGCAACTTCGGCCTGCATTTCTTGATCTGGCTCCTCTTCCAGCAGTTGTGCTAATCCTTGCAGGTCACACAGTTGCGACGCGATGTTTTCCCAGGTGGTTACCTCTTCACGCAGGGCATTGAGTTGCTGCATCTGCGCTTGAGCCTTACGGTTGTCCGACCAGAAGTCGGCAGCCATGCTTGCTTCTTCAAGTTTATGAATCTGGTGTTTCTTGTTTTCCAGGTCAAAGACGCACCATTGTTTTATGGATGCGCTGTTGGAAACGTTCGATTTGATTTGTAAGTTCGCTCATAGCTTCTATTGTAACACGTTTTACGCTCAGTTGTATATCATGGCCCTGGCTGGCTGTGCTGTCGAGTCCAGAAGCACGCCAGTGAGCAATAACTGGCCAGGCGTTCCACCCGCGGAAGGAATATTTTCGATGAGTAATAAACCGGGCTGATCTGGTATAATGCTGCTATAGAGCAGGGTACCTGTAAATGTCCCATCCTGGCTGACGCGCACTGTTGAATGTTGCGAGAGCGGGATGGGCGTGAGCGTATGATCAAAAAGCGATGCTGTGCTCTGACTATTGCCAGACATGCCATTGCCCCGAAACGTGATGGTAGAAGCGGTGCCCTGTAATTGTGAGGGGGCCAGGGCTATATCTGGAGTTTGCGCTTTGGTAACAAACCAGAGGCCTTTGTTATCATGCTGGAGCAGACGAGAGAGGGTCACGCTTACTTCCAAATGCGGATTCTGGCGCATCAGCAGCATCTGCGCGGTTGTTCCGTCATTGCTCTGGCTGATGACCTGTGACGCGTTCCATTGAAATAGGTCACGAGCCATCTGTTGCGCTGTTGCTACGGGATTGCTCCAGAGGAGCGATTGTCCATTGTTAGCCTGATCCTGTAACGCCTCCGCCTGCCCCCGATTGTTAACAGGGTAGAGTCCGGGGAATCGGACCTGAATAAATGCTCCATTGTACCAGCGATATTCGCGATAGATGTTTTGCTGTAAAGGCAGCATCAGAACGCTTGCTTCAGGCGTGATTGTGGGATCGAGCTGGCTGATCAGCAGGGTGTTGGCATTACTGATACTGACCGTACCCTGCACCAATCCCTGTTGTGCGAAACGTAAAGCCAGCGTGGGTTTTTGCTGCTGGAGCATGCACACGAAAATGTAGACGTCAAGCAGATGCTGAGAGCCAGTATCGGAGACGGGAAGCAAAACGGCTGGTTGACCGCCGGTGAGCTGGTCCACCTCTTGTATCGCCCCGATCTCCTGGGTTTTTGAGCGAAACGAGATGGATTTCGTATAGTCAGTATTATGCAGGAGTTCCTGACAACTGGAAGAGCTTGCCGCCGTAGAAGATAGGTGAGAGCTGGCGAGAAAATGCAGCAGTGCTATAAGTGCGAGAGCAGATAAAAGGGCCGTCAGAATGCGTGGCCCTCGACGTTTGCTATGGGGAGTAGTGCGTGTGGATAACGATGGGTCAGGTGGAATGATAATGGCTGGTCGCTGCTTTGTGGTTCCCATACTGGTATTCCCGCTTTCTGTATGAAGGATGATGCATGTTCTCTCTTCTTATTCTACAGAGCAGGAAGAAACGCCCTATAGTTTTGGTGGGGACCGATCTCATCCATGTGTACCTACCAATTAACTGGCAGATCTTCCCTGGAAAATGCATTTGCTGCTTCGACTTTGAACGGGGTGAGATCTTTTTCTTCAAACGCTTTTTCACGCTGCGGCTGACTATGCCTATTCCTAATTGATAATGTTGGATTTCCGTAAAAAATCTAACACGTTTGGCGTCGTAAGATTGTGGCGGGAGCGGGGAAAAAATAGGTGAAAAATCAGACCTGGACGAGGTTGCCGCCTATGATCTTCCAGGAGTTATCGTTTTGTTGCTCGGCCAGGTAATATCCCTGGTAAGTCGTTTGTTGTGTGCTTGAGGCGGTCTTCTGGGTAGCGACGACGGTCACGGTGACTTTCACCGTGCCGTCGGGCTGCACTACGGGATCGCCAAAAGTGATTTTATCATGCAGGGTATTCTTATAGCCATTTCTGAAATCCTGGAAGGTTTGCTGGTTGTTCTTCCACAGATCGTATGCTGCCTGGTATTTCCTGGCATTCACGTCGTTATAATATTCCTGAATAAGTCCCTGTGCCTGCTGGGCTGCTGTAAGTGTGGCGGGGGTGGTAGCAGTCGTTGGTGTGGATGTATTATTGCTGGAACCAAAGACGCGGTTGCTTTGCAGGGCAAAGAGGACGACAGCCGCGAGCATGAAAAGCAGCCCGATCAAAATCAGCACCAGCCCGACCGAGCGTCCTCTAGAACGCGACGATGGCGCAGAGGTATGTTGATAGCCTGCTCCCCCCTGTTGTGGAAACCCGGGGTAGGATGTTCCCATTGGGGGATATGCGCCGCCTGATTGCTGGTAATCGCCATAGGCTTGTGGGGGATAGTTTCCTCCGCTCATTGTGCCATAGCCAGGCGCGCGATTGGCTACATTTGATGCGTCCATCCGGCTTGTCGGATCGTACGCTGCCTGTGTGCTATAATCATAGCCCTGATTATCAGGACGTAATACCAGTTTGGGATTGGGTGGGGTGGATGGCCCTGTCGGTGGTAGGCCGGGTTGCGATGGGTTGCGCACCTGATACACAGGTGAAGCTATCGTCGGATCATCAGTATGGAAGTCTCCCACCGGGACATCGGACTCGACCGCTGCTCCACAGCGGGGACATACTTTATTGCCAGGGGCCAATTGCAGACCACATTGACCGCAGAAAACCATGAAGTGCTCCTACTCTTTTTTCCTTTTGCGCCTCTCCGCCCCTCTTTGTAGTATCACAGCGTTCTCCTCAGAGAGGGGGGAAGGTGTACTTGTATAAAGAGCGACGTTGATGACATCATCCATCCGTTCTACCATCACAAAACGCAGCTCGCGCGTAATCTCCCGAGGAACGTCATCCAGATCTTTCCGGTTGCGTTTTGGTAGAATAAACGTCGTAATGCCTGCTCGATGAGCTGCCAGCACTTTTTCTTTGATGCCACCTACGGGTAGGACTCGCCCCCGCAGCGTAATCTCTCCCGTCATTGCCACGTCGCGCCGTGTTGGCCGACCGGTAAGAGCGGAAATCAAGGCTGTCGCCATCGTAATGCCTGCTGAAGGTCCATCTTTCGGAATGGAACCCGCCGGCAGGTGCAGGTGAATATCGTATTTCTCATAGAAACGATTCTCCAGCCCAAATTGTTGCGCCCGTGAACGCGAATAGGAGAGAGCAGCCTGGGCAGATTCTTTCATCACGTCGCCAAGCTGGCCGGTCAGGGTGAGGTGGCCGCGCCCCTCCATTAGCGTCGCTTCAACGGTCATGAGGTCTCCGCCAGCATTCGTCCACGCTACTCCGGTCGCTACTCCTGCCTCGTCATGTTCTTCCGCCAGTCCATAATAGTAGCGTTGCGGCCCAAGATAGTCGGGAATTTTCTCTGCCGTTACCTGCGTCTTCGTGCGACGTCCCTCGGCGACCTTGCGCGCAACTTTGCGCATAACGGAGGCTATTTCGCGTTCCAGGTTGCGTACTCCTGCTTCATACGTGTACTCACGAATGATGCGCTGTACGGCATCATCGTGCAAATAAACGCGTGAGGCTTTTAATCCATGCTCGCTCATCTGGCGCGGGATCAGGAAGTTGCGCGCAATGTGCATCTTTTCTTCCTCGGTATAGCCTGGTAACTCAATAACTTCCAGGCGGTCCCGCAATGCGCTGGGAATCGGATGTAACACGTTTGCGGTCGTGAGAAAAATGACCTGCGAAAGATCATATGGTACTTCCAGGTAGTGATCGGAAAAGGCGCTATTCTGCTCAGGATCAAGCACTTCTAGCAGCGCAGCCGAAGGATCGCCCCGGAAGTCCGCCCCGATTTTATCAATTTCGTCCAGGACGAACAGGGGATTGACGGTCCCCGCCGTTTTCATCGTCTGGATAATTCGGCCCGGCAACGCGCCAATGTAAGTACGACGGTGACCGCGAATCTCTGCCTCATCGTGGATGCCGCCCAGCGAAAGACGCACAAACTTGCGGTTCAACGCCTGGGCAATCGAACGACCCAGCGATGTTTTGCCCACGCCAGGAGGTCCGACGAAGCAGAGGATCGGGCTACGCATATTGTTCGAGAGTTTGCGTACGGCAATATATTCCAGGATGCGCTCTTTCACTTTGTGCAGCCCATAGTGATTCTCCTCCAGAATGGTGGCGGCTGTTTTTATGTCAAGCTGATCAACTGAAGCCGCATGCCACGGGATGTTCACCAGCCAGTCCAGGTAGGAACGGATAATGCCAACGTCGGGCGCCATTGAAGGCATGGAGAGCAGGCGGTCCAGTTCCTTATTTGCCCGCGTCTGAATCTCTTCTGGCATGCCGCTGGTGTGTATTTTCTCGCGCAGCTCCGCGCTTTCGCGCATAGTGGGATCGCCCTCGCTCAGTTCGCGTTGAATGGCCTTGAGTTGTTCGCGCAGGAAGTATTCGCGCTGATTCTTATCAACTTCCTGCTGCACCTGATGATGAATCTGGTTCTCCAGTTCCAGAATATCCAGCTCTTTAGAAAGGAGAATATTGACGCGCTGCAATCGCTCTTCGACATTAAACGCTTCCAGTATATCCTGGCGGATGGGCACGGGTATTTCCAGCGAAGAGACGATAAAATCGGCCATCGCTCCTGGCTGGTCGATATTCATGGCCGCAATATAAATATCTTCGTTGAGAACGCTGCTCAGCTTAACGCATTTCTCAAATAGGGTCAACACGGCCCTTCGCAAGGCTTCGAGGGCCAGAGTTGGTTCCAGTTCATCCGGTACGATCTCTGTCTGCACGCGCAGGTAAGGGAGGCATTGAGTGCAGGCTAAACGCCGCCGCCGGCGTTTCCCGCGAATGAGAATGTTCAACGTGCCATCGGGCAATTTGAGGATGCGATCAATAAACCCTTCCACTCCTATCGTATAAACATCTTCAGGGCCGGGGTCTTCTATTGTTTCATTCAGTTGAGTGACCGCAAACAGGAGATGATCTTTGCTAATGGCCTCTTCGATGGCCTTAATTGACTGGTCGCGCCCTACCAGTAGCGATACAGCCACGTTTGGCAGCAAAACAGTGTTACGAACAGGCAAGAGAGGCAGATCCCTAAGCTCCTTTTGCTGCTCCTGTAGCACATCGAGATCGTCATGTATTGTGGTATTGTCTTCAATAAGCTGCTCTGGAGTAGCAACCTGGATGGCTTTCTCCATAGATGTGTCGTTGCCCTCTCAATAAAAAATGAGTAATTAAATACATTACGCTCCATTATAACGCACCTGGGGTAGTGAAGCAACGAGATATCTGAATATCCGCTGCTTTACATTAGACATTTTCTTATAAGACGATTAAGCCCATGTTTCGTTACTGTGAGGAGGTATTTTTATGCTTCTTTTCTTGTACCATCCCCCGTAACATTCGAGCTTTTTCGATCCGACCCAATTTCATATATGCCTGATATTCATATTCCAGCGATAACACAGGAATGGACATGTGCTCGAATGCAATAAATTGTCGATGCTGCATCAAATCTAAAGGCTCTTCCCATGTGCCATCTGCCAGTTGCTTCTGGATATCACCCACTGAAGAGAACAAGCAACCTCCTTTCTTCCTCTGAAAGTACTAATCGCGTGTTTCTAGGTACCGGGTAGATCTCGGCGCGTTCCCACAATGGGCCTGTGACGCTGGTGCCGCTGCCAATTTGTACGCCTCGTTCGCGCAGGGCGTTCAGCAGTTCGCGGGCATTGAAAAGATAGAGCGATTCGATAGTCCAGGGATTGGCAATGGCGGGCGAGGAGTTGCTTGGTCCTGCCAGAACAAGATAATAGTCGGGCAGGGCATCCTGTTTGATGCTCAACTGCCCATCCTGTCTGGGGTGCCACTGGATATCTACCGTTTGCCCTGTCAAGGGGCCGTGGGTGAATCTGCCATCGAATCCTCGGTGCTTGCCGCCTTCTTCAAGCGAGATTTTGAGGATGACTGAGGCAATATATTCCCCGACATTGCCAACCTGAGCTGGACGCCCGATCAACGTGGCCATTTTCTGGTCAATGGTATTGCGCGACTTTATCAGGCTCGCCAGCCAGGGAAGATCATCCATAAGTGCGACACCTCTTTTATTTGGAATAAAGTTGATACCGCCTTATTATACTCTTATGAGCGCGGTACTTGCGAGCGAGGAAAAGCCCTGGTAGGCAGTGCCAAGCCATTAAAAAAAATGCTATTGTCCTGTCATGCGAGCAACAATGGGGGCAAATACTTCCAAATTATTCTCGAATATAGAAATATAGGAGATGCCATATCGCTCACGATGAGCTTGTAACGTTCTACAAATCTTGTCTTGAGTGCCAATCAGGAAATGAGGCATTGTGAGCATTTGCTCTGCTGTTATGCCGAAGTGAGCAGCCAGCTCTTGTGCTGCGCTGTTGCGATCTTCAGTGAGGACTACGGCAAAAACGAGGATATTCAACCTTGCTCGTACTCAGCCCGCAGCCAGCCCGCGCCAATGCCAAGTTCAAATCGCCCCTTTGAGAATACGTCAACGCTGGCGGCTTCTTTTGCTAGCATAACCGGGTGCCTGAAATCGTTGGCGAAGACATAGCTGCCTATCCGTAATGAATTGGTTGCTTCCGCAACTGCTAGCAGCGTCGGTATGGGGGCAAACTGTTCGCCAATATGATCTGGCACCAGCAAGACGGAATAGCCCAATTGCTCGGCCCTTTGCGCTTTAGCAATCCACTCATCTTTTGATTGCGCGGTGCGGGCCGTCACACCGAAGCGAAAAGGTCGAGCAATTGCCATGCACATTTATCCTCTCGATAATGAGTTTTAGCTTTGTTATCCAACGGTAACATACTACCGTCTTGTTTCCAAGAGGTTAGCTATGCTTATAGCATAGTGAGTTGTGATTTCATCGTTGCAGCAGGCTGAAAGATCTCTCAGAGAAACAATCGCTGCTTTACAAGGCTCGTGCCCGTACCAGCAGCAGCGAAGGAACTCCCTGGTTGCCCGGCTCCTGCCTGGCGCGCTCTCCGGTTGCCAGCGGCTCCAGCATGCGTTCGAGAGCAAAGCCGGCGGAGGCGAGCGTATTGAGGTAAGTGCTGAGCATGCGATGATGCTCTCCCACGAGGCCGCGTACTCCATGCGGGTTAGACGATGTCCAGATCCTTTCATCGAAATAGCCATCAACGACCCGTTTTACGCTACCATCGTCCATAGTGAGCCAGTGCGCGTGGGGCGTTTGAAAGCAAGGGTGTGTGATGGCAAAGACGAACCAGCCGCCTGGCTTGAGGATGCGCCGGGTGGTCTGGAATGCAGCCAGGATATCATTGATATTCATCAGCGCCATGATGCATAGTGCTCCGTCAAAGCTTTGATCCGCTAGAGGTTCGCCGTTCTGAGCGTCACCATGTAGATACATAATGCCCAGCGGTTCCTGAATTTCGTGCTGCTGCGCCATTGCCAGCAGATTGTCGGCCAGATCGAGCCCGGTTATATGCGCTCCTCGTCGCGCCAGTTCGCGCGCGATCCAGCCCTGTCCGCAGGCAAGGTCGCAAATCTCCTGTCCCTGGACCCCTCCGACCATCTCTAGAACACCTGGCAGAATCACTTCACGATACAGGGGATTATCACGTAAATACTGGTTGTACCAGTCTGCAATATCGTTGTAAGTTGTTGCGCTCATGTATAGTGGTTCCCTTTCCGTGTTATGATGACATGTAGTTTACATTACACGCACTGGTTGATGCAATTATAGATCAAGGAGATCAAAATGGACTTAGCGCAGTGGTTTCGCCAGCAATTGCAGGTGAGCATGGACGGGTTTCTCTGGGCCGTTGAGCTGATCCCACAAGATCGTCTCTACCAGGAGCCCCGATCCGATAGGTGGTCTGCTGCTCGGATCGTCTATCACATGGTTTCTTATGAACAACGGCTGGGCTTGCCGTCAATACTGCAATGGACCGGTGGGCCGCTACCTGTTGCCAGCTCCATGCTAGAAGATGAAATGAAAGAGGATTATCTTTGGGGAGATGGGCAGGGTCATGAAATACAAAAAATGCTTGCAGATTTCAAAAGCATACGTCCCCAGCAGCTTGAAGCGCTATCCCGGCTCAGCGAACAAAGTTGGAATGAGGAGCGTGAAACGGTCTGGGGACAAAAGCCACTTAAATGGGTTGTCACAAAAACCTACCAGCATACGCTCGAACATACCGACGAGCTGTTGAAGGCGTATCTTTTCCTGTGGGAATGATAGCGTATTTCACAGGTTCGCGGATAGCAGCTTTATGACCTTCTATTCCACTGCTTGCAAAGTATGCCCCGGACGGCGATGATTTCCGTCTACTGCAACGGGGCAAATTTCTGCAAGCAGTTGTTTCCAGTGAAAACTAATAGGTTGACTTCAGGTATTGCACGCTGAAAAGTCCTTGCGCATCTGTCCACACCCGTTCAACGCTGAAACCGGCGGTCAGCGCCAGTTGCGCGAACTCGTTCAGGGTGTATTTATAAGAACTTTCAGTCCAGATACTCTCTCCTAGTTTGAAAACAAACTCGATCTCCCCGATCTGCACCACCTGATCTTTCAGGCTCTCCAAATGCATTTCAATGCGGCTCTCGCGAGGATTATAGAAGGCATAGTGCTGGAAATGCTCTAGCTGAAAGTTTGCGTGCAACTCTCTATTGAGCCGGGTCAGCAAATTCAGGTTAAACAGGGCCGTAACTCCCTGTTGATCATTGTAGGCGCTATGCAGAATGTTGAAATCTTTCTTTAAATCTACCCCTATCAGTAATCCTCCACCTTTGCAGGTTGTGGCGATCTGTCGCAGAAAATGTTTTGCCGGCTCAGGATCAAAATTGCCAATAGTCGATCCAGGATAGTAACCGATAATGTGCCGGACTGGCTTGATCGGCACAGGTATTTCAAAGGAACTGGTATAGTCAGCGCATACAGGCAGCACTTCCAGTTGCGGATAGGCGATAGCAAGCGCAACGGCTGAATGCAATAAATGCTCTTTGGAGATATCGATTGGAACGTAAGCGGCAGGCTGCTGGAGGGAATCTAGCAGCCTACGCGTCTTCTGGCTACTCCCACTGCCATACTCGACCAGCAGGCAAGATGGTTCAAGAATCTCTATGATTTCGTGCATACTTTTTTGCATGATGGCCAGTTCTGTGCGCGTCGGATAATACTCGCTTAACGTGCAAATGCGCTCGAAAAGTTGCGAGCCTGCATGATCGTAGAGGTACTTGCTGGGAAGCTCTTTCTGAACCTGCTGTAGCCCCTGTAGCACATCTTCCAGGAAGGTATCCTTTTCCGGCTCAAAATCATAGAACTGAAGTGGGCGCTTTGTTTGTCGGCGCATGTTACACCTCTTTTGCCAGGCGGATACCCATAAACTGCCAGCGCGCGTCGGCGGGGAAGAAGTTGCGGTACGTGGGCCGTATGTGAGAATGGGAGGTAGCGCATGAGCCGCCCCGTAGCACATATTGATCGCACATAAACTTCCCGTTGTATTCTCCTACCGCGCCAGGAGCAGGACGATAGCCTGGATAGGGAGAGTAAGAGCTTTGGGTCCATTCCCAGACATCGCCAAACATCTGAGCGATTCGGCTGCCTGAGGCGGGTTGTTGTAGCGGTTCTGGCTGAAACATGCCATGCTCAACGAAATTTCCTTCGATGGGGAGATCGTGCGCCGCGGCTTCCCATTCGGCTTCCGTAGCGAGCCGCGCATTGGCCCAGCGTGCGTATGCGTCAGCTTCATAGTAACTTACGTGGCAGACAGGCTCGGTTTTGTCCACCGGATGCAATCCGCTTAACGTCATCATCCACCATTGCCCATCGCGTTGTTCCCAGTAGAGGGGGGCGTTCCATTCTTCTTCCTGGATCGTTCGCCAGCCGTCAGAGAGCCAGAGCAGAGGGTTTTGATAGCCTCCATCCTCCATAAATTCCAGGTACTCGCCGTTGGTGGTTAAGCGCGAGGCCAGTTGAAATGACTGGAGGAATTGGCGGTGGCGCGGCCCTTCATTATCAAAGGCAAATCCTTCTCCCTCATGCCCTATCCAATAAATTCCTTCAGGGTAGGCAACCCAGGCCAGCAGCGGCATACTTGCGGGGCTGGCTGATCTATCCGGGCTGACAGCTTGATAGACAGGATAGAGCGGATTACACGAAAAGACATGTTTGATATCGGTAATCATCAGCTCCTGGTGCTGCTGTTCGTGATGCAGGCCGAGCGTAATGATCGGCGTTAATGTGGCCAATTGCCCTTCATCGATCTTTGTCAGCAAGTCCAGCACCTGTTCATCAACGTATGCGCGATACTGATAGGTCTCCCTGACCGTAGGTCGTGAGATCAGGCCGCGTTTGGGACGACAATGCCGCGTTCCAATGCTGTTGTAGTACGAGTTGAAGAGATAGGCATACTGGGGATGAGGGGATATGTAGCCAGGTCTGGCAGGAGAGAGGAGGAATGTCTCCCAAAACCAGGTAACATGCGCCAGATGCCATTTTGTCGGACTCACGTCTGGCATGGATTGAATCACGTAATCTTCGGTGACCAGTGGCCTGCATAACTGCTCTGAGAAACTGCGAACGCGTCTGTATTGTTCTACAAGGGTTTGTCTGGATAGCGATGGGATTGTCGTGATGATGGGTTTTGCTGGCGTATAGTGTGCCACAGCCGCCTCCTTTATCACATGACGAAGATGTGCCGATACGTATGCCCAACTATGAAAAAATATCCAGATCGCCAAAGGCGGAGGTGGATATGCAGTCTGTAAGCCTCTACTCAAAGAAGCACGATAGAAAATTGAGAAAAGTTACATCTTTGAAGTAAAAATATTTCGAAGAAAATCAAGTAAAGATGAACAGGGGAAATAGAAGAAAGAGCGTTGATTATTCGGTAGAGTAGTTATGGAGGACGTTTTCTAGCTATTGGCTTGCTACGATCTACAGGTGAAGCATTAGATCGTAGCAGAGATCTAAACGATCCGGCAGTTGATAGGGATCACGCCTATGTGATGGCATAGGCTAAAAAAAGCGCGGATGTACTCGCGCGCTTTCAGCTTACCAGATCCTCAGTGAACCAGATGTAGCCTTGCGGATCAACGTAGATGCCGACCCCAACCCGGTGGAGGGTAGTGCTGAGAAGATGAATGCGGTGCCAGCCGGTTGGCGGCTCGTTCACCATGCTCTCCTGTATATTGTGCATGCCGGCGTAGGGCGTTGGATATGGTCCAGCATAGCCAATGCATTCACCGCAATCGCTGTAACCGGCGAAGCCCTCGTCCGCAATGCGCTGGCATTGTGTGCGGCCATCAGGGCAGGTATGGCTGAAGCCGCAATGGAACATATTCCAGCTATGCAGGCGCGCGCCCCCGGCCAGCGTCGCGTTCCAGGTGTATGGATACAGCCCGCGTGCCGCTCGGTCACTATTGATAAGGGCGAAGAGTTGTTGGGTGAGCTGCGTTTCTTCGGCGCTCATTGGCGGTGGTGGTCCGTAAGGCGCTGCTCCCACGCCAGTTCTAGGAATATTCGTAGGGATATTTGTGGGTACCTGCGCTGTTGGAGTTGGCGCATCTTGTTTGGGAAATACCATCATTGGCCCGGTTGTGTTCGTTTGCTGCGCGATATGAAGCTTATCGTTGAGCCTGGACGAAGCATTGGGTGAAGAGAGTGAGCTATTTTCTTGTTTTGCCCCACAGGCGCTCAATAGGATCAAACCCAGCAGTACTACCAGGAACCACGGTTTCCTACCCACGATGACGTCACTCCTCTTTTTAACGATAAGACAACATAATAAGGGCCAGGCGGTCCTCATAAGAGGGTAACACACATCCGTGGAAAGTATGCACATATGGAGATGTGGCTAGTACTTTTGGGGATCACTAAAAAGAAGCAAAGCCTTTTAGTAAAGCAAGCTTTTATGCATTTTTAGGCTATTGAAGCTTAGTAGCGGCAGGTCAGGACGATGGCGCTCATGTCATCGGGCTTGGCTCGTATGGTCTCACTACGCTCCTGGTGCGAGCGTAAGATGGAATGTTCTATCAGAGCGCGAGCGGTGGAGGAGCGGGGGGTGTTCCTGAGAATAGCCTCGATTTCTTCATCGACCAGGTTATCGTGAATGCCGTCGGTGCAGAGCAAAATGCGATCACCCGGGTGGATGGTGGTATAGCCGATATGGACAGCAGGAGGAAGGGGACCGCCTAATGCCTGGGTAATGCCACCTCGCAGCTTAAAGTAGCTCAGTTCGGTATCCGATAGCTGGTTGGCGTGCATAGCTTGATCGATGTGTAACGCTTCAGATTCGTTGACAATCTTATTTTCTACCAGCTTAGCCAGAAGCCCATCATCATTGGTCAGGCGCTTGAGCCGCTCTTTCCCATGTAATAGATACACGCGGCTGTCCCCAACATGGGCGTAGACCATCGAATAGTTTCCTGTATCAGGTTGTTTGCAGAAGGCTGCCAGCGCCACTGTCGTTGCCAGGTCATCTGTTCCTGCTCGCCTGGCGCCTTCCGTACGTACTTGCTCATCAGCTTCTAGCAGCAAATGTTGGAGCAGGGCACAGAGGTTGAGATTGTCGCAACATTCAGGAATAGAGGGTATTCTGCGGTGCTTTTGTAGTTGTTTGAGGAGGTGCTCCCAGCCCTGGCGGGTAGCGAATGCGGCGATCCGCGAGGCAATTTCCCCTGCGGCACTCCCGCCTACACCGTCGAAAACCGCTGCGACCCCACTTCGTTCATCCAAAAGCATGCTATCTTCATTGCGTGCGGGGTGCCGTTCGTTAGCGACACTACAAGAAGCGATGGTAAAGGGTGAATGTCGTAACTTTTTTCTATGGGATACGATATTAGGATATTTTCTAGTTTTCTGTCGCGGCATCGTCGTTGAATGCTGCCTTTCGAAATCGCTTTCAAGAAAAAATGTTATAGCTGCACTCCGTTCCAGAGATACAGTGTTCGCATACCATTTACGCATATGTGTGATCCAATCATTCAAAGGAATGCTATAAATTTTACTACAAAATGTTTACTATCAGAAATTGATCCATTCCATCACTATCTGCAATTTCACTTATAACACCAGGCCGGGTTGATTGTTTGGCACCACAGACAACCCTATAGGCTAGTAGAGTAGGTTATGAGTGCAAGTATAACAGATAGTAGAGGGAAAAGAAAAGGGTTTTTCCCCTGTTTCGCCTCAGATAAGCTCACAAATTTTGAGAAAATTCCCAAACATAATGCTCGTATGCTCCCGATAGAGCGGGAAATGCTGATCGCGTGTGCGTTCAATGGTTTTATATGCTTCGATTTCCTGAGAGTCAGTACTCTCCGGTTGGAGGTTAGGATGATAAAGCCAGGTATCGAGCATTGCCGGGTCAATCTCAATATGGTACTGCAAGCCATAGGCGTTGCGGTAACGAAATGCCTGATTTTTCGCATAGTCATTGGTTGCCAGCAGCGTCGCCCCAGCCGGAAGATCAAAAACGTCCTCATGCCAGTGAAAAACTTTCTGATAGCCTGGCAACCCTGCATAAAGCCGGTCCTTTTTCCCATCTTCAGTAAGTGCGATATTGTAAAAGCCGAACTCCTTCACGGTATGTTGTCGTACTGCTCCCTGCTCCAGGACTTCCGCCAGCAGTTGACCGCCCAGGCAAATTCCCAGGTACGGAATATCCTGTGCAATTACTTTACGAATCATAACCTTCTCCTGGATGAAGTAAGGGTATTTATGTTCCTCATACACATGCTGAGAGCCGCCAAAGGCAACAACGGCATCAAATGCGCCCGGATCGGGAATCGGCTCCGTTTCAACATGGATCAGATCATATGCTATGGCGTGCTGACGCAATATCTCTCCCACAAAGCCGGTAGAATTTTCCCACACATGTTGCAGTATAAGCACCTTTTTCATATGACCATTTCCCTTTCCTCCTGGCTGACAAATCATTGCAATATGGGCGGACTACCACTACAGACTATTTCGACGCCCCAGGATTGCTCTGCTTCCAGCACAAGGGGCCAGATGAGCGTAAAGCAGCTCCCCTGGTGGGTGCGCTCGAAGCCAGCCTCGGACCCTGTGACCGTCTCAATTGAGAAATGCCAGAGAGTTGCCTCCTTGCTCAAGACGAACCCCATATCCTGCTGTATCCAGGTGTTGCCGATATGGAATTCACGTACCTGTGCTATCTCGCCGGTGGTGTCAAAGCAACCGGTTTCCCGCTTCTCGCCTGAGATCATGTAATATGCCTGTTCGTTACCACCTCCTCCAAGTAAATGAAAATTCCATTCAGTGGCAAAGTGTGTTTGCAGCCTGGTCTGCCCCCGATTTTGCAGCGTAAAGCGCACAATGAGCTGCTCTTTGCCCATGGGAATGAAGAGCGTTTTACTAAGATGCACAGGGATGGCGCTCAACGCTCCATGCCTGCGGACATGCCCATCGCGTGTCATGGTAATAGTGGTACCACTATGATCTTTCCCCACAGTTGCAGCGTAAGGAAGCTCGACAAAATTGCCCATTTCCTCAAAACGAGCGGCGGCAAAGCTCGTCAGAGGCAAGCCGGAGGGCAAGAAATGATCGACTAAACTTGTGCGGCGATAGCGATCCGTGACGAGGTAGCGGTCCAGGTCGGGCTCGCGCGTACGGATGGTGGTATGAGGGGAAAGTGGCTCCTGCTCTTTGGCCTGATCGATTGGCTGGCGTTGCTCGGCCCGGCGGCGCTCCTGTTCGTGCTCTATTACTGTCTGATGGTAGCTTTCGCGCTGGCGCGTCATAACGCTCGTCAGGTTATGGGCGCTGCGACGGAGATCCCACTCAAAAATCGTTCCTCCGCGTTGCAGGTCAATATACAGGTTTTGCTGATCGCTTTCGAAGATCAGCTCATCCTGCGTGTCGCGGTCAAAATCGGTCAGCTCGTGATGTTGCCAGGGCCCTGCGTCGTGACGTATACGATCTGCGGCGTTTTCCGCTTTGATCAAATGGTGATAGATGGCTGAGCGCACATGCCCCATATAGATGCCGCCAAAGAGTCCGTGCCAGTAAGTATCATTGGCCTGCCCTTTCCATAGATGCTCTATCCCCGCCTCTGTTTTTGCCCCCGCTTCATAGACGTGATCATGGACACGCAGCATTTTTTTATGCTGGTTGTTGATCTCAGGATAGCGTACCAGGAAATTGCGCCAGAAGCCGCCGCGCAGGAATTGGAGGATATCTTCCTTTTTTTCCTGTTCTAAGCGATGAAGTATTTTCCCGAAAGCATATGCCTTCTCAGGCGGGAGCGCCCACTCGGTCATCTCAAGATACGATGACGTGGGCAGGTAAATGCGTCCCAATGCTGGATGCGCGTGAGCATATTCGCCCAGCGGAATGGTATGGAGCCATGCGCTGTTTTGCTCAAGCGCCGTGAAAAATTCCTCAACCCAGCCGGAGCGCCCATCCGCTCCCCAGCAATACTCCTGCGTCTCGGGCCAGCTACCGAATTTTTCGCCGTCATCGCCCATGACGACGATCCGGCTCCCATTAGCAGTAGCCAGGGAGCGCAGTTCTTTGATCGTTTCTGTTACCGGACGCCAGGGAATAGTGTAGCGCAGCATTTTGCTGGTGGCGTAGACCTTCAATGCGCTGCTCTGATCTTCGGTGGCATAGTAGCCGTAAAGATCGCGATCCTCCAGGCCCACATTCTTGAAATGTACATCGTCAAGGATTGTCCATTCGATCTCAGCCTCGCGTAGCAGGCGCGGTAATCCTGGCTCCCATACGCGCTCCGCGATCCACATGCCGGTGGGCTTACTGCCCAGGTCACGTTCAATACGCGCTGTCAGACGGCGAATCTGCGCGACCTTATCGTCATCAGGAATGGAGGGCAGGATAGGTTCATAGTAGCCTCCGCTTACCATTTCGATCTGGTTGCGCTTGACCAGGGCTTTGACGCGCTCTAGAAATTCGGGGTGAGCTTCTTCTAGCCAGTCCAGTAGCGAACCGGTATAGTGCAGGGAGAGGCGCACGCCCGGATGCCTCTCCAGCGCCTCGACCATCGGCTGGTATGCTTCCTCGTATACCTGTTGCAATACCCAGGGGAAATTGCCCACTGGCTGATGATTATGGAACAGCAGACCAAAATGAATGCTGTTTGCGGCCTCTTTTGTCATTGCGTCACCTATATAGAAAAGGCATGATGCCCGAAGTTTGTGCTTAGGATTGCTGGTAATTGTGCGGCTGCACTTTTATCTCTTCATTACTATATCACATCGGCTCGTAATCAAAAAAATCCTCTTTTATCCCTTGCAATTCCTTTATGTAAGAGGTTATAGTATTATATGAGATACCTCTTTCTTCTACTCTTATGCGAAACGAATTGCCGATCTGCTGTAGTATTATTATAGTGGATGATGTCTCCACGTACAGGAGGACCATTCATGCGTGAACGCACGCTTCCCTACAGGCGCACTGCGAAATCACTCCTTTTCACTGGCACCCTGCTCTTCTCTCTAGCATTTGTAGCGTTCTCAGCTTCACAGGCTTCGGCTGCATCACTCGTTGGGCCAAAAACGCATTACCTGGTTCTGGGTGATTCCCTGGCCTTTGGCTTTCAGCCTGATCTCGACTTTGATGACGGTTACGCCAATGACTTTGCCAGCAATCTGGCCGCTCATGGCGTGAAGACAACGGCAAATCTGGCCTGTCCAGGCGAGACAACCGTGACCATGCTTAATGGCAAATGCCCTTTCCCTTTCCTGCGAAAATTCCCATACCTGGGCTCCCAGCTCAATGCCGCGCTCGCCTATCTGGCTGCCAATCGTGGTCAGGTAAGCCCGGTGACGCTGGATATCGGCGCTAATGACGTCTTGTCCGGTATCAACACGAAAACCTGCACTTTTAGTATGGCCGCATTCAACGCGAATCTGGCAACGGTAGATGCGAATTTGACGCATACTATTTTGCCAGAGCTGCATCAGGCATTGATGGTCAATGGGCGGCTGACAGGTGATCTGGTAATGATGAATTATTACGATCCGCTGCAAAACACCTGCCCCAACACCGTCTCAATCGTCCAAACGGTGAACCAGCATCTGGCAAACGATGTCAGGGGATTTGGCATCATTGTCGATGTCTTTGATGCCTTTGGCGGCGCGGCAACGCCAAACCCCAACATCTGTTCCTTTACCTGGATGTGTAGCATTTTCCATGATATCCACTCCACCGACAAAGGGTATAGCGTCATCGCCAGCACCTTTGAAAGCGGCACTGGCTATTAACTAATACAAGTTATCATAGGGGCTTGTGAGGATTGCTTTGAGCATATGTAGAAGAAGAGGTTCATCAATCCTCACAAGGCCCCGGTATTACAGTGGGTACCCTCATCAATACCGCAGCAACAGGCTTCGCCAGTGCGAGCCTCGTGCAAAGCTTCGCGTCCCTCCTGTACGATGAAGTAGACTAGCGCGAGTGCCGCCAGGGGATCGGCCCACCACCATCCAAATAAAGCGTTGAGGAGCAGGCCAACCAGCAGCGCCAGCGACATGTAAGCGCAAGTTACACTACAGGCCGCATCAGCTTTGAGCGAAGCACTCCCTATTTGTTTCGCGACCCTGAGCTTCCCTTGCCATAATAAGGGCATCACGATGGCTGCTGTCGGCGCCAGACCCACGCCCCACCAGGATGATTCGGGATGGGCGTGAGTAAAGAGCGTCCAGGCACTATCGGCAACAATGTAAGTTGCCAGCATGAACAATCCAATAGCAGTGAGCCAGGCAGCCAGACGCTCGGCGCGTTCAATACGCTCCTTTGATCCTCCGCGACTCTCAACCAGGAGTCGCCATAGCAAAAGACCTCCGGCTATAAGTTCAATGATGCTATCTATGCCAAATCCCTCAAGGGAAATGCTCTTCGTGACAAAACCGGTTGTAAGGGCAACAATGGCTTCGATGCTCATCCAGATAATGGTAAACATCTCGATCCCAATGCCCAGGCGAATCTGCTTATAGCGTGAAGGATTTGAAAATGTATCGGATATGGGAAGGGGGCGAGCCATGAGCGACAACTCTCCTTTATGCTATAACGGGGACCTGAGGAAATATCAGATGCGACATTGATTAGACTGATTACAGCAATGATAGAATGGAAAAAAGCTTGTGTCAAGCAACCTGACAAAGCTTTCTTTGGCTACAGGGTTTCTCAAACGTGGTTTTTTCAGACAGAACGGCTCGCCGGCGAGCCGTTCGAGAGGAAGGTGCTGGCGGTGGGCGCAGCCCACCGCCAGCACCTTCCTCTCCCTGTGAGCGCCTTTGGCGCGAAGGAGTCAAAGCGTGCAGCGACGTTTGAGAAACCCTGTCTTTGGCTATATCTGCCCTGTACATCCGTGACAAAGTGTTATACTCTTAAAGTGTTGGGTAAGCTGAGATCTAAAGGCATAGTATGGTTCTATGAATGTAAAGGTTTATAAATTTGGCTATGATGAACATAAAATTATTGCTGGTTGATGATCACGGGCCATTGCGCAGAGCTTTGCGGGAAGGGTTGGAGGCGACGGGGGCGGTACAGGTCGTGGGCGAGGCGGCGACGGGGCGAGAGGCGGTAGCAAAGGCGCTGGAGCTGGATATGGACGTGATTTTGATGGATGTGCAATTGCAGGACCCTCAGGCAGGCCGCCACGCGCTTAGCGGCGTGGGGGCTGCCGTCGCGATCCGGCGTGAGCGCCCGCGCATGCCGGTGGTGTTTTACTCTATTCAAGATGATGACGAGTACTATCGCGAGTTTCGCGCCTCCGGTATTCTCACCCACTACGCTTATGTGCGCAAAAGCAACTATTTGCTGCCGGGCATGCTGGTGCCCCTCCTGCGCGACGCGATCAGTGGACGCAGCCTGGTTGACCCTGAAATCGAGGATCGGGTACAGGAAGTACGTGACCTGGATGAGCAGTCGCCGCGCGCGCTTTTAGAGCCGAATGAACTGCGCGTCGTCGAGTTAATGGCGCAGGGGATGACCAATGAGCAGATCGCGGCCCGCCTCAACCTGCATGATAAACGAGCTGTTAGCCGCACCAACGGGCGTATTTACGCAGCCTGGGGCTTGAGCGAAAACGCGGTTGATGATAAGGTTGCCAGGGCCAGAGCGACGCTGATCCATATGCTGAATCGTATGATTTTGTGGGATGAAAATGGTATGGCTTTAGTCCAGGATCGCCGGGGAGAGTGGGTTCCCCTCTACAAAGAAGATTAATGCTATGTCGCA
>Ga0070741_10004393_pt1 | contig 32974 bp, 36 predicted proteins | sample Coa_R1_4_FD_66440 | JGI IMG/M metagenome (GOLD analysis project Ga0070741, IMG submission 66440) | Surface soil microbial communities from Centralia Pennsylvania, which are recovering from an underground coalmine fire - Coalmine... | ecosystem: Environmental > Terrestrial > Soil > Unclassified ... | reverse complement strand
CCCTCGAGCCCGACCGCGGTGACCACCAGCCTCGCAAGCGACATCCCCCACCCCCGTCGTCTGAGGTGTGAACGATGTCGCGAGACAGGTGTGAACTATGTCCTGAAACCAGACACCGCCCGCCCCACGTGCACGATCCGCGTGGGATCGAGCGTCAGGGCCGAGCGCTAGGATGCTCTCAGTGTCAGGTCACCTGGCCGGTGTATCGGCTTGACATAGGAGCAACCGGTGGAGACGATCGACCTGCGCGATCCGGGGGGCGCCATCTGGCGCGTCGAGATCCCGGGCACACGTCGCGAGCGGGCGCGCGGGCTGTTGGGGCGCGAAGCCCTACCCGGTCGCCACGCGATGCTGTTCGAGCGCGCGCGGTCGGTGCACACGTTCGGGATGCGGTTCCCGATCGACGCGGTGGTGCTCGACGCCGAGCTCCGGGTGCTCGCGGTCCGACGCCTCCGCCCCGGCCGAGCGCTCCTCCCCCGGCGGGGGGCTCGGCACGTCCTCGAGACGCCGGCGGGTGCCGGCCTGCGACCCGGCGATCGTCTTGTCCCGGCCGAACCCGAGGAGCTCAGAGCGGGGCCCGGGCGAGCGCGAGCCGGACGGTCGTGAGGCCTCCCATCGGCATCGGTTGGGGCCGTCTGCAGGGGGTCCGCTCGAGGCACGCTGCGGGATGGCGCCGGGACTCCAAGGGGCGGCGTCCGGGAGGCTATACTTCCTCGGCCGCCCCCAGGCGGCGCGACGGGGCGTCCCCGGGGAGGTCCGTGGCCCCCATCGTCTAGCGGCCTAGGATTTCGCCCTTTCAAGGCGGCGACACGGGTTCGAATCCCGTTGGGGGCACACAACTGAACAGACTCGCGGGTGTAGAGGAGCCAGGCCGTCCTCACCGCCCTGTCAAGGCGGAGATCGCGGGATCGAAGCCCGTCACCCGCGCGAGACGGCGTCCGGCCCACGGCCGGCCACGGCCAGGTAGCTCAGTTGGCAGAGCACGCGGCTGAAAACCGCGGTGTCGGCAGTTCGATTCTGCCCCTGGCCACCCCCGTCGAGGACCTCGCCCGCGCGGCCCTCGAGGGCCGGTCGCGGCCGCAGCGTCCCACCGACCCGTCAGTTCATGCCCTCGTGGGCACGCACCTCCGCCCACCGAACGATCACCGACTGGTACAGGTCCGCGGAGCGGGCCAGCCCCTCCGACGACAGCGCCCGCAGCGCTTCCTGCACGTCCCGGGCGCTGTGGTCGTCGTCGAGCTCGTCCCAGGACAGGAGGTCGCAGACGCCCCCGTAGTCGAGCTCCACGATCGAGCGGGGATCGAAGGCCGACAGCCACTCGTACAGCTCGACGATCAGCCGGGCGACCGCTCCGAGGTCGGTCCGGCGAAGCGCGGGAACCGCTCGCTCGGCCCGGGCCATGGCCTTGCGGGCCGTGGTGCGGTACCGGAGGCGGTGACGCCCCGCCTCCTCCGTCAGCCGGCGCTCCTCGTCGTCGAACAGCACGAACCAGCGCACGGGCACGTGCCACGGGCTCTGCATGATGAACGAGATCGCGTTCGGCTCGCGGCGGCGCATGCGCGCCAGCTCCCGCGAGGCCTTCCGAACCTCGGCGTCCGGGATGAACCCCTCGCTCCCCTCGAACGGCGCCGCCTCGCGGAACGAGAGGAGGCTCGCGAGCACCCGCAACCGGGTGCGCCACGGACACACGTAGTAGACGCCGCCCTCCACGCGTACGTCGGCGCCCTCGCCTCCCGCCGGAAACAGGATCCCCAGTTCGCTCGAGGCCACGCGCTCGCGAAAGAGTGGCCGTCGAGGGCGAAGCGGGCCGCCGCTCACGATGTACCGCTCCCACTCGGCGCGCTCCTTCGCGGGGAACGCGTCGAGAGGCTGGAAGACTCGGAGCTCGGCACAGGGGACCACGATGGCGAGCAGTGTATATGCTCTCGCCCCAGACCCGGCCCGTGAGGCGAGCATGCGCGATACCGGTCCAAGCGACGACATGGTTCGTCACGTCGCTCCCGACGGAACCGCGGTCGGCGACGTCGACGTGGGGCTCGACGAGGGCGACCTGCGCGAGCTCCTCCGCCTGATGGTGCGCGCCCGGCGGCTCGACCGGGAGTGCATGGCGCTCCAGCGACAGGGCGAGCTCACCGTTTACCCGCCGTTCGAGGGGCAGGAAGCGGCCCAGGTCGGGAGCGCGTTCGCCCTCGGGCCGAGCGATTTCGTGTTCCCGTCCTTCCGTGAGCTCGCGGCGGCGATCGCGCGGGGCGTCGACGTCGTCGAGTACCTCCAGTATCACCGCGGGACCTGGCACGGCGGCGCCTACGACCCGATCGCGGCCCGGTTCGCGCCGATCTGCGTCCCGGTCGCCACCCAGATCGTGCACGCGGTGGGTTGGGCGCTCGGCGCGAAGCTCGACGGAATCGGCGCCTGCGCCCTCGCGTACTTCGGCGACGGCGCGACCTCCGAGGGGGACTTCCACGAGGCCGCGAACATGGCGGCCGTCTTCCGCGTGCCGGTGGTCCTGTTCTGCCAGAACAACGGGTGGGCGATCTCCGTGCCGCTCAGCGAGCAGACGGCCGTGCCGATCGCCCGACGGGCGGGCGGCTATGGGTTCCCCGGCGTCCGCGTGGACGGCAACGACGTCCTCGCCGTGTACGCGGTGACCCGGGCCGCGGTCGAGCGAGCTCGTGCCGGCGAGGGTCCCACGCTGATCGAGGCGATCACGTACCGGATCGGCCCGCACACGACGGCCGACGACGCGACGAGGTATCGGGCGCCGGAGGAGGTCGAGCGGTGGCGGCGGCTCGACCCGATCGAGCGCTACCGACGCTTCCTGCTCGGCGCCGGGATCGTCGGGGAGGAGTTCGTGGCCGCCTGCGAGGCGGAGGCCGAAGCGTGGGTGGCCGAGGTCCGCACGGCCGTCACGGCGCTCGGGCCTCCGCCCGAGGACGAGATGGTGGCGTTCGCGTTCGCCGAGCCGCCCACGACCCTCACCCGCGAGTGGCGGGAGCGCACCGATGCCTGAGTTCACGATGGCGGCCGCGCTGAACGCGGCGCTCGCGGACGCGCTCGAGGAGGACCCCCGAACGCTCGTGTTCGGCGAGGACGTCGGCGAGCTCGGCGGCGTGTTCCGGGTCACGGACGGGCTCCAGCGCCGGTTCGGGCGCGAGCGCGTCTTCAACACCCCGATCGCCGAGGCCGGGATCGCCGGCCTCTGCGTCGGCCTGGCGCTCACCGGCTGGCGACCGATCGCCGAGATCCAGTTCGACGGCTTCAGCTATCCCGCGCTCGATCAGGTGATCAGCCACCTCGCGAAGTACCGGATGCGGACCCGCGGGCGCGTCTCGATGCCGGTGGTGATCCGAATCCCCTCGTTCGGCGGCATCCGCGGCAAGGAGCACCACGGGGAGAGCCCGGAGACCTACTTCGTGCACACCGCGGGCCTCAAGGTGGTCGTTCCCTCGAGCCCGCTCGACGCGTACACCTTGCTGCGCAAGGCGATCACCGATCCCGACCCGGTCGTGTTCCTCGAGCCAAAGAGTCGCTACTGGGCGAAGGAGGAGGGGGAGCTCACGAGCGATGGCCTGCCGATCGGGCGCGCTCGAGTGCTCCGGAACGGCGACGCCTGCGCGCTCGTCGCCTACGGCGCCATGGTGGCCCGCTGTCTGGAGGCCGCCGAGAAGCTGGCGCCGGAGGGGGTCGAGTGCCGCGTGATCGACCTCCGCTCGCTCGTCCCGCTCGACGTCGAGGCGCTCGCGGACGCGGCGCGCGAGACCGGGCGCGTGGCGGTCGTGCACGAGGCCCCGCAAACCCTCGGGATGGCCGCCGAGATCGCCGCGCGAGTCATGGAGGTCGCGTTCGACCACCTCGAGGCGCCGGTCGCCCGGGTGACCGGGCTCGATGTCCCCTATCCGCCGGCGTCGCTCGAGCACCGCTTCCTCCCGAGCGTCGAGCGGATCGCCGCGGCGGTGCGGAGGGTGGTCGACTACTGATGGCGGAGCGGGTCTTCGCGCTTCCCGATTTGGGCGAGGGTCTCGAGGAGGCCGAGGTGAGCGCCTGGCTCGTGGCCGAGGGCGACGAGGTCGCGCTCAACCAGCCGCTCGCCGAGGTGGAGACGGCAAAGGCCGTGGTCGAGATCCCGTCCCCGGTCGCCGGACGAGTGGTGCGCCTTCATGCGAAGGCCGGGGCGACCGTCAAGGTCGGCGACCCGCTCGTCAGCTTCGACGTTGAGGAGAGAGCCGTGCCGGCGTCCGGGCCGAGGCCGGCGGCGACGCCGGCGGTGCGCAAGCTCGCCAGAGACCTCGGGGTCGACCTGTCGAACCTGCGAGGGTCCGGCCCGGACGGCCGGATCACCCGCGAGGACGTCGAGCGGGCGGCCGGCTCGCACGAGCGGGCGGCCGGACCGGGGACGGCCGGACCGGGGAGGACCGAGCGGGCAGCCGAGCGGGCCGCGTACGACGCGCTGCCGATCTCGACGGTCCGCAGGACGATCGCCGAGAACCTGATGCGCGTCGTGCGCGAGGTCCCGCAGGTCACGACGTTTCGAACCCTCGACTGCAGTGCGCTCGACGCCCTCCGCCGCGAGCTCGGCGTGAGCCCGCTGCCGGTCGTCGTTCGCGCGCTCGCCGACGTGTGCGCCGAGCACCGCCTCCTGAACGCCTCCTACGTCCCGGAGGCGGGTGAGATCCGCCTTCACCGCGCGGTGAACGTCGGGATCGCGACCGACACCGAGCGCGGGCTCGTCGTCCCGGTCGTTCGCGACGTCGGTGCCCTCGGGATCCGTGAGGTCGCCGCCGAGATCTCCAGGCTCGCCGCCCTCGCCCGGGAGGCAAGGCTCGCTCCGGCGGACATGGCGGGTGGGACGATCACCGTCACGAACACGGGCAGCTACGGCTCGGAGTTCGGCACCCCGCTTCTCACGCCGGGACAGGGCGCGACCCTCGCCCTCGGCGTGATCGAGCCCCGGGCCCTCGTGATCGACGGGATCGTGGCGGCGCGGCCGGCCTGCACCCTCTCGCTCACCTTCGACCACCGCCTGCTCGACGGCGCCGCCGCCGGACGAGCCTTCGGGGAGCTCGTCGCGGTCCTTCAGTCGGCCGAGCGTCTCGCAAGGCTGCCGCGATGAAGGTCGTCTCCCTCCTGCCGTCCGCGACCGAGATCGTGTACGCCCTCGGCCTGGGCGCCGAGCTCGAGGCGGTCACCGACGAGTGCGACTTCCCCCCCGAGGCCGCCGGCAAGCCGGTCGTCTCCCGCAGCGCGCTCCCCCAGGGGCGTCCGCTGTCCTCGCGCGAGATCGACGAGGCCGTACGGTCGCGGATGGCCGCGCACCTGCCCCTGTACGAGCTGGACCGAGAGCTCATCGAGCGCATCCAGCCCGACGTGATCCTCACCCAGGACCTCTGCCGCGTGTGCGCCGTTCCGGCCGGTCAGGTGCAACGGGCGCTCCGGGAGATCGGCGCCGACGGCGCCGCCGTCCTCTCGCTCGACCCCCACACGCTCGACGAGGTGCTCGAGACCGTCGCGATCGTGGGACGGGCACTGGGCGTGGAGGATCGGGCACGGGAGCTTCTGCGCACGCTCCGGGCGCGCGTCGACGCCGTCCGCTCCACGACGCTGCGGCTGCCCTCCATCCGCGTCTTCTGCCTGGAGTGGCTCGACCCCCCGTTCGTCGGAGGCCACTGGATCCCCGACATGGTGGAGCTCGCCGGCGGGACGAACCTGCTGAACGGCAAGGGCCGTCCGTCGCGCGCGGTGACCTGGCGCGAGATCCGGGACGCGAACCCGGAGGTCGTGCTCTTTATGCCCTGCGGGTACTACCTCGGGGAGGCCGAGGAGGAGGCGGCCGAGCTGTACCAGAACGCGGAGTTCGCCGAGACGCCCGCGGCCCGTGAGAAGAGCGTGTTCGCGGTCGACGCCACCTCGTTCTTCTCGCGCCCGGGGCCCCGGATCGTGGAGGGCCTCGAGATCATGGCCTGGGCCATCCACCCGCAGGCGTTCCCCGAGCCCGGCGCCGGCGTGATCACCAGGATCGTGCGCTAGTATCCTGCGCCCCATGAACGCCCGGAGCTCGGTCACCCCGGCGGACGTCGGCAAGCGCGTCTCGTTCCAGTACGAGCTGCCCAACGGCTACGTGGGGGAGGCTCTGGGGATTCTCGAGTCCTACGACCACCCGGCCGAGACCTACCTGGTGCGCACGAAGGACGGTGCCCTGGTTCGCGTACCGGCGCGCGGGGTGCGATTCGGCAAAGTCGTCCCGTCCGCCCCGTCTCGGGAGGCCTCGTGAGCGACGAGCCGCTGCCGACCGCCTTCATCCGCCTTCGCCTGGGCCAGGAGGACGCCCACTACGGCGGGAACCTCGTCGCCGGCGCGAAGCAGCTCGAGGTCATCGGCGACCTCATCACGGAGCTCGCGATGCGCTACGACGGGGACGAAGGGCTCTTTCGTGCCTACGAGAGCGTCGAGTTTCTTGCCCCGCTGTACGCGGGGGACTGGATCGAGGCGCGCGGCCGGATGGTGAGCGTCGGGCGGACGAGCCGGCGCTGCGAGTTCGAGGTGTGGAAGGTCGGCGGATCCCGCCCGGACATCTCGGAGTCGGCCGCGGAGTTCCTCGACGAGCCGGTGCTCACGTGTCGCGCCGTCGGCACCACCGTCGTGAGGGCCGAGCACCAGCGGTTCCGCCACGGGTCCCCGGCGCGCGACGAGCTCCCGGGAGGCTAGGAGGCCTCGGCGAGCTCGTGGACGACCCCGAGGAGGTCGTCCACGTCGAAGGGCTTGGGGACGAACGCGTCGGCCCCGAGCTCGACGGCCTTCGCGCGGTCCCGAAGGCTCGAGCGGGCCGAGACGACGACCACGCGCGGCCGCTCCTCCGGCGGGAGGGCGCGCATCTCCTCCAGCACGCTCCAGCCGTCCATGATCGGCATCATGATGTCGAGGAGCACGAGGTTCGGGTGGCGCGCCCGCACCTCGTCCAGAGCGGCTCGCCCGTCTCGCGCCGCGAACGTGCGGTAGCCCTCGGCCTCCAGGCTGAACTGGAGCATCCAGACCACCTGAGGCTCGTCGTCGACCACCAGCACGCTGGCCGGAGCGCGAGTCTCCATCGCATGGACGAGGGTACGGGGCTCCCTCGGACCGAGGAATCGGCCGCCTTACCGTTTTTCGGGTACCGGAGGGAGTCCCCCGGCTCACAGCGAGGCACCCGGTCCGGACGAGGCCGGCATGGCCCGTCCTCGGCAGTCGCCGAGGCGGCGGACGCACCTCAGCGGTAGGCCACGCCCCCTCCGGCCACGACACGCCCGATCCGGAACGCCTCCGTCCCGCCGGTCGAAGCTCGCTCCAGCACGAGGTCCGCGTGCTCGGGAGCGACCACGAGCGCCATCCCGATGCCCATGTTGAACGTCCGGCGCATGTCGGGTTCCGGAACCTCGCCCGCCTCGCGAACGAGGTCGAAGATCGGTGGGACCGGCCACGTTCCCCATTCGACCTCGGCGCCCAATCCTTCGGGCAGACACCTCGGGAGGTTCTCCTCGATCCCGCCCCCGGTGACGTGCGCCGCCGCGTTCAGGAGCCCCTCGCCGGCCAGCGCCACCACGAGGGGAGCGTAGATCGAGGTCGGCTCGAGCAGCTCGTCCGCGAGCGGTCGCCCGAGCCGCGGCGGCTCCTCCTCGAGCCGGTAGCCCGCGCGGTCCAGGAGAGCGGCGCGGACCAGTGCGTATCCGTTCGAGTGGAGCCCGCTCGAGGCCAGCCCGACGACGACGTCGCCCTCGCGCACGCGGGCCCGTCCGAGGATCCGCGACTCCTCCACGAGGCCGACGCAGAACCCGGCCAGGTCGAACCGGCCCGGCTCCATCGTGCCGGGATGCTCGGCCGTCTCCCCGCCGAGGAGGGCGCAGCCCGCGCGCCGGCAGCCCTCGGCCACCCCTCGGACGATCGTTGCCACCTCCTCGGGGACCACCCTGCCGGTCGCGAGGTAGTCAAGGAAGAGCAGCGGTTCCGCACCGGTGCACGCGACGTCGTCCGCACACATCGCCACGAGGTCGATCCCGACCGTGTCGAGTCGCCCGACCAGGCGCGCGATCTCCAGCTTGGTCCCGACCCCGTCGCTCGCCGCCGCCAGGCAGCGGCCCCCGCCGATGCGGAACAGGCCCGCGAACCCCCCCACGCCTTCCACAACCTCCGGGCGAGCGGCGGCGCTGGCCGCGTGCCGAATCAGCTCGACCGCGCGCGCGGCCGCCTCGAGGTCGACGCCCGCACGGCGATAGGCCTCGCTCACCGGCGGCTCACGACTTGGCCGGGTGCTCGAGGAGGAACTTGCCGGCGTGCTCGGGGACCGGGATCGGGTACTCGCCGTCGAAGCACGCCCGGCAGAGCTCCCCCTTCGGCATCCCCGTGGCCCGCACCATGCCCTCCATCGACAGGTACCCGAGCGAGTCGGCACCCACGAACGCGCGGATCTCCTCGACGTCGAGATCCGAGGCCACGAGCTCTCGCCTCGTCGACATGTCGATCCCGTAGAAGCACGGCCACCTGATCGGCGGGCAGGTGATTCGCACGTGGACCTCGGCGGCGCCGGACTCCCGCAGCGCCTGGACGATCTGACGCGTGGTCGTGCCTCGGACGATCGAGTCGTCGATCACGATCAGACGCCGGCCTCGAATCGCGTCGGGGATGGGGTTCAGCTTCAACTTCACGCCGCGCTCCCGGAGCGACTGCGACGGCTGGATGAAGGTGCGACCGACGTACCGGTTCTTCATGAGCCCCTCGCCGTAGGGAATCCCCGAGACCTCCGCGTACCCCTGCGCCGCGGAGTGCCCGGTGTCGGGAACCGGGATGACGAGATCCGCATGGGTGGGTGCTTCGACGGCCAGGCGCCGTCCGAGCTCGCGACGGACCTCGTGGACGGTCCTGCCCTGGAGCCTGGAGTCGGCCCTGGCGAGGTACACGTACTCGAACACGCAGAGCGCGCGGCGAGGGCTCTGCGCGAACCGTTCCGAGCGCAGCCCCCGGTCGTCGATCCGAACGAGCTCGCCTGGCTCGACGTCACGGACGAACGTCGCTCCCACGATGTCGAGCGCGCAGGTCTCGGAGGCCACGCAGAAGCCGTTCGAGAGCCGGCCGATGGCGAGCGGCCGGAGGCCGTGCGGGTCGCGGGCAGCGAACACGCTCCGCTCGTCCATCATCACGAAGCTGAACGCGCCCTCGAGCGTCGGCAGGACCTCGAGGGCCGCCTCGCGCAGGCCGGCCTCGAGCCGTCGCGACAGCAGCGTGGCGACCAGGTCCGAGTCCGTGGTCGCGTCGCCGGGGATCCGTCCGACGCGATCCGCGAGCTCGGCGGTGTTCACCAGGTTGCCGTTGTGGCCCAGGGCAAGCGAGCGCTGCCCGTCGGTCTTGAAGGCCGGCTGGGCGTTCTCCCAGGTTGTGGACCCTGTCGTCGAGTACCTGGTATGGCCGATCCCGAGGTCCCCCTGCAGGGTGGCGAGGGTCGCCTCGTTGAACACCTGGGAGACGAGCCCGAGCTCCTTGTAGACCAGGAGGTTCCGACCGTCCGAGACCGCGATGCCGGCCGACTCCTGGCCGCGGTGCTGCAGGGCGAAGAGCCCGAAGTAGGAGAGGCGGGCGACCTCCTCCCCGGGCGCCCAGACCCCAAACAGGCCGCACGCTTCTCGAGGACTCTCCGCTCCCACCGGTCCGCCGATGGTAACACCCGCCCGTCAGCGCACGACCACGCGGACGCGCTGGACGGCGTTGTTCTGGTAGCCGCCGAGGTTCCACCGCGGGTGGAGCGGCTGCACGGCGCCGGTCTCGTCGCTCGCGCGGCAGAGGAGCTCGAGCTCGCCCCGCGGCGCGTCCCACTCGAACCGCCACCCGCACCAGGCGAACGGGCCGACCGGTGGGTCGAGAGCGGCCTCGTGCCAGCCCCACCCGCCGTCCCAGCTCACGTCGACGCGCGTGATGGGACCGAGCCCCGACCAGGCGCGCCCGCGGAGCACGACCGTCCCGGCCTCGACGTAGCGGGTTCGCGTCATGAAGTCCGGGATGCCGGGCGGGATCATCAGGCTCCTCGGAAGCAGGCGCGTGACCGGCTCCCCCGGCTCGTCGGGCGCGCTCCGCATCCGATAGCCACGGGCTTGCTGGTAGCCGGCAAACGGCTCGGTGAGCACCGTGACCTTCCGCAACCACTTCACGTGCGCCATTCCGTACCAGCCCGGCACGATCAGACGGAGCGGGAACCCGTGCTGCGGGGGCAGGGGGTCGCCGTTCATCTCGTACGCGACGAGGACCTCGGGCCGAACGGCCTCGGCGAGCGGCAGGCTGCGCTCGTACTCCTGCTCCTCCTCGCCCTCGATCCCCCGGTCGGCGCCCGTGAACAGCACCTCCACCGCCCCGTCGGCCGGACTCGCCTCTTCGAGCAGACCGGAGAGCGGGGTGCCGGTCCACTCGGCCGTCCCCACCGCCTCGAGCAGCCAGGGTTGGCTGATCGGGCGCGGGTCCAGGAACGCGCGGCCGTTGCCCGCGCACTCGAGCGTGACCGGGAGCGTGGTTCTCGGGCGCGAGCGCAGGTCCTCGAGCGAGAGGGCGAGCGGGGAGCGGACGGCGCCGCCCACCTCCAGGCGCCATCCCCGCGCCGCGTCCGGGATGTCGTAGTGCACGAGCACGTAGTGGAGCCCGGCCGGGGTCAGGTCGAAGCGGAGCGCCTCGAGCGGCATCCCGTGGTTGCGCGTCGCGAGCTGCAGCTCGTCCGCACCGATCCCCTGCGACGCCTCCGCCACCCTGCCTCCGTTCGATCGCCTCGCCGGGGGGACCGGCGGGCGACGCCGAGTCTATCCCGCGCCGCCCGCGTGCGGGCCGGTCGTCGCGACGGCTACTCCCCGATCAGCCCGGGGATCGTCTCCTCGTAGACCCCTCGCGCCTCGTCCACGGTCACCTCGAAGAGCGCGTCGAACACCATCCTGGGCCCGCCCGTCTCGCCGAGTCGTGACCAGGGAACGCCGTGACGCAGGGCGAGCGCCTCAAGCGACGACGCCCGATCGGAGGGCACGGCCACCACGGCGCGGGAGGCGGACTCCGCGAACAGACTCACGTACCAGGGGACATCGCCGGGCAAGGAGACCGCGAACCCCGTGTCGCCGGCGATCGCGCACTCGGCCAGGGCGACGGCCAGGCCGCCGTCGGAGCAGTCGTGCGAGGCCGCGAGCAGGTCCTCGCGCGCGGCCTCGACGAGGACCCGGTGGAGGGCCGCCTCACGCTCGAGATCGAGCGCCGGGGGCCGGCCGGCGACCCGGCCGAGCACCACCTCCGCGAACTCGGACCCCCCGAGCTCGGGATGCGTCTCGCCCAGGAGGTAGATCTCCAGTCCGGGCTCGACGAACCCCGGTCGCACGAGCAGACGGTAGTCCTCGATCAAACCGAGCATCCCGATCACCGGGGTCGGCCAGATCGCGGAGTCGCCGGACTCGTTGTAGAAGCTGACGTTGCCCCCCGTGACCGGGGTGCCGAGGGCCCGGCACGCGTCGGCCATGCCGCGGACCGACTCGGCGAACTGCCACATGACCTCGGGACGCTCCGGGTTGCCGAAGTTCAGACAGTTGGTGATCGCGATCGGGGTGGCTCCCACGACCGCCACGTTCCGCGCGGCCTCGGCGACGGCGTGGGCGGCGCCCAGGTACGGGTCGAGGTGACCGAACCTCCCCTTGCCGTCGGTGGCGAGCGCGAGCGCCTTCATGGTTCCCTCGATCCGCACCACGGCGGCGTCCCCGCCGGGCCCGACCACGGTCCCGCCCTGGACCAGGTGGTCGTACTGCTCCCAGACCCACCGCTTGGAGGCCACGTTGGGTGAGCCGAGGACGGCGAGGAACGCGTCCCGCGGCGCCACGGCCACGGTTTCGAACGTCGGGTCCTCGGCCCGGATCTCCTCGAAGCCGGGCGGCGACATCGGGCGGTCGTACACGGGACCCTCGTCGGCGAGCGAGCGCGCCGGGACGGAGGCGACGGTCTCGCCCCCGAGCACCACGCTCAGCGACGACCCGGGCACCAGCGTGCCGATCACGCTCGCCTGAAGCCCCCACCGCTCGCAGACGGCGAGCACGTCGGCCAGCCGCTCGGGCCGGGCGATCGCGAGCATCCGCTCCTGCGACTCGCTCGTGAGGATCTCGAAGGGCTCGAGCCCCGGCTCGCGGAGGGGGACCGCGTCGAGCCGGAGCTCGGCCCCCAGGCGAGCTCGAGAGGCCGACTCGCTGACCGCGCACGTGATCCCCGCCCCGCCGAGGTCCTGGAGCCCTTCCAGCAAGCCACGCTCGACGAGCTCCAGACATGCCTCGATCAGCAGCTTCTCTGCGAACGGGTCGCCGATCTGCACGCTCGGCCGGCTCTCGCCGGCGTCCTCCTCGAGCGTTCGCGACGCGAGGACCGACACGCCCCCGATGCCGTCGCGGCCCGTGGCCGCGCCGATCAGCACGAGCAGCGAGCCCGCGTGGACCTCGCGCGCCGAGGTCACTAGACGGTCGGCGGGGGCGATCCCGACGCACATCACGTTCACGACCGGGTTCGTCGAGTGCGGCGGGGCAAAGCGCACCTCGCCGCCCACCGTCGGCACCCCGATGCAGTTGCCGTACCCACCGATCCCGGCCACGACGCCGCAGAACAGCCACCGGTTCCGCTCCTCGCTCAGGGGACCGAACATGAGCGGGTCGAGGAGCGCGATCGGTCGGGCGCCCATCGCGAGGACGTCGCGCACGATGCCCCCCACGCCGGTGGCCGCCCCTTGGTAGGGCTCGATCGCCGACGGGTGCGAGTGGGACTCCATCTTGAACACCACCGCCAGCCCGTCTCCGACGTCGACGGCGCCCGCGTCCTGGCCTGGACCGACGATCACCCGCGAGCCCTCGGTCGGAAGCGTCCCGAGGTGGATCTTCGAGCTCTTGTAGGAGCAGTGCTCCGACCACATCACGCTGTACATGGCGAGCTCGTTGTGGTTCGGCTCCCGGCCGAGCCTCGCCCGGATCGCCTCCAGCTCGTCGTCGGTGAGACCGAGCGCCCGATGCAACGGCTGCTCCATGCGGGCTACACCCTCGCCAGGGCGTACGAGAGAAACGAGGCGAGCATCGGCTGGCCACCGGTGGGCCCCACGTCCGGGTCCACCGCGTGCTCCGGATGCGGCATCAGCCCGACCACGTTCCCGGCCTCGTTGCGCACCCCGGCGATGGCGCCCAGGCTTCCGTTCACGTTGTGCCGGTCGTCGACGGTGCCGTCGGGGCCGCAGTACCGGAGGACGACGAGCCCCTCCTGCTCCACGCGCTCGAGATCCTCGTCCGCGGCCACGAACTGCCCCTCCCCGTGCTTGACCGGCACCGGCAGCACCTCCCCGGGCACGAGACCCGTCGTGATCGGCGAGCGCGAGGTCTCGACCCGGACGTGGACGAACCGACAGACGAAGCGAAGCTGCCGGTTGCGGATGAGCGCCCCGGGCAGCAGTCCGGCCTCGCACAGGATCTGGAAGCCGTTGCAGATGCCGAGGACGGGTCCGCCGCGGTCGGCGAACCGCCGGACCTCCTCCATGACCGGGGCGAACCGCGCGATGGCGCCCGTCCGAAGGTAGTCCCCGTAGGAGAAGCCCCCGGGCAGGATCACGGCATCCACCCCGTCGAGATCGCGGTCACGGTGCCAGATCCGCACGCCCGAGCCCCCCATCGAAGCCACGGCGCGGACGGCGTCGCGGTCGTCCAGGGAGCCCGGGAACGTGATGACGCCGACTCGGGGACGCCCGCTCATGCCCCGTCCGTCGGGATGGCGCTCGCGGTTCGCAGCTCGACCGCGTACACCTCGATCACCGGGTTGGAGAGGAGCCGCGCGGCCATGTCGTTCACCTGGGCTGCGGCGGCGCGCTCGTCCGGGGCCTCGAGCTCGAACTCGATCTGCTTGCCGACCCGAACGTTCGAGACGTTCCGCCAGCCCATCGCCGGAAGCGAGCCCTCGACGGCCTTGCCCTGGGGATCGAGCAGCCCGGGCTTGAGCCGGACGACCACCTGGGCGTGGAACCTCACGCGAGCTCCCTCCGCAGTCGCTCGAGGTCGACGGCGCACGTCTCCCAGTCCCGGTCGCTCAGGATGCCCATCCGGTGGCGATAGTGATCGAACCGCTCTCCGGTGATCCGCTCGTAGGCCTCCCGATACGTCCGGGCCGTGCGGTCGACCACCTCGGCCGGGAGCCGCGGCGGGGGCGGCTCGTGGTCCCATCCGCTCGCGTCGAGCCAGTCCCGGACGAACTGCTTGTCGAACGACGGCTGCGGTCGTCCCGGCGCATACCCGTCGGCCGGCCAGAAGCGGGAGGAGTCGGGCGTGAGCACCTCGTCGATCAGGATCAGCTCGCCGCCCGCGAAGCCGAACTCGAACTTGGTGTCGGCGACGATGATCCCTCGCTCCAGCGCGAGCTCGGCCCCGCGCTCGTAGAGCGAGATCGTGAGCTCCCGCAGTCGCTCGGCCAGCCCCCGGCCGACCAGGTCGACCGTCTCCTCGAACGTGAGGGGGAGGTCGTGGCCGGTCGCCGCCTTCGTCGTGGGCGTGAAGATCGGCTCTGGGAGCCGGTCGGACTCGACCAGGCCGGGCGGCAGCGGCACCCCGCAGACGTGTCCCTCCGCGAGGTACTGCTTGAGCCCCGATCCGGTGAGGTAGCCGCGCGCCACGCACTCGACCGGGATCACCTCGGCCCGCCGCACCAGCATGGCCCGACCGGCGAGCGACGGCTCGCTTCGAAACGGCTCCGGGAAGTCGCGACGGTCGGCCGAGACCAGGTGGTTCGTCACGATGTCCCGCGTTCGCTCGAACCAGTGCAGCGAGAGGCCGGTCAGGACCCGCCCCTTGTCGGGGATCGGGTCGGGCAGCACCACGTCGAAGGCGGAGATCCGGTCGCTCGCGACCAGGAGCAGGTGCTCGCCGGCCTCGTAGATGTCGCGAACCTTGCCCCGGCCACGCAGCCTCGCGGTCTCGCTCATGCGTCCTCGCTCACCGGGAGCTTGGCCAGCCGGTCGAACACCACGTCGAGGTGGCGGAGGGCGCCCGCCGGATCGAAGAGCTCGTCGAGCTCCTGCGCCCGGAGCCGTCGCGCGACCTCCGGGTCGGACGACAGCCGCTCTCGGAAGCTCGCCCCCTCGTCCCACGCGGCTGCGGCCGCCGACTGGACGATCCGGTAGGCGTCCTCGCGAGCCATGCCGCGGTCGACGAGGGCGAGCAGCACCGCCTGCGAGAACACGAGCCCGCCGCCGAGATCGAGGTTCGCCCGCATCCGCTCCGGAAACACCCGCAGTCCCACCATCACCTCCGTGAAGTCCCTCAGCATGAAGTCCAGGGCCGCCGTCGAGTCCGGCAGGATGATCCGCTCGGCGGACGAGTGCGAGATGTCCCGTTCGTGCCAGAGCGCCACGTTCTCCAGTCCGGCCTGTAGGTTGGCGCGCACCACGCGCGCGAGGCCGGTGATGCGCTCGCACCGGACCGGGTTCCGCTTGTGGGGCATCGCGCTGGAGCCCTTCTGGCCCTCCACGAAGGGCTCCTGCACCTCGCGCACCTCGGTGCGCGCGAGGTGACGGATCTCCGTCGCGAAGCGGTCGAGCGAGGACGCGAGGAGCGCCAGCGCCGTCAGGTACTCGGCGTGGCGGTCGCGCTGGAGGACCTGGGTCGAGGCCTCCGCCGGCCGGAGTCCGAGGCGGGCGCACACCTCCTCCTCGATCCGCGGGTCGAGCTGCGCGTACGTGCCCACCACGCCCGAGATCTTCCCGACGCTCACGACCTCGCGAGCCCGACGCAGGCGCTCCCGGTCGCGGTCGAGCTCGAACGCCCATCCCGCGAGCTTGTGCCCGAACGTCGTCGGCTCGGCGTGCACGCCGTGGGTCCGGCCGACCATCGGCGTGTCCCGATACCGAAGCGCCGCGCCCTTGACCACGCCGAGGAGGCGCTCCAGGCGCCCGAGCAGCAGGTCGGCCGCGTCGCGCAGTTGAAGGGCGAGCCCCGTGTCGAGGACGTCCGACGACGTCAGGCCGAAGTGGACCCACCGGCCCGCCGCGCCGACGGACTCGGCGACGCACTGGACGAAGGCGGCCACATCGTGGTGGGTCACGCCTTCGAGTTCTTCGACCCGCTCCAGCGTGAACGAGGCGCGCTCGCGGATCTGCCGTGCGTCGCTCTCCGGCACCTTGCCGAGTCGCGCCCACGCCTCCGTGACGAGGATCTCGATCTCGAGCCAGCGCCGGAGGCGGGCCTCGTCGGACCAGATCGCGGCCATCTCGGGGAGGGTGTACCGGGGGATCACCGGCCCGACCCCCTTGGTCGTTCGACGCCAGAGCTCACAGTCGAAGGCCCTCCGCCAGGTCGTCCTTGAACTTCCACAACCTCGCCTGCACGTCGGGGTCGGCGACACCCACGATCTCGGCCGCGAGGATCGCCGCGTTCACGGCCGCGTCCACGCCGACGGTGGCGACCGGCACGCCGCTCGGCATCTGGGCGGTGACGTAGAGGGCCTGTTCGCCGCCCATCTGCTCGGAGGCGATCGGGACCCCCACGACCGGCAGGACCGTCCTGGCCGCCGCCGCCGAGGCGAGGTGCCCGGAGATGCCCGTGGTGCAGACCAGGACCTTCAGCCCGCGCTCGAAGGCCGTGCGCGTGTACTCGTCGACGGCGTCGGGGTTCCGGGCGGCCGAGACCACGCGCACCTCGTGAGGGACTCCCAGCTTCTCCAGGATCGCCGTCGCCTGCTGCATCACCGAGAGCTCGGCGGGCGAGGCGACGAGGACCCCGACGACCGGCGTCTGATCGCTCATCTCCCCTCCTGCGCAACCCGTTCCGCGATGTCCCGGCGATACAGCATTCCCTCGAACGAGATGCGGGAACAGGCCTCGTAGGCCCGGGCCCTCGCCTCCGCCGCGGTCGCGCCGAGCGCGCTCACGGCCAGCACCCGGCCACCCGCGGTGACCACTCTACCCTCTCGCTCGGCCGTCCCGGCGTGGAACACGAGCACGCCTTCGACCGCCTCGGCGTCGCCGAGCCCATGGATCTCCACGCCGGTCCGGTACTCAGCGGGGTACCCACCGGAGGCGATCACCACGGTCACGCAGGTCTCGGGGGAGAACAGCGCCCGGTAATTGGAGAGGTTCCCTTCGACGCACGCGAGCAGCAGCTCGCCGAGGTCCGAGCGCAGGCGGGGCAGGATGGCCTGGGTCTCCGGGTCCCCGAACCGGCAGTTGAACTCCAGCACCTTCGGCCCCTCGTCGGTCAGCATGAGGCCGGCGTACAGCACCCCGCGATACCGGACCCCCTCGGACTCCATCGCCCGCACCGCTCGCGCGAGGATCTCGTCCCAGATCCGAGCCGCGGTCGCCTCGTCCACGTACGGCACGGGCGAATACGAGCCCATCCCGCCGGTGTTGAGGCCGGTGTCGCCATCGCCGACGCGCTTGAAGTCCTGCGCCATCACGAGCGGGAGGACCTCGCGTCCATCGGTGAGCGCGAACGCGGAGACCTCTCTGCCCGTCAGGTGCTCCTCCACCACGACCGTCGCCCCGGCCTCCCCGAAGACCCGATCGACCAGGCAGGCGCGGATGGCAACCACGGCCTCGGCACGATCCTCGGCGATCACCACCCCCTTCCCCGCGGCGAGCCCGTCGGCCTTGATCACGTACGGGGGCTCGAGCGAGTCCAGGTACTCGAGCGCGGGCTCCACGTCGCTGAAGGCGCCCGATCGCGCCGCCGGGATCCCGTAGCGCTGGCAGAGCTCCTTCGTCCAGGCCTTCGACCCCTCGATCCGCGCGGCCTCTCGAGGCGGGCCGAACACGCGTCGTCCGACGATCTCGAGCTCGTCGACGAGCCCGCCGACGAGCGGAGCCTCCGGTCCGACGACCGTGAGGTCGATGTTCTCTTGCTCGACGAGGTCGACGATGCCGCGGAGGTCGTGGGCCGCCACGGGCACGCAGGTGGCCTCCCGGGCGATCCCGGCGTTGCCCGGCGCCGCGAACAGCCGATCGACCGTGGGGTTCTGCGCGAGCTTCCACACGAGGGCGTGCTCGCGCCCTCCGCCGCCGACGACGAGGATCCTCATGGGACCGGAAGGCTCTGCTCTCGGGCGGGACCGACCGACACGACGCGGATCGGGACGTCCACGAGCCCCTGGAGGCGCTCGACGTACGCGCGGGCCGCCGAGGGCAGGTCCTCGAAGGCGCGCGCCGCACCGATCTCGTCCGTCCAGCCCTCGAGCTCCTCGTACACGGGCTCCGCCCGGTGGAAGAGCGACTGGTGGGGCGGGAAGTCCAGGAACAGCTCCCCGTCCGCTCGGTAGCCGGTGCAGATCCGCACGGTGGGAAATCCCGAAAGGACGTCCAGCTTGGTGAGGAAGAGCTGCGTGAGACCGTTCAGGCGGCTCGCGTACCGAAGGATCACGGCGTCGAACCAGCCGCAACGCCGCTTTCGCCCGGTCGTCGTGCCGAACTCAAGACCGCGCTCCCCCATCCGCTCGCCGTCCGCCCCCAGGTCCTCGGTCGGAAACGGCCCGGCGCCGACCCGCGTGACGTACGCCTTCGCGATCCCCACGACGTCCTGGACCTCGCGGGGACCGATGCCCGCGGAGGCGAGCGCGTAGCCGGCGACGGGATTGGACGAGGTCACGAACGGGTACGTCCCGTGGTCGAGATCGAGGAGCGTGCCCTGGGCCCCCTCGAGCAGGACGTTCCGTCCGGCTCGGAGCGCCTCGTGCAGGAGCTTCGACGTGTCGGCCACGTGGGGGCGGAGTCGCTCCGCGTAGCCCCGATAGGCCTCGACGATTCCGTCGGCCTCGAGCGGCAATCGACCGTAGACCTTCGTCAGCACGAGGTTCTTCTCCTTGAGGACGACCTCAAGCTTCTCGCGGAAGATCTTGGGATCGAACAGATCCTGCATCCGGATGCCGATCCGGGCCGCCTTGTCGGCGTAGGCCGGACCGATGCCCCGCTTGGTCGTGCCGAGCGCGTTCTTGCCGAGGAATCGCTCGGTGACCTTCTCCAGCTCGAGATGGTAGGGCATGATCAGGTGGGCGTTGCCGGACACCACCAGCCGGGACACGTCGACCCCCAGCCTCGCGAGCGAGTCCATCTCCTCGATCAGAACGCGGGGGTCCACGACCACCCCGTCGGCGATCACCGAGGTGATGTGCGGATACAGGACGCCCGACGGCACGAGGTGGAGCTTGAGGACCTTCCCCTCGGCCACCACCGTGTGACCGGCGTTGTTCCCTCCCTGGTAGCGGACGACGAAGTCCATCCTCGAGGCCAGCTCGTCGACCGCCTTCCCCTTGCCCTCGTCGCCCCACTGGGTCCCGATGACGATCGTGGCCGGCATGACGGCTTCAGTCTATCCGCGCGGGGAGCCCCCTCCGTCCCGCCGCCGGGACCGGCGCGACCCCAACTAGCTGCGTTCGAGCCGGAACCGGAGCTGGACGTGCGTGTGGTACTCCTTGATCTTGTTGTCCTCGATCACGGCCGAGGTTCCGAGGATGTCCATCCCCTCAATGTGCCGGATCGTCTTGGCCGCCTCGTCGAGCGCCTGCTGTGCGGCGTCGTGCCACGAGCGCTCCGAAACCCCGACCACGTCGATCGTCTTGATCACCGCCATGGCGTCCCCCCTCTAGCCCTTCTCGTAGACCTCGATGAACCGACGGTAGTTGGCCGAGATCTGCTTGGCGGCGTCGTCGCGCTTGGCCTTCCCATCGACGTAGGCCTTCAGCGGATCCCACCAGATCGACCGCCCGATCGCGAAGCCGATGTAGCCGGGGACCCCACGACCCATCCGGAGCCAGTGGTCGACCTGCTCGTCCGGCGCCGCCCGGCCGAGCACCACGCAGGCGACCCGGTCCCGCCCTCCGGCGCGCGTCTGCTCGGCAATGGCCTCGCAGTCCTCCCGCCGGTCGATCCCCTCGATCTTCCAGATGTCGGGCTCGACCCCCGCCTGTTGCAGCTCGGCGATCGCGTCCCTCATCAGCCCGGGCCGAACCTCCGTGTCGTACGTCGCCGCATCCCCGCCGACCGCCTCGAGCTGGGAGGGCTCGGGCGGCACGAGCAGCTCGAACAGGAACTTGCGGCCGCGCTGGTGCAGCCAGTCGGACAGGCGCCGCAGACGATCCGTCTGGCGTGCGTTCAGCTCCGCGTCGCCGCCGGGGTTGTAGCGCACCAGCACCTTCGCGAAGCTCGGGTCGAAGTCCTCGATGTGCGCGCCGAAGTCCTCCCCGTACTCGAAGTCGAACTCGTCCTGCCCGCTCTTTTCGACCGGCATCGCGAACGTCAGCCCGTCGGCCTTCGCCTTGCGCGCGATGTCGGCGCCGAACTGCTCGTCCACGAGCGCACCGGCCGCCTCACGGGGGACGCCCTCGTCGAGCGCGTGCAGCAGACCCTCGAAGATCACCGTCTTGGCGTCGGAGATCCGGGCGGCCTCCTCGGGGGTGGGCCGGCCGGTCACTCCGAAGAACTTCTTCTGGAACGATCCCCGGTGATCGAACGCCAAGATGTACAGCGGCTTGTCGTATCCGAGATCCATCGCGTCTCCTTCCTCACTCGAGCTCGAAGGGGTGGATCGGTTCCAGCGTCCGAACCTCGACCGGCGCCGCCTCGCGGGCGAACCGCTCGGCGAAGGACGGGGAGCCCACGACGAACCCGTAATGCAACGGAACGGCGAGGTCCGGCGTCATGGCCTTCACGAGACCTCCCGCCTCCTCCGGTCCCATCGTGTAGGGGTCGCCGCCGATACAGACCATCGCCACGTCCGTGCGCACGGCGTCGAGCTCGGGAACGTGATCGGTGTCCCCTGAGTGGTAGTAGGTGGTCCCACCGAGCTCGAGCACGTAGCCGACCCAGTTGTTGGCCTTCGGGTGGGCCTCCAGCCGGTGCTCGACGACGTTGTAGGCGGGCACGGCCGTGTACCTCACCCCGCCCGCCTCGCCCGAGTCTCCCGGCGCCACCGGGGTGACCTCGCCGGACAGCTCCCGGGCCACATCGCGAGGCGCCACGATCCGGGTCGAGGGGGTACGCAGCCGCTCGATCTCCTCCGGCTGGTAGTGATCGGCGTGCGCGTGCGTGATGAAGATGACGTCGGCCGGTCCGTCCGACTCGGCGGTTCCCCACGGGTCGATGAACACCGTGAGCCCGTCTCCCCGGAAGCGCAGCGCGGACTGCCGGAACCAGGTGAACCCCTCCAGCACGACGACCTCCTCGGGTCGAGCGACGACCAGTAGTGTGGCAAATCGGCACGGTCGCGCGCGAGCCGGTCGTGGGCCCGCCCCCAGATCTGCCCGCGGGTGTCCACAGGCCCGGATGACCTGGGACATTCGACCCTGGGCGGTGCGTATGCGTGTGCAAGAAATGCAAACGCACGAGCCATTCTTGACTAGTTCGCGGTGTGGGGCCACGTTGGTTCCAGGGCTGTGAGGGAGCTGGAGTGGTCGCTGAAGGCCGGGGGCGGAGTCTGAGCACGGCTAGGGCCGTCTTGCGCGTGCTCAGCCTGCTGAAGGAGCGACCGGAGGGGGTTCGCGCGGACGAGGTGGCCGAGGTTCTCTGCAAGAGCCCATGGACCGCCAGGTATCTCCTCAACAGTTTGTGCCAGGAGGGATTCGCCTGGCGTGACCCTACCACCGGCCGCTACCGGCACACAGACACGTCCGATGTCGGCCCGTCGCAACCCACCCCTTCGCCCCTGGTCCGAATGGCGGATGCGGACGGAGCACCCCCGTTGCGAGGCCCACACCTCGGACGCTCCGCGATTGACCTCGTGCGCTTCCGCGAGGCTCTGCGCGAACTCAGTCTCCGGACGGGACAGCGCTCCTACCTTGCGCTCGTCGATGGGACGCAGATGATCGTTGCCGACGTGGTGGGGAAGCGCGGGCTTCCAACCATCGATGGAATCCGACCGACGCTCGCAGGGCAGGCGCACGCGCTCGCGATCGGCAAAGCCATCCTGGCTCACGCCGACCTGGCAGCAGTGCTCGAGTACCTCGGACTCTGGGGGCTCCCCCCGTATACCGCGTCCACCATCACCGACGGGTTCGCGTTCATGGAGGAGCTCGCCGACATCCGCCGCCGCGGCTATGCCGTCGACCGGGAAGAGTTCCAGGAGGGCTTCTGCTGTGTGGCGGCACCGGTGCTCGACGTCGACAGGAGCGTGGTCGGTGCGATTGGCGTTTCCCTGTCGGCCCGTCGATTCGAGCACGAACGGGCCGAGATCAGCGAGGTCGTCTCGCAGATGGCCTGGTGGACGTCTTCCCGTCCCGACGACGCCCTCCGCGCGGCCGTCCGAGAGGTCCGGCGGATCCCGGGGGCAGGCCCTCCCCAACGCCGTTCGCGCACCTCGAGCGACGGCCGTGCGCTTCTGCTCCCGTCCGGAATCAGCAGGCGCAACGAGTGGAAGGAGGTTCGGCGATGAAGGCTGTGCGTATGCATAAGTACGAGCTCCCGTACTCGGGAGCGATTCAGGTGGACAAGGTGCCCGAGCCTACGATCACAGGTCCATTCGACGTGATCGTCAAGATCGGCGGTGCTGGGCTGTGCCGGACGGACCTGCACCTGATCGAGGCGGTATGGCGCGACTCCCTCGGAAACCCCGCCCTCCCCTACACCCTCGGCCACGAGAACGCCGGCTGGATCGAGGAGGTCGGATCGGCGGTAACCGGCCTCGCGAAGGGCGACCCTGTGATCCTGCATCCGCTCATGACCTGCGGGTTGTGTCGAGCCTGCCGGACCGGGTACGACATGGCCTGCGAGAACGGCATCTTCCCCGGCCTCGATGGGACCGACGGAGGGTTTGCCGAGTACCTCAAGACCTCCGCCAGGGCCGTGATCAAGCTCGCCCCCGGAACCGATCCTGTGCCACTTGCTCCCTTCGCAGACGCTGGCATCACCGCCTACCACGCGGTCAAGAAGGCCCAGCCGTACCTCTATCCAGGCACGTGGGCCGTTGTGGTTGGCGTTGGTGGCCTGGGGCATTTCGCCGTGCAGCTCCTGAAGGTGATGACGACGGCGCGGGTGATCGCACTCGACGCGAGACCGGAACGGCTCGACTTCGCGAAGGAGCTGGGGGCAGATGAGGCCGTGTTGGCGGGGGACGACGGCGGAGTCAAGGAGATCCTCCGGATCACGGACGGGCGCGGCGCTGACGTGGTTCTGGACTTCGTCGCCGAGCACGGGACACCCGACAAGGCACTTGAGTTTCTGCGGAAGGCGCGCGGCGGCACCTACATCGTCATCGGATATGGCGGGGTCGTCGCCCCCACGACGCTGGACATGATCGCGATGGAGAGGAACGTGATCGGCAGCATCGTCGGCAGCTACACCGAGCTGCAGGAACTGATGGAGCTGAACCGTCAGGGGAAGGTGACCATCCGCGCCGTGCAGTACCCGATGGAGGAGGCCGGGAAGGCGATGGAGGACCTGGCCGCCGGCAAGATCGTCGGGCGTGGGGTGCTCGTTCCTTGACCCCCCCACGGATGGAGCTCCGCGTGGCAAGCCGCGCGGAGCTCCATCACCGATCCAAGGAGGTGAGGCATGCAAGAGGAACGATGGGTCGGCAGGTACCTGGGCGAGGCCATCGGCGACTTCATCCTGATCTTTTTCGGATGCGGCATCATCTTCGAAGCCATCTTGTTCGGCGGCGTCGGCGACCTGTTCAGTGCCGGCATGGCGTGGGGACTGGCGGTCGCCCTGGCCGTCTACGTGACGGCTTCGATGTCGGGGACGCACATCAACCCCGCGGTGACCATCGCCCTCGCGGCGACGGGTCGGTTCCCCTGGCGCAAGGTGCCACAGTACATCATCGCCCAGATCGTCGGTGCCTTCGTCGGCGCGGCAGCCCTGATGACGATGTTTTCGAGCTCGTTCCATCGGTTCGCCGACGCGAACCACCTCACGATCGGCGGGGCGGGGAGCGAGAAGCTCGCGATGATGCTCATCCCGATCTCGCCACACCCCTGGATCGTGGGCGTGGGCCCGAAGGCGTGGGCCGAGGTGCCGGTGTGGCGCGGCTTCTTCACCGAGGCGATCGCGACGGCGCTGCTCGTCGTGTTCATCCTAGTGCTCCTCGAGCGTCGGAGCGTGAACGCACCCGCGCCCTGGTTCTTCCCGATCGCGCTGGGCTTCGGGGTCGTGATGCTTGTGTTCGTTACCGCGCCACAGACGATGACCTCGCTGAATCCCGCACGTGACCTTGGACCGAGGATCTTCCTGTGGCTGTACGGGTTTGGCAAGATCGCCTTCCCAGGGATCCGGCACGGCTGGTCACTCGTGGTAACCGTGGTCGCACCGATCGTAGGGGGACTCTTCGGAGGCTTCTTCTTCGACCTCGTCATGAGGCGCTTCTTCCCGGCCACTGAGGTTCCGCAGACGGCCGCGGCAGCCGGCGCCTCCTAGGCGATTCGACTGGGCCCCACGAGCGGAGACAACGGCGACCGGACGGGCCGGCGCCGAGGACTGGCCCGTCCGGTCCCCCATCTCAGCGGTCTCCCTGCGGGGCCTCGGGAGGCGGGGTGGGTTCGCCGGGCGGGGCGGGCAGGAGTGGCGTGCCTGTTGGCGCCGATCCGGGGGGGCCGAACGACACGGACGGCGTCCCGGGCGCGAAGCTCACCTGCGGGGGCCCGGCCTCCCGGATCGTCTCCGGGATCTCGAAGAACTCCGCCTCCTTGAAGTGGAACATCGAGGCGATCATGTTGGACGGGAAGGACTGGACCCGCCGGTTGAAGTCGCGGACGTTGCCGTTGTAGAAGCGGCGGGCCGTCTGCAGCCGATCCTCCGTGTTCGCGAGCTCCTGTTGGAGCGCGAGGAAGTTCTGGTTGGCCTTCAGCTCCGGGTAGTTCTCGGCCACGGCGAAGAGCTGGCGAAGGGCGGCGACGAACGGCCCCTCCGCGGCCGCCTGCTGCGCCGGCGTGCCGGTCGCCGCTGCAGCCGCCGAGCGGGTCCGGGCGACCTCCTCGAACACCTCGCGCTCGTGGGCCGCGTAGCCCTTGACCGTCTCGACCAGGTTCGGGATGAGGTCGTACCGCCGCCGGAGCTCGGTGTCGATGTTCGCCCACGCGTCGTTGATGAGCTGGCGGCCCGAGACGAAGCGGTTGTAGGACACCACGGCCATCAGGGCGATGACCACCACGACGCCGAGGACGATCCAGAGCGCGATCATGACTGGTCCTTTCCTGCCGGTCGCATCAGCCTACCGGCTGCCGGCCCGGCCCGTACAGCTCGTACACGACCCGCGGGACCTGGTCCCGGAACTGTTTCAGCGTCCCGAGCAAGGGGATGAGATCCAGGGGCTTGCGGCGCTTGCTGAAGCACAGCAACCACTTCCCCGAGACCTCGAACTGGAACGCCCGGTCCACTTGGAGGAGATGCTGCATCATGCGGGCGTCGATGAAGTCGTTGGCGAACTTCCGATCCTTGCCCTTGACGTTGAACGCGCGGTTGAACTCCTCGGATTCGAACTCGATGTCGCGGAGTCCGAGGTGGTCGGCCAGCCTCGTGAAGAGGTTCTCCCGATCGATCGTGAGGTGCGAGCAGAAGGCCTCGATCTCCGAGACCGCGCACGAAAAGCGGTAGTAGGTCTTGCTCCGGTTCCCGTTCGAGTGGGTCGACTCCTCGTAGTACCAGTAGTCGAACTCGGTTACCGGCATGGACTGCCACGTGCCCCAGAGCACGTTCTCGGTTCCGCGGCCGTCGCCGCGGGAGAGCAGGGCGAACGGCAGCCCGAGGCAACCCAGCGGGTCCGTCGCCGAGTACTCGAGGCCGAGCTGACGGGCCACGGAGGCCAGCTCCTGGCGCCGCTTCTGCTTGGCGTAGTAGGAGAGGGCCACCCCGCCCACGACGAGGAGGACGATCAGGATGACCAGCAGAACCGCCATACGGGGCTATCGGAACACCACCGGATGGTCTGAAGCAAGCTGGCTCACGAACGCTCGCGCGGCCGCCCGCCGAGGAGGATCGCCACTCCGAGGGTGATCAAGAGGACCGGGAGCAGGTACCGGGACCGCAGGTCCCACACGCCCAGCCGGTCGAGCAGGAAGGCGACCCCCGCGAGCACGAAGAAGGCGCCGAACGCGACCGCGGTGCGGTTCACGGCCGCCCCTTCCGCCGCGACTCAGCGGCCCGGTCACCCACGGCGAACCTCCACCTGGCCCACACCCACCGACAGATCGAGCGAGAGGACCACCGATGCGCCGGAGGGGGGCCTGGAGGCGTTGTCGACGTCGATGCCCGACTCGCTTCGTCCGAAGATCGTCACGTCGCCCACACCGGCGTGACCCCGGACGTCCACGAGGATCCCCGCCGGAACGACCAGCACGAGCCGCCCGATGCCGACGCGGGCCGTGACGTGCCTCGGCACGGGTCCATACCCCGTGAGCCGAGTGAGGTCGAGCGTGAGCTGGCCGACCGCCAGGTGGTACTCGGCGCGCACCCGATCGAAGGTGGCCGGTCGCTCGAGTCGGTCGCCGACGCCCCCTTCGAGGGGGATGTCGACCGCGGCGGCGATCGCGAGGATCACCGTGAGCACGAGCCCGAGCACGATGAGGCCGCCCTGGCTCCGCCCGGATCGCATCCCCGCCACCACGAGCCCCAACCCGACGGCGATCAGCGCTCCGGGCAGCACGACCCTCCACGCCCGGGTCGTCACGTCGGTCACCTGAAGGAGCGCTCCGATCCCGATCGCGACGATCACCAATCCGAGCACGAGCCTGCCCGCCGGGAAGCGCTCGGGCGGCGCGGACGGAGGCGGGGGTGGCGCCGGCAGGTCGCTCATCGATGAGAGGAAGCCTGGACGATCACGGCGACCCCCAGGGCGATCAGGGCGAGCGGCCAGAAGTACTTGCCGATCCGAGGGATCGACACCCCGAGGAGCAGGATGACCCCGATCGCGACGAGCGCACCTCCGAAGATGAGCCTCGCCGACTCCCCGCTCGTGGGCCGGGCGCCGCTCACCGGCTGACCGGGCTGCTCCTCGGGCATCACGATCCACGCGATCAGATAGAGGAGGAAGCCCCCGCCACCCGCGAGCGCGAGCACGACGAAGGCGATCCGGATCAGCACGGGATCGACACCGAGATACGCGCCGATCCCGCCGCACACGCCGGCGATCACCCGGTCGCTGCGACTGCGCCGCAGGAGCCGAGGCGCTTCCCCACCGGACGTCGGGGGGCCGGTCATGGACCCAACCCTAGTGGGGTCCGGCGGTCGGCAACAACCGCGCTCGATCGACGTCCCCGGCCGGGCCGGGGCGCTCACCCGACCCTCTCGGCGACTCGGAACTCGAGCCCGCCACCGCCCGCATCGACCTCCACCGTGTCGCCCTCCCCGACCTCCCCGGACAGGATCCTGGTCGCGAGCGCATCCTGGACCTCGCGCTGGATCACCCGCTTCAGGGGCCGAGCGCCAAACGCCGGCTCGTACCCGCGCTCCGCGAGATACCTGCGGGCCGCGGGAGTCAGGTGGATGCGCAGCTTGCGGGCCTCGAGTCGCCGCTCGAGCAGTCGCACCTGGATGTCGACGATCTTCGCGATGTCGTCGGGTCCGAGGGCGTCGAACACGACGATCTCGTCGACCCGGTTCACGAACTCCGGCCGGAACGTCGCCCGAACCTCGGCGAGCACCTTCTCCTTGCGCTCCTCCGGCTCGAGGGTCGGGTCGGCGAACACGTACGAGCCCAGGTTGGAGGTCATGATCACGATCGTGTTGCGGAAGTCGACCGTGCGGCCCTGTCCGTCCGTCAGTCGCCCGTCGTCGAGGAGCTGGAGCAGCACGTTGAACGCATCCTGGTGCGCCTTCTCGATCTCATCCAGCAGGACGACCGAGTACGGCCGCCGGCGAACCGCCTCGGTGAGCTGGCCGCCCTCCTCGTACCCGACGTAGCCGGGCGGAGCGCCGATCAGCCGCGAGACCGTGTGCCGCTCCTGGTACTCGCTCATATCGATCCGCACCATGGCGCGCTCGTCGTCGAAGAGGAACTCGGCGAGCGCCCGCGCGAGCTCGGTCTTGCCGACGCCGGTCGGCCCGAGGAAGATGAACGACCCGATCGGCCGGTTGGGGTCGGCAAGGCCCGCCCGGGCTCGTCGGATGGCGTTGGAGACCGCCTCGACCGCCTGGTCCTGTCCGACCACACGCTCGTGGAGCGCCTCCTCGAGCCGGAGGAGCTTCTGCATCTCCCCTTCCATGAGACGCGCCACCGGGATGCCCGTCCAGGCAGCGACGACCTCCGCCACGTCCTCCTCGTCGACCTCCTCCTTCAGCATCTTCCGGTCGCGCTGCACCTCGGCGAGCGCGGCGTTCTCCTGCTCCATCTGGCGGGTGAGCTCGACCAGGGTGCCGTACCGAAGCTCGGCCGCGCGCTCGAGGTTCCCGTCGCGCTCCGCCCGCTCGGCCTCGCCTCGGGTCGACTCGATCTCGGACGCGAGCCGGCGGATCCGGTCGATGTGCTCCTTCTCGCGCTGCCAGTGACCCTTCATCGCCGCGTCCTGCTCCTGCAGGTCGGCGAGTTCCTGCTCGATCCTGGCCAGCCGTTCCTTCGAGGCGGCATCGCTCTCCTTCTTGAGGGCGGCCCGCTCGATCTCGAGCTGCTTCATGCGGCGCTCGACCTCGTCGATCTCGACCGGCATCGAGTCGATCTCGATCCGGAGCCGCGAGGCCGCCTCATCCACCAGATCGATCGCCTTGTCGGGCAGGAATCGACCGGTGACGTAGCGGTTCGACAGCACGGCGGCGGCGACGAGCGCGGAGTCCTGGATCCGAACTCCGTGGTGGACCTCGTAACGCTCCTTCAGCCCTCGGAGGATGGCGATCGTGTCCTCAACGCTCGGCTCGCCGACCAGCACCGGCTGGAACCGGCGCTCGAGCGCCGGGTCCTTCTCCACGTGGGTTCGGTACTCGTCCAGCGTGGTGGCGCCGATCGCCCTGAGCTCTCCTCGCGCGAGCATCGGCTTGAGCATGTTGCCGGCGTCGACCGCGCCCTCGGCCGCTCCCGCGCCGACGACCGTGTGGAGCTCGTCGATGAACGTGATGATCTCTCCCTCGCTGTCGGCGATCTCCCTGAGCACGGCCTTGAATCGCTCCTCGAACTCGCCCCGGTACTTGGACCCGGCGACGAGCGCGCCGATGTCGAGCGCGATCACGCGTTTGTGCTTGAGCGAGTCCGGGACATCCCCGGCCACGATCCGCTGGGCCAGGCCCTCCACGATGGCGGTCTTGCCGACCCCCGGCTCGCCGATCAGCACCGGGTTGTTCTTCGTGCGACGGGAGAGCACCTGGATCACCCGACGGATCTCGTCGTCTCGCCCGATCACCGGATCGAGCTTGCCGCGCCGGGCGAGCTCGGTGAGGTCGCGGCCGTACCGTTCGAGCGCCTGGTACTTCTCCTCGGGATTCTGATCCGTCACCCGCTGGCGACCGCGAACCTCCGCGAGCGCGGCCAGGACCGCATCACGCTCGAGCCCGGCATCCCGGAGGAGCCGGGCGACCCCGCCATCGCCCTCCAGCATCGCGAGGAACAGGTGCTCGGTCGACACGTACTCGTCGGTGAGCTCCCGGGCGCGTGCGGCGGCTCGATCCAGCATCGAGACCGCGGCCGGCGAGAGCCGGACCTCCGAGACGCCCTGCGCGTAGACCTTCGGGAACCGATCCAGCACGGCGTCCACCTGATCGCGCAGCGTCCGGGGCGACACCCCCAGCCGGTGGAGTAGCGGGTAGATGACCCCCTCGGGGTCCGAGAGCAACGCGAAGAGCACGTGCTCGGGTTCGATCGTCTGGTGGCTCCTGGCCACCGCCTGCTCCCTCGCCGCCTCGAGGGCGGCCTGCGATCTCAACGTCAGCCTGTTCAGGTCCATGTCGATCTCGTTCTCCAGTCGTGGTCGGTCATGCCCCGCGGATTCGGCCCTCCGTCGCTCCGGAGCGCGGTCACGACGAGACCACGCCGCGCTGCCACGGCAGGGCGACGAGCGTCCGCAGCGGCACGATGTCGAACGATGCGGAGGACGGCCCGAGCGGAACGGGCCGCCCGCGACGGACCCGACGAAGCTCCGCCTCGAGCTCGGCCGTGCGGCGGCGGAGCTCCTCGAGCTCGGTTTGCATCTGCATGATCAGCTTCACGCCGGCGAGGTTCACCCCCTCGCGTTGCGTCAGCTCCTGGATCATCTGCAGGCGCGCGATGTCCCGCTCCGAGTAGCGCCGGGTGTTCCCCGACGTGCGCTGGGGCCGGAGCAAGCCCTTGCGCTCGTAGATGCGGAGCGTCTGCGGGTGCACGCCCGCGAGCTCGGCCGCGACGCTGATGATGTAGACGGCGCGATCCTCCGGTCGCTCCGATCGTCCGCTCTGCCCCTTCACCTGGTCCTCCTCACGTCTCGATCCCGAGGCGCTCGCGCGGGGACCCCACCTCGACCTCCTGCAGCTGCTTGATCAGGCGCCTCTCCTCCCGCGAGAGGCGCCTGGGCACCTCGACCCGGACGGTCACGAGCAGGTCGCCCTGTCCGCCCTTCCTCGGAGCTCCCTTGCCGCGAATGCGGAACGTCTGCCCCGACTGCGTGCCGGCGGGAATCTTGAGCGTCACCGGACCGTCGAGCGTGGGCACCGGAACGTTCGCGCCGAGGGCCGCCTCCGCGAACGTGATCGGCAGCTCGAGCGTGAGGTCGTTCCCCTTGCGCCCGAACAACCTGTGGGGGGCCACCCGAACGACCACGTAGAGGTCCCCCGGCTGCCCACCGGCCGGCCCCGGCTCCCCCTTCCCGGCCAGCCTGATGCGCGCCCCGTCCTTCACGCCGGCGGGGACTCGCACCTGGAAGCTGCGCTGACGCCGGACGCTGCCCGAGCCGCCGCAGGTCGCACAGGGGTGCTCGACCACGCGGCCCGACCCACGACACCGTGGGCAGGTCTGCGTCATGGAGAAGAACCCCTGGTTCACGGCGATCGAGCCCGTGCCACCGCACCTGGGGCACGGCACCGGCCTCGTCCCAGGCGCGGCCCCCGAGCCGCCGCAGGTCGCGCAGGGAGCCGGGCCCTGCACCCGGACCGGAACGGTGGCCCCCCGCATCGCGTCGTCGAAGGACAGCCGGACCTCGGTCTCGAGGTCCGCCCCGCGGGCGACGCGAGCGCCTCGCCCTCCGCGCCCGGTGAAGACGCTGAACAGGTCGCCGAGGTCCCCGAATCCGGCGAAGTCGCCGAGGTCCTCGAAGCGGACCCGGCCGCCGCGCACCCCGCCGGGGAACCCGGCGCCGAAGCCCGCGGAGGCCATCTCGCGCACCTGGTCGTACTGCTTGCGCTTGTCCTCGTCGCCGATGACGTCGTACGCGGCCGAGATCTCCTTGAAGCGCTCCTCCGTGGCCTTGTCGCCGGGGTTCGCGTCCGGGTGATAGCGCTGCGCGAGCTTGCGATAGGCCTTCTTGATCTCGGCCTGCGAGGCGTTCTTGGGCACGCCCAGGACCTGGTAGTAGTCCTTCTCGAACCACTCGCGCCGGACGTCGCCGTTCACGGCGACCCCCTAGCTCTCGTGGGTGACGCGCACCCCGGCCGGCCGGATCACCCGGCCGCGCAAGGTGTATCCCTGACGGAGCACGTCGGCGACGACTGGCTCTCCGTCGCCCGTGCCCGAGCCCATCAGCGCCTCGTGCAGCTCCGGATTGAACGGCTTGCCCTCCGCCGCCTCGATGCGCTCGAGCCCTTCCCCGCGCAGCGTGTCGACGAGCTTCGCGTACACGAGCTCGACGCCGTGCAGGAACTTGTCGAAGTCCGGCTTCTGCTCGGCCGCCATGAGCGCGAGCTCGAACTCGTCCAGGACCTCGAGCAGCCGGCGCACGAGGGGCTCCGAGGCCATCTCGATCGCCTGGGTCTGCTCGCGCAGCACCCGCTTGCGGTAGTTCTCGAACTCCGCCTGCAAGCGCATCAGGTGGTCTCGGTACTCGGAGGCCTCCTTGCGAACCGCCTCGAGCTCGGACCGGCTCGCCGCCTCATCCTGGGTCGCGGGACCGGCCCCGGCCGGGCTTCCCGCCGGCTGCGAGGTGAGGGTCTCGCCCTCGGAAGCGCCGGGGGAGGGCGGCCCGGACGGCGGGCCGCCCTCCTCGCGCACCCGGCGGCGATCGGTCACCTTGACCCTCGGCGCGGGCTGCTCCCCGCGCTCCGTCCGATCCTTCTCGGTCACTTGGCCTTCACCGTGATCTTGCGAGGCCGGGCCTCCTCACGCTTGCGCACCTCCACCGTGAGGACGCCCTTGTCGAAGCTCGCCTCGACCTTGTTCGGGTCGGCGGTCGCCGGCAGCGTCAGCGTGCGGGTGAACTGCCCGTAGCGCCGCTCGACGCGGCGGAAGGAGTCGTCGGACGCGTCCTTGTAGAAGAACTCGCGGTGACCCTTGATCGTAAGGGTCGAGTCCTCGACCGACACCTCGATGTCGCTCGGGTCCATCCCGGGCAGCTCCACGGCAGCGACGAACTTGTCCGCCGTCTCGTACATGTCGAGCGGCGGGACCCACGTGCCGGCGATCCCGACGTCCTCCGAGCCGAACGTACGGCCGAACAGCCGGTTCAGCTCGTTCTGGATGCTCATCAGGTCACGGAACGGATCCCAACGCTCCAGCATGGACATCACGATGCACCTCCTTCGTCGACGATCTCGCCCTCGACGACGTCACCTTCGTCGCCCGAGGGCGCGGCCCCGCCGGCGGCGGCCTGCGCGCCGGGCTGGGCCTGAACGTTCTGGTACATGGCCTGACCGACCCGCTGGAAGACCTGCATGAGACGGTCGGTGGCCGCGCGAATCGCCTCGACCTCCTGCCCCTTCAGCGCCTCCTTCAGATCGTCGTTCGCCTTGGTGAGCTCGGCCCGATCGCCCTCCGCGAGCTTCTCGCCCCACTCGGACAGGGCCTTGTCCACCTGGTAGCTGAGCTGGTCGGCGGTGTTCCGGGCCTCGGCGGCCTCGCGGCGCTTGTGGTCCTCGGCGGCGAAGCGCTCCGCGTCCTTGATCATGCGGTCGATCTCCTCCTTGGAGAGC